>Ga0182013_10007218_pt1 | contig 12330 bp, 8 predicted proteins | sample 612S2MmetaG_FD_120487 | JGI IMG/M metagenome (GOLD analysis project Ga0182013, IMG submission 120487) | Permafrost microbial communities from Stordalen Mire, Sweden - 612S2M metaG | ecosystem: Environmental > Terrestrial > Soil > Wetlands > Permafrost | place: Sweden: Stordalen | collected...
AAGAACGCACGGTCGCCGAATGCGGCGCCTATGCGCCAGCCATTGACCTCCTTGCCGAGGTTTGCGCGGCGCTGCTCGATTTCCTTATAGCCTTCCTTGATGCCGAGCCCCTGCAAGAGGCGCTGCTCCAGCGACAGCTTGGAGAAATTATAGGGCTTGCCCGGCGCTATGCCGATGTCCGCGAATTTCGCGCGCAGCGGCTTCTCGACTTCCGCTTCGCCGGTCGCCGGAGCGAACTGCAACAGGAAGTTGAGGTAAGAGAAGGCGTCGGTCTTGAAGGCGTCCATCGTGAATTTGGGGAAGGCGGGCGTCGGCAAGGCGTGCGGCGCGGGCTTGCCCAGAAACTGCGACAGGGGCTGCGCCTTGTATTGCGCCTGAACCTTCTTGACGTTTTCTATGTCGGCGGCGTCGAAGAGCTGGGTGCGGAAGATCGCAAGGCTGAAGTCGGTCTCGCTGTGGAAGGCCTTGGCGATGCCGGCGGGCGTCTCGCCCTGCCAGCGCGGGCCGGAGACCATGTAGCAGCCGGCCCCCGTTCCCGTGGCGCGCGTGCCGACATAGCCATAATTGAAGCTGTAAAGATCGGTCAGCTGAACCGAATAATAGCGGCTCTTGTCGACCGCCGGCACGCAGAACACGATCGGCTCGGCGCGCAGGTCCAACTGTAGCATCGAATAGGGCGTGTCGCTGTTTGGCGTGACGATCGCCGTGTCCTTGGGCGTGAACACCTGCGCCGAATTCAGCACCTGGTTGAACGGCCCCTTGTATTGCGGCGAGGACTTGTCGACGTTGAATTGATACAAGGCCTTGTAAGCGGCGATCATCGGGAAGGCGTAGACATAGGCCTCCTTGGCGGTGTCAAAGCTCTCGAAAATTGCGGGCGAAGCCGCCCGCGCGCCTTGCTGCGCAAGAGCGAAAAGCGAGACGGCCAACGCCGCGGAAAATGCGCTGCCTGTTTTCGTGAAATTCGACGCCATCATTGCTTTCCTTCGAAGCCCAGGCGGCGCGCCGCCACCCTGCGGCCAATCATCAAGCGGACGCTTCCACTGTCAAGGCTTGTCAGTTAAGTTTTTTGCCAGCATGCGGTTTTTGCCTCCCAAGGCGAAGTGGGAGCCTGACCCCCTCTCCCCGTTTACGGGGAGAGGGGAGCGCTCGCGGGAGGTTTCCACTTCGCGCGAAAAGGCGTTATCTAAACATATGCCCATGAAACTTCTTCGCCGCCTCGCCCTTCCTCTCCTCAGCCTGATCTTCGGCGCGAGCTGCGCCGGCGCGCAGGAGGCCAGCTCCGTCATCCCGCTCACCCTGACGCAGGGCGACAATGGCGCGGGGCGGATCTATCTGCCCGTGCGCTTCAGCAATGCGCTGGGGACCATGCGGCTCGACACCGGCGCCTCGACCAGCCGCATCGCGCTCGCGCCCTGGAACAAGGATCTGCCCGCCCTCGCGCAAAGCAACTCCACGGGCGCCTCGGGCAGGACGACGCGCTGCGACGATGTGGAGGCGCAGCGCGTGGAGCTGAAGGCCTCGCAAGGCAACAACATCGCGCGGGCGAAATATCTCGTGACGCGCTGCGCCGCCAATGACGGCGACGACCTTCTCGGGCTGGACTTCTTCAAGGGCGCGCGCTTCTCGCTCGATTTCGACAAGAGCGAAATGACTTTCTTCGGCGCGGCTCCCACGAGCGATCGTGCGAAGCCCTTCCGCCTGCTCGGACCCGAGAAGCGCCTTGTCGGAATCGACCTGCGCATCGGCAATGCGACGGTCTCCGGACTGTTCGACACCGGCGCGGAGGTCTCCGCCGTCGATCAGCAATTCGTCGTCAAGAACAAGAAGCTGTTCACGCTGGTGAAGAAAAAGAGCAAGGCCAGCGAAGCCGGCGGCAGGCAGTTCACGTCCAGACTCTACAAGGCCAGCGAGCTCGATCTCGGCGACGGGCGCATCGTGCGCGGCGTCCTGGTGCTGGTCTATGATTTTGGCCCGTTGCGCGACGCGCTCGGGCGCGGGACGCCCTTCATCCTCGGTTATAATCTGCTGAGCAGATTCAACTGGGAGCTGGATTTCAAATCGCCCGACGCGCCGACCTGGAATGCGAAGCCAAGATAGCAAAGGCGCGACGCGCCCCGCGTCGCCGCGAGGCGCGTCCCGGATTTCTTATCAGACGTGGCGGCGGACCACGCGGCGCGTGGTGCGGCGCGTCGAACGATGCGCGACGCCAGCGGCGGTCACGGTCTTGACGACGAGCCCGTCGGAAACCGTCATTTCACTCGACGTTCCCGGAAGGCTCGCAGGCGCGGCTTCCGCGAGGGGTTCATATCCGACCAGCAGCGAGGCGCCGATCAATAGTCCGAGAAGTTTCGTGCGAGTCATGCCCAGTCCTCCACTTTTGCAGTCTTGCGCGTCCTGAAGTTTTTCCCGGCTCCGCCAATGGCGCGCCGCGCCGGCATGGAGCAGGACGCCCGCCCCATGCCGTATTTCCGCAGCCCACTCACTCGCTCTTGGGGTTGGCGTGCTGCGCGTCGGTCAGCTTCTTTATGTCCTCGGGACTAAGCTTTGGACGGTCGATCGTCAGCGTGAGCTTGTTCAGCTTGCCGGTGAAGCGGAAGGGAACCTGGTAGTCGCCGTCGTCAACCGGCGTGCCTGTGTCCGCGCCGACATCGAAGTTCTCGTCCCACTGGAGCAGCAGGGGGATCGTGCGCTCCATCTGCTGCGTTACGACGGCCTGCCCGTCGACCTTGAGCACGCCGGTTCCGCCGCGACCGATGCCGCTCACATTGTTGAACGCGAGCGTGCCTATGCCGAGCCCGTCATATTTGAAGTCGAACTCCAGAACATGCTTGCCGGGCGAGAGCGTCTGCGGTCCCTCCCAACGGATGCGCTTGTAATCGACGAGGTTCCACAGGAACACCGGCTTGCCTTTCAGCAGATAGAAGCCATAGCCGGCGAAGCGGCCGCCCTGCGTCACGATCATGCCCTCGGCGCCGCCTTGGGGAATCTCCACCTCGGCCTTGAAATTATATGAGGCGTCGAGGAGGTTGGGCGCGTCGCCATTCGGCGTGCCCGTCATCTCTCCTGAATAGGTGAACACGCTGCGTCCGGCGGTGAGGCTGGGCTTGGGGCTTATGACGCGCGTCGCCACCGAGGCGTCGAGCGGCAGGACCTGATGCTTCTCGGCCTCGATCCAGAAAAGCTTCTCCAGTTCCTTCAGCTTCGCCGGATATTTGGCGGCGACGTTCTCCGATTGCGTCCAGTCGTTCTTGAGATCGTAAAGCTCATAGGGGAACGCCGCCGGGTCCTGACTGACCGCGCCGGCCACGTCCCAGGGCGGACGCATCACCTTCGTGCTGGCGATCCAGCCGTCGTGATAGATGGCGTGATCGCCCATCATCTCGAAATATTGCGTGCGATGGCGCGACGGCGCGTCCGCGTTGGCCTTGTCGAAAGTATACATCATGCTGACGCCCTCGATCGGCGTTTGCTTGACGCCATCGACGGTTTTCGGCGCCTTGATCTTCGCCGCCTCAAGAATCGTCGGCACGATGTCGATGACGTGATGGAACTGGTTGCGGATTCCGCCCTTGTCCTTGATCACATTGGGCCAGGAGATCGCCATTCCCTGACGGGTGCCGCCGAAATGCGAGGCGATCTGCTTGGTCCAGGAAAAGGGCGTGTCGAAGGCCCAGGTCCACGGAACCGCCATGTGGTTGTAAGTGCGGTCCGAGCCCCAGACGTCGTAGAAATATTTGAGCTGCGCTTCCACCGGCAGCTCGGCCCCCTGCAACGACGCGACCTCGTTCGGCGTGCCGTTCAGCGTGCCCTCGGCGGAGGAGCCGTTGTCGCCGCTGATGTAGATGATCAGCGTGTTGTCGAGCTTGCCCAAGTCCTGGACTGTCTGAATGACGCGGCCGATTTCATTGTCGTCATAGGCGAGATAGGCGGCGTAGACCTCCACCTGCTTGATGAACAGCTTCTTCTCGTCCGCCGAGAGTTCGTCCCAGTTCTTCAACAGATCATGCGGCCAGGGCGTCATCTTCGCGTCCTGCGGAATGACGCCGAGTTTCTTCTGGTTCTCGAAGATCTGGTCGCGCAACGCATTCCAGCCCTTGTCGAACAGATGCATGTCGCTGATCTTCTTGATCCACTCCGGCGTCGCGTGATGCGGCGCATGGGTCGCGCCCGGCACGTAATAGAGGAAGAAGGGCTGCTCGGGGTCGAGCGCGTCGATACGCTTCATGTAGTTGATGGCTTCGTCAGCCTGCGCGGTGATGAGGTTCCAGCCCGGCTTGCCGACGTAAGGGTAGATCGGCGTCATATTGCGGAAGAGATTGGGTTGCCACTGGTTGGAGTCGCCGCCGATGAAGCCGTAGAAATATTCGAAGCCCATGCCGATCGGCCATTGGTCGAAAGGCCCGTCCTGACTGGCCTGAAAGGCCGGCGTGTTGTGGTTCTTGCCGAACCATGACGTACGGTAGCCATTGTCCTTCAATATGCGTCCGATGGTGGCCTTGTCGCGCGTGATGATCGAGTCATAACCGGGGTAGCCGGTCGCTTGCTCGGACACGACGCCGAAGCCGACCGAATGATGGTTGCGTCCCGTTATGAGCGCCGCGCGCGTCGGCGAACACAGCGCCGTCGAGTTGAAATTGGTGTAGCGCAGGCCGTCTCGCGCGATGCGGTCGAGGTTCGGCGTCGGAATGACGCCGCCGAAGGTCGACGGCGCGCCAAAGCCGGTGTCGTCGGTCATGATGAGCAAAATGTTGGGCGCGCCTTTCGGCGGGACCACGCGCGCAGGCCAGAAGGGTTTCGACTGAGAGGCGTTGCGCTCGATCTTGCCGCCGAATTTCTGCGGCTCGGGCGGAATCTGATCGCCATTGATCGTCGTCGTTGCGCTTGGCGATCCGGGCGCGCCCGGAGCCTGTTGCGCCGCAGCCGGTCCCGATAGAGACATTGCAAAGACTGTTGCGACAATACTCGGAAATAGAGACGCTGACCGAAAAACGCGCATGAGGCCCCCTAATGCAAGTGCGATCTAAGATGTGATAATTGCTACATTTTTTTTGAGAATATCCAATTTGATGTTGATTGGAAAGCCTCTTTCGCAATCTTTAAATTTCTCAGTGCGGTTATGCCTCGCATAGTTATTTTTGCCCACCCGCGCACAAATTAAAGCGGTTGAGGAATGGCCTGACATGCGTCAAAAGCGGACGCCACAGCCTATGGATCACATCGCCAGAATTTTTCTCATTTCATCTAAGTGAATATAAATATTACAGTATTCAGGGCAGCTAAATCGGAGTAGCTTGATCCGGATTTATGGCGATGGCCGCGTCATCGTCAGGGTTTGCAAATACGCGCCGATAAGTTTGCCACAAAAACTTTCGCAGCTCGCGTACGCGCATCGAGTCCGGGCTGGCGACGAAAGATCGACATTCTATAACGACAACCCATGACGAATTGATCAAACAGTCATTGGAAAAGAGGGAGGGCATGATGCAAGCCGGAAAATTCCGAATGTCCGCAATCGCGCTGATTGCGGGAACGCTGGCGACGTTGGGCGTCGCCTTCGCGCAGCCGGGCGTCAGTCCGCCGGGCCAAAAGCCGAACATCCTGCTGATCGTTTCGGACGACACCGGCTATGGCGATCTTGGTCCTTACGGCGGCGGCGAAGGTCGCGGCATGCCGACGCCGAACATCGACCGGCTGGCCAGCGAAGGCCTGACCTTCTTCTCCTTCTACGCGCAGCCGAGCTGCACGCCCGGCCGCGCCGCAATGCAGACGGGGCGCATCCCCAACCGCAGCGGATTGACGACCGTGGCCTTCCAGGGTCAGGGCGGCGGCTTGCCGAAGGCGGAATGGACGCTGGCGTCCGTGCTGAAGAAGGGCGGCTACCAGACCTATTTCACCGGCAAATGGCATCTTGGCGAGTCCGATTACGCGCTGCCCAATGCGCAGGGCTATGACGAGATGAAATACGCCTTTCTCTATCATCTCAACGCATACACCTATGGCGACGAGAAATGGTTCCCCGACATGCCGGAGGACCTGCGCGCCATGTTCAACAAGGTGACGAAGGGCGCGCTGTCCGCCAAGGCGGGGCAGACGCCGCATGAGGAGTTCAAGGTCAATGGCGAATATGTCGACACGCCGGTGATCGACGGGAAGGCAGGCGTCGTCGGCATTCCCTTCCTCGACAGCTATGTCGAGAAGGCGGCGCTGGAGTTCCTTGAGACGGCCTCGAAGTCCGACAAGCCCTTCTTCATCAACGTCAACTTCATGAAGGTGCATCAGCCGAACCTCCCGGCGCCGGAGTTCGAGCACAAGTCGATGTCCAAATCCAAATACGCCGACTCGATCGTCGAGCTGGACACGCGGATCGGACGCGTGATGGACAGACTGCGCGAACTCGGTCTCGACAAGAACACGCTGGTCTTCTACACGACCGACAATGGCGCCTGGCAGGACGTCTATCCGGACGCGGGCTACACGCCGTTTCGCGGCACCAAGGGCACCGTGCGCGAGGGCGGCAACCGCGTTCCCGCCATCGCCGTGTGGCCGGGCAAGATCAAGCCCGCGACGAAGAACCACGACATCGTGGGCGGTCTCGATCTGATGGCTACCTTCGCATCCGTCGCCGGCGTGAAGCTGCCGGAGAAGGACCGCGAGGAGAAGCCCATCATCTTCGACAGCTACGACATGTCGCCGATCCTGCTGGGCACGGGCAAGTCGGAGCGCAAGAGCTGGTTCTACTTCACCGAGAACGAACTTTCGCCCGGCGCCGTGCGCGTCAATAATTACAAGTTCGTGTTCAACCTGCGCGGCGACGACGGCGCTTCGACCGGCGGTCTTGCGGTGGACACCAACCTCGGCTGGAAGGGCGCGGAGAAATATGTCGCGACGGTCCCGCAGGTGTTCGATCTGTGGCAAGATCCGCAGGAGCGCTACGACATCTTCATGAACAACTTCACCGAGCGCACCTGGATGGGCGTGGTCATGGGCGAGGAGCTCAAGAAGATCATGTCGACCTATGTGAAATATCCGCCGCGCAAGTTGCAGAGCATGGGCTACAACGGCCCGATAACGATCTCGCAATATCAGCGGTTCCAGTGGGTTCGCGACCAGCTTGCGAAAGAGGGCTTCAACCTCCCGCTGCCAACCGGCAATTGATGCGGCATGCGGCCCCGGTTCGTCCGGGGCCGCTCGCATAGGCTTCATCCCCGCTTCTGTCATCGAAACGCCAATCAACTGTCGCCAAAGCGTTAGCGATGCCCCCTAAAGGTCTACCCCTCGTTACGTTCTGGGGGGAAGTTCGATGGCTTTGAAAAACATGATGCAATCGCGGCTGCGTTCGTCGGTCGCGCTCGGCGCTATGGCGCTGGGTCTTTCGCTCGCATGGCCGATTTCGGCCGGCGCGGATTACGATCAGAACCACGGCCGCATCAAGCATGTGCTGCTCATCAGCATCGACGGTATGCATGCCCTGGATTACATCAATTGCGTGAGCGGCGTTCCGGGCGCCAATGGCGGCAAGCCCTATTGCCCCAATCTCGCCGCCCTCAAGACGCAGGGCGTCGATTATCTCGACGCCTCGACCTCCAAGCCGTCCGACTCCTTTCCCGGCCTGATGGCCATTGTGAGCGGCGGCTCGCCGCGCACCGTGGGCGCCTTCTACGACGTCGCCTATGACCGCTCGTTGCAGCCGCCTGCGAACACGACAGGCAATGGCGTCGCCGCCGGAACCTGCAAGCCGGGCCAGACGCCGACCGGCACGACCACCGAATATGAAGAAGGCATCGACATCAACCAGGCCTATCTCAACGGCGTCGGTCCCACGGGCGGCGACGGCGGCATAGCCTCGATCGATCCCACGCGCCTGCCGCGCGATCCGGCCAATAATTGCCAGCCGGTCTATCCGTGGAACTTCGTGCGCACGAACACGATCTTCGGCGTCGTGCACGCCGCTGGCGGCTATACCGCCTGGGCCGACAAGCATCCGGCCTATTCCTCGGTCTCCGGTCCCGGCGACGGCACGAATGTCAACGACTATTACTCGCCCGAGATCAACTCCATCGCGGTCCCGCTGCCGGGCGTGAGCGCCAATGGCGTGCCCTGTTCGCCCGCGCTGCCCGATACGAGCGGCAATGGTTCCGGCTGGGCCTATGTGGACAGCTTCCAGAACATTCAGTGCTACGACCAGTTGAAGGTGAACGCCATCCTCAACCAGATCAACGGCAAGACGCATAACGGCTCCAGGCCGGCTCCGACGCCCAATCTGTTCGGCATGAATTTTCAGGCGGTCAGCGTCGGCGAAAAGCTGATCGAGAAGTCGCTGACGCCGAAGGTGATCGGCGGCTATGTCGACAGCATCGGCACGCCCTCCGAAGCGCTGCTTGGCGAAATCCAGTTCGTCGACGCCTCGATCGGCAAGATGGTCGCCGCGCTGAAAAGCACTGGCCGCTATGACCAGACGCTGATCGTCATCACGGCGAAGCATGGCCAGAGCCCGATCGACTCCTCGCGCTATACGGGCATCACGTCGGCGGGTCCGGTCACCACCTCGCCGGCCACTATTCTTGACGGCAACAATCCGGACAGCGCCGAATGTCTGCCGCTGTCGGAGAGGCCGTCCAATAGCCCCCCAGGGATCGGCCCGACCGAGGACGACATCTCGCAGATCTGGCTGAACAGCAGCTGCACCACGGCCAAGGCGGTCAGCTATCTCGAATCGGTGTCGCCCGCCACGAACAATATCGCGGGCATCGGCCAGATCTTCTCCGGCCCGGGGATCACGCAATTGTTCAACGCGCCCGGACTGCCGCCTCATGGCGATCCGCGCACGCCGGACATCATCGTGACCCCCAATGTCGGCGTCACCTATTCGGGCAGCTCCAAGAAGCAGGCCGAGCATGGCGGCTTCGCGCATGACGACACCAATGTGATCATGCTGCTGGCCAATCCGTCGCTGTATCCGCATACGGTGACGACGCCGGTGCAGACCATGCAGGTCGCGCCGACCATTCTGCGGGCGCTGGGCCTCGACCCCAATGCGTTGCAGTCGGTGGCGATGGAAGGAACGCAGACGCTGCCAGGCGTCTTCTCCGGCTGGGAGCATTGACGCAAGCTTTAGGCTGAATTTGACGGGAAGCGCGGCGGAGACGCCGCGCTTTTTCTTTGCGCGGCCAGCCGAAGCCGACGCAACGCGCTCATTGCGGCGGAGAGGTCGGTGGGTCTGTAAAGTAGAACTATCGCCAGTACAGAAGAATTGTCGCCAGGGCTTCCAAGACCCCCAGCGGCGTCCACACAGGAGGTTCTTGTTCAACGGCGTGGACGCGGTCTTCGAACTCCCGGAACGCAAGATAGAAGACGCCCGTGAAAGCGACCAACGCCAAATGGGGCCCCAGCAAGAGTCGGTTCGGGTAAGGACTGAGCAGGTTCGACCCGATCGCAATGACCGCCCCGGCGCAATAGGCCGCCGGCGCCCAGCGTTTGCGCGTCAGCATGCCGAAGCCGCAAGCCAGGGCCATGAGGGCGCTGAGCAGCAGGTTGAGCCAGGCGTCGAAGCTCCAGACCGGGTGATCGCCGAGCCGCCGAACGAAGTCTGGATCGAAGCACCAGACGAGGATCATGGCCGCGAGCGCGAACTGCGCGAGAACCAGCCCAACCAGAAGGAAGCTCGTCACGCCATAGGCCCGCTTCATCCACCGCGCCTTCGCGCCCGCGACTGGACCGCTCATCGATCAAAACTCCTTAAATAAATTTACTCCGATTGAACCCTTGTTTCAAAATGGGCGCTCCCACTGTCCAATGCTAGCGCGGCTTCGATAAGGCTACGTCAACGAGCGACGCCAGATTTCTCGCCGTGGCCTTTTACGCCAGGCCGTCTGGCGTCGCCGGATGATAACCATGTTCCCGCTGACCCCGCATGAGCGCTAACGCTCTCCTTCGCAACATTGTATCCTGTGGGCGCCGAGCAGCCGTCATGGCGTATGGCTCGGCGTGGAGAAGACTGGAGAATGAACATGAAAGCAATCATCGCCGCAGTCGCATTGGCGGCCGCAGCCTTCACCTTCGCGCCGAAGGCCGCGAGCGCGATGCCGGTCGCGCCCGTGGATGAGGCTGTCACGACGCATATCGAAAAGACCTATGGCGGCTGCGGCTGGAACGGCCATCGCGGTCCTTACGGCGGATGCCGTTTCGGCGGCCAGAGGCAGGTTTACCGCTACCGTCGCGGATATTATGGCCGCCCCTATTATCGCCGCTGGTGATCGAGCGCCGATATGACGCTCTCGAAGGCCGCCGATCTGGCGGTCTTTTTTTGCGGCGCCCGCCGCGCGTCAATCCCGGCGACGCGCGTCTGGCGGACCGCGCCGCTTGACGAGAAGCGGCGGAAGCGGTCAACTTAACGCCGGCTGGACGCGAAGGCTAACCCGTTCGTGCAGCATGCTTTTGTCGTCTCGGCGAACCATTTCAGCCTTCATTCGCAACGGGAGTGTCGCATGCGCGGCTTTACAAATATTTTGACCGCGCTTGGCGTTGGCCTCACATTCCTGTTTGGCTGCGTGGAGAGGTCCAGCGCGGCGGAAAGCCCGGTCACGGCGATTGACATCGTGTTGGAGCCGGACGCCGCCATGATCCAGCGCGCCGAGGCGGCGAACGCTCGCCTGCTCAAGGTCTATCCGAAGGGCTTCGCTCTCGACGAGACGCATCGCCCGCACATCACGATCCTGCAGCGCTATGTCCGCACGTCGGACCTCAAGAAGGTTTATGCCGCCGTCGGCAGGGTTCTCGCGAAGGAGAAGGCGGCGGGCTGGAAGTTGAAGGCATACAAATACTACTACCTCCCCTGGCAGGATAACGGCGTTGCGGGCATTGTGATCGAACCGACCGCCAATTTGATAAAGCTGCAAAACATATTGATCCACGTGGTCGGCCGTTACACCGTCAAAAATGGAACGGCAGCGGCCTTCGCCGCGCCGCCCGAAGATCCCGAAATCAACCAGCCGACGATGGATTACGTCGCGGCCTTCGTGCCGAAGGGCACGGGCAGAAATTTCAATCCGCATGTCACCGTCGGCATCGCCTCCCAGGACTATCTCAAGCAAATGCTCGCCGAGCCCTTTGACGCGTTTGAATTCTCGCCCGCAGGGGCGTCCGTGTACCAGCTCGGCAACTTCGGGACGGCCCGCAAGCAGCTCAAGGCGTGGGAACTGACGCCTTGAGGCTGTGACGAGACGAAGGCCAATCCACGACCGGGCGGCTCGGATCGCCGAGAGCGACATTGTTCGTGACGGGAATTGTCATAAGGGAACCAGCCATGTCTCCGAAACCTTCTTTCTCCGGGTTCAGCCGCCGCGCGCTGCTTTCCGCGCTGGCTTCGCTCCCGGCCTTGTCGATGTTCCTTCCGGTTCCGGCAACGGCGCGAAGGGCGGCAAGCGATCCCCTGCGATCATGGAACAACACGGCGTCGAAGAAGGCCATCCTGGACTTCGTTGAACGGGTGACGAAGCGGGGCTCGCCGGACTTCACGCCCGAGGACGAGCGCATCGCCGCCTTCGACAATGACGGCACTCTATGGGCCGAGCAGCCGATGTATTTCCAACTCCTGTTCGCGCTTGACCGCGTAAAGGCGCTCGCGCCGCAGCACCCGGAGTGGAAGGAAAAGGAACCGTTCGCCTCGCTGCTCCGAGGCGACGTGAAGGGCGTGCTCGCCGGCGGAGAACCGGCCATCGCGGAGATCGTCATCGCCACGCATACCGGCATGACCGCCGAGGAATTCACGCAAATCGTGAACGACTGGATAGCCAGCGCGAGGCATCCCGTCACGGGGCGGCCCTATACCGAGATGATCTATCAGCCGATGCTGGAATTGGTCGCCTATCTGCGGGCGAAGGGCTTCAAGACCTACATCGTCTCGGGCGGCGGCATCGAGTTCATGCGCCCCTGGACCGAGAGGGTCTATGGCATTCCGCCTGAAAATGTCGTCGGCAGCAGCGCGAAGGTCAAATTCGAGTTTCGCGACGGCAAGCCGGCGCTCATGCGTTTGCCGGAGATCAACTTCATCAACGATGGACCCGGCAAGCCTGTCGGCATCAACGAGCACATAGGCCGCCGTCCGATCGCGGCGTTCGGCAACTCCGACGGCGATCTTCAAATGCTGCAATGGACCAAGGGCGGCGGCGGCCTCCGCTTCGCCCTCATCGTCCATCACACCGACGCCGAGCGTGAATGGGCTTACGACCGCAACTCCAGTATCGGCCGTCTGGACAAGGCGCTTGACGAAGCCCAAGCGAAAGGCTGGACCGTCGTCGACATGAAAAGCGACTGGAAGACCATCTTCCC
>Ga0182013_10007221_pt1 | contig 12322 bp, 11 predicted proteins | sample 612S2MmetaG_FD_120487 | JGI IMG/M metagenome (GOLD analysis project Ga0182013, IMG submission 120487) | Permafrost microbial communities from Stordalen Mire, Sweden - 612S2M metaG | ecosystem: Environmental > Terrestrial > Soil > Wetlands > Permafrost | place: Sweden: Stordalen | collected...
CACCGCCAGCGCGAAAATCGCCAGCCGGAACACGACCGGGTCGATCGCGCCGCCGCCCAGCCCATGCGCGGTCGCCGCCGCGGCGGTTTGCGCCAGCTGTTCAGAATAAGTCTGCGCCTGTTCCGCCAGATGCCGCGCCGCTTCCGCGGCGGCTTGCGCCTTCTCCAGCAATTGCTGCGTTGAGTCGTTGGCCATCGCTTAGCGCCCTTTTCTGGTTTATTCCCTTGGCTCAGGCTTTCGGTTGAAAGCGCGGGTCGATCACCGCGCCGCCGCGCGTAAGGCAGGTCGCCTTCACCAGCTCGTCGTCCCAGTTGATGGAGAGCTGCTTCGTCTCCTTGGAAATCATAGTCTCGACGAAAGCGAGAAGGTTCTTGGCGTAGAGACTAGAAGCCGTCGCTGCGAGGCGGCCCGCGAGATTGAACGCGCCGACGATCTTCACGCCGTCGACGACGATGGTCTCGCCTGGTTTGGTCAGCTCGCAATTGCCGCCGCGCTCGGCGGCGAGATCGACGATCACCGAGCCGGGACGCATCGAGCGCAACTGCGCCGCCGAAATGAGCTTCGGCGCCGGGCGTCCGGGGATCAAGGCCGTGGTGATGACGATGTCCTGCTTGGCGATATGGGCGCCCACCAGCTCGGCTTGCGCCGCCTGATACTCGGCCGACATCTCCTTGGCGTAGCCGCCGGAAGTCTCCGCCTGCTTGAACTCGTCATTCTCGACCGCGATGAACTTCGCCCCAAGCGATTCAACTTGCTCCTTGGTCGCGGGACGAACGTCCGTCGCCGTCACTATAGCGCCGAGCCGGCGCGCGGTGGCGATGGCCTGAAGACCGGCGACGCCGACGCCCATGATGAAGATGCGGGCCGCCGGAACGGTGCCGGCGGGCGTCATCATCATCGGCAACACGCGGCCATATTCAGCGGCGCCGTCAATGACCGCGCGATAACCCGCGATATTGGCCTGCGAGGACAATACGTCCATCGATTGCGCGCGGGTGATGCGCGGCATCAGCTCCATGGCGAAGGCCGTGGCTCCCGCTCCCGCAAGCTCGGCAAGCGCGCGCTCATTGCCGAAAGGGTCGAGAATGGCGATTACCGCCGCGTCCGGTTTGGCGCCCGCGATCTCGGCTGCGGCGGGACGGCGCACGCGCAGGACGACATCGGCGTCCTTCAGCGTCGCGGCGGGATTGGCGCCAATTTGCGCGCCCGCCGCGGAATAGTCGGCGTCCGAAAAGCCGGATGACGCGCCAGCGCCCGCCTGCACGGCGACTTCAGCGCCAAGTCCAACGAATTTCTTGGTTGTCTCCGGCGTCGCCGCGACGCGGGGCTCCGACTTGTCGGTCTCGGCTAGTACAGCAATGCGCATGACGGACTCCAGTAGCGCCAAGGCGCTGTCTCCGTCATGGTCGCCCAAGACGGTCCAGCCTTGGGTGCTCGCGTTTATCGCGCCAGTGAGAAATAAAGGGCCACCAGCGTCACCACTGAAGCCACGGCCCCGAAGACCAGAAGCTTCAGGAAGCCTTGATACGTCTTCAAATGGTCGCTGTAATCGGCGCCAGCGTCGGCGTAGCCGTGATTTGAGTCGCCCATCGTCTTTCCCCCGGTGACTTTTTGACGTCTTTCATTGAGCGGCGTTTAATTCCACGCTCATTAATCAAGATGGTAGCCGAGCTGGGCTGATCCTGCAACAGCCTCGCCAGCGTTGGCGGCGCGGCAAATGTGCTGCGCCGCGCAATAACTTATATGGCTGCGGAACATGCTCAGGTTTGCTGGTAGATCGTCTGCGCCTGGGTGAAATCTCGCGCGCCCAGATCGTTAATGTGAATTACGAAACAGAAGATTCCCTCCACGAATCGCGCCTGCTGCAACGCCGCCTGATCGACTTGCAGCAGCAGGCGCCAATCAGCCGCGGCTCTTTCGAGCGTGGGCAGAGTCGCCTCTCGCTCTTCTCGAAGCCGGGCCGCGAGCAGCGGATCAGCGGCGAGAGCCGTGTCATAGCGCGGATCGTCCTGATCCGGGATTGGCGTTCCGTACAACACATGCCGGGAGGACACGGGTCGCCGCTCAAGCCGCGACAGAATCGAGAAGTCGTCGATTTGGTCTTCGGCCAGAAAAGCCTGTAGATCAGGATCCAAGGCGGCCTCGGGCGAATTGCTGTCTGGCCATTGCAGGGCGCTTTCGATGCGCATCGGTTGCGACGGATAGACGTAGCGGCTGGCGTATTCCATCTTTTCGGCAACTTCGCGGAAGAAATCTTCGAGCGTTTGTCCTTCCCTGAGGCCATTCGTGAAAATGCGCATTTGAGCCGGCGAATAGTTCTTCGCCAGCTCCATCGGGTTCGCGCGCAGATGGTCGTATTCCGCGCGCTCCGACGCCTCCAGTTCCAGCAGCACATCCGGCGCCTGGCGCGGCGCCAGATCGGCAAGCGGGGATTTGTCCCAGATGACGCGCCCCGCGTCGCGCGGGTTCTGCCATGGCCCCAGGGCGCCGTCGTAGAAAAACAGCAGCCGTCCCTCCTCAGGCAGACCGGCGCTCGGGGCGAAGCGCGCGGCCTCCGTCAAATCTATCTGAGCGACAAATTCAAATGGAATCGGCATTGACGCATGTTTGGCGATCCATGCGGCATGGCTGCCTCCTCCCGCTTTGAGGATCTTGTCGGATGTGACCGGCGCCCGCACGGGCCAGGCCAAATGAGGCGGGAAATCCGGCCGGCCCCCTATTCGCGCGCCGCCGACGCGGTCATCGTCGGCGGAGGCCAGCATGAGGCAGGGCCGCAGCAAGGGGATCAGCCGGTCCGCGAATTCGCCCAGCCCCTGCTCTTCAAGATAGGCGCGAGCAGCGTCTACGGTGCGAAACATTCCGACGGCTTTCGATGAAGACTGGAGGCGAACATAAAAAAGGCTCCGGAGAAATCCGGAGCCTCGATATTAACGCTGCGTCCCTGGATTTAGAAATCCATGCCGCCCATGCCGCCATGGCCGCCCGGCATCGCAGGCGCATCCTTCTTCGGCTGTTCAGTGATGGTCGCCTCGGTGGTGACAATCAGACCGGCGATGGAGGCCGCATCCTGCAGCGCGGTGCGCACGACCTTGGTCGGGTCGATGATGCCGAGCTTGACCAGATCGCCATAGACGCCGTTCTGGGCATCGTAGCCGAAGCCGTAGTCCTTCGACTCCATCAGTTTGCCGACCACGACGGCGCCGTCGCCGCCGGCGTTGTCGACGATCTGGCGGGCCGGTGACTGGATCGCCTTGCGCACGATGTCGACGCCGGTCTTCTGATCGGTGTTGGCGGTCTGCACCGCGTCGAGCGAAGCGATGGCGCGCAGCAGAGCGACGCCGCCGCCGGGAGAGACGCCTTCTTCCACGGCCGCGCGGGTCGCGTTGAGGGCGTCGTCGACGCGGTCCTTCTTCTCCTTGACTTCGACTTCCGTCGCGCCGCCGACGCGGATCACCGCGACGCCACCCGCGAGCTTGGCGAGACGCTCCTGCAGCTTCTCGCGATCGTAGTCCGAAGTGGTCTCCTCGATCTGCGCCTTGATCTGGGCGACGCGGCCTTCAATGTCTGCCTTGGCGCCGGCGCCGTCGATGACGGTCGTCGTCTCCTTGTCGATGCGCACGCGCTTAGCGCGGCCGAGCTGGGTCAGAACGACGTTCTCGAGCTTGATGCCGAGATCTTCGGCGATCAGTTCGCCGCCGGTCAGAATGGCGATGTCTTCCAGCATGGCCTTGCGGCGATCGCCGAAGCCCGGAGCCTTCACGGCCGCAATCTTCAGGCCGCCGCGCAGCTTGTTGACGACGAGCGTGGCCAGAGCCTCGCCTTCGATGTCCTCGGCGACGATGAGCAGCGGCTTGCCGGTCTGGACAACAGCTTCGAGAATCGGCAGCAGCGGCTGCAGCGTCGAGAGCTTCTTCTCGTGGATGAGGATGTAGGGATCCTCAAGCTCGGCCACCATCTTCTCGGCGTTGGTGACGAAATAGGGCGAGAGATAGCCGCGATCGAACTGCAGGCCTTCAACTATGACAGTCTCGGTCTCAAGGCTCTTGGCCTCCTCGACCGTAATCACGCCTTCATTGCCGACCTTCTGCACCGCCTTGGCGATTTCCGACCCGATGAAGCTGTCGCCATTGGCCGAAATCGTTCCGACCTGGGCGATTTCGTCGTTCGAGGTCACCTTCTTCGAATTGGCCTTGAGATGCGCGACCACCGCCTCGACGGCGAGGTCGATGCCACGCTTGAGGTCGAGCGGGTTGAGGCCAGCCGCGACGGCCTTGGCGCCTTCGCGGGCGATCGCCGCAGCAAGCACGGTCGCGGTGGTGGTGCCGTCGCCAGCATTGTCATTCTGCTTGGAGGCGACTTCACGCACGAGCTGCGCGCCGAGATTCTCGAACCTGTCGGAAAGCTCGATTTCCTTGGCGACGGTCACGCCGTCCTTGGTGATGCGCGGCGCGCCAAAGGATTTTTCGATCACGACGTTGCGGCCCTTGGGGCCGAGCGTCACCTTCACCGCATTGGCGAGGATGTCGACGCCGCGCAGGATGCGATCGCGGGCGTCAGTGGAAAAGCGAATGTCTTTAGGGGCCATTTTCAGTCAACTCCGTGGGGGAGAAATCTTGTTCAAGCGAGTGGAGCGATCGGTCAGTCGACAATCCCGAGGATGTCGCTCTCTTTCATGATCAGAAGGTCTTCGCCGTCGACCTTGACCTCGGTCCCGGACCACTTGCCGAACAGCACGCGGTCGCCAGCCTTCACGTCCAGCGGAACCAGCTTGCCGGCCTCATCGCGAGCGCCCGGGCCAACGGAAATGATCTTGCCTTCCTGGGGCTTTTCCTTGGCGCTGTCGGGAATGATGATGCCGCCCTTGGTCTTTTCTTCGCCTTCGAGACGCTTGACCACGACCCGGTCATGCAGGGGACGGAATGTCATGTTGCAATCTTCCTTTTTTGCGCCGCGACAACCGCTCCTGCGGAGGCCCGGCAAAGGGATAAGGGAGCGCCTGCTGGCACTCGCTTGAGGTGAGTGCCAGCAGGCTGACGTTGAAATAAGGTTGGTCAGCTCGCCTGTCAAGGATAGGCGCGCCATCAAGCAGAGGTGGCTTGGCTGTCAGGATGTCCAACCGGAATTCAGTCTTCTTAACGTATAAAAAGCACCCGTTGACAATTAAAGCGCCAATATTTCGGTATTATTTGTTAATGAATTTATACTTATCCTTTCATATGAGCGCCATATGGCGTCTAATGCATGGCTCTGTAATGAATAGGCTGCGCGAATGTCAACAATATCGACCTATATGAGCATCGCAAATAATCTTGCTAAATGGCAGACGATAACTGCCGAGCAACCTCAGGTCGCAACCCAAAAAAAATATTTTCAGGAAAACATCGGCGGCGCGCAGACGATCGACCAATTTGTCAACAATCCGCGATTGTTTAATTACGCCATGACGGCCTTTGGCCTGGGCGACATGACTTACGCAAAGGGTTTGATGAAAGAAGTGCTGCAACAGGGCGTAAGCAGCAGCGCTGCGCTCGCCAATACGCTTAATAATCCCGACATATTGGCTTTCGCCAAGGCTTTCGATTTCGCCGACAATGGCTCCAGCACGACCTCCTCGTCCTCGCTGCAGAGCACGGTTGTCAATAATTACGTGATGAACACGCTGGAGACGAACCAGGGCCAGCAAGATCCCGGCGTCCAGCTGGCGTTGTATTTCCAGCAGAACGCGCCGAACGTCACCAACGTCTATGGTATTCTCGCCGACAAGAACCTGCTGACCGTCGTGCAGACGGCGCTGGGGATTTCACCCGACACCTCCGCCGAACCGATCGACACGCAGGCCGCGCTGCTGGGCGACAAGCTGAACATCGCGGACTTCCAGAATCCTGCGAAACTCCAGAGCTTCATCGAGCGCTTCGCTGCGATGTATGACGCCAGCAACGCTAGTTCGACCAGTTCTTCCTATACAGCCTCCAACGCGCCAAACGCTCTTCTGCTCGGCGCCTCCAATGTCGCAAGCGGCGGGACTCAGGGAATAGACCCCACGCTTCTGCTGAGCGCGCAGAATTTGAACGCGGCCGGATCGTTTCTGCTCTGATCGACGGCACGGCGCTTGACGCTGCATCGACGTTCGGCGAAAGGGAAGCCGTCGCGCATTCCGTTTCGCGGCGCTTCGCGGCGAGGCCCCTTGAAGATAAATAGCCTGTTTTCCTTTCACTGGCGCCTCGGCCTTTCCGCGGCCTGCGCGGCGTTGGCCGTGGATCAGGCCCACAAATACTGGATGCTCAATTTCTTCGACATCCAGTCGCGCGAACCTATCCGCTTATTGCCTTTTCTCGACGTCGTAATGAGCTGGAATCACGGCATTTCCTATTCTCTTTTCTCGACGAAAGACGATATTGCGCGCATCGCGCTGCTATCGGCGCAGCTTGCAATTATTTGCGGCCTCTCGGTCTGGCTTTGCCTGGCGCGTCAACGAATAACCTCGCTAGGGCTCGGCCTCATCATTGGCGGCGCGCTGGGCAATGCGACGGACCGCCTGCTGCGGGGCGCGGTCGCCGATTTCTTCTTCCTGCACACGACCCTGCCGGTCGGCCCGCTGGCCAATTACGTCTTCAACCTCGCCGATGTGGCGATCACGCTGGGCGTCGCGCTGCTGTTGTTCGAAAGTTTCATCGTCCCTCCTCCGGCGGACGTCTCTACGACTTAGCAATTCTCCGACTCGCCAGCTCCCGAATTTTGCGTTAGAGACCCGCACCGCCTCTAAAACGCCAAGAAATAGCGCATATTGGCATGCGTTATAGAGACGTGGGGAGCGCGCGGCGTTCCGTCAAAGGAGTTTTGTGCGATGTATCTCACACGCTATGTTGCGCGAGCTGCGTTGGTGGCGATTTTCGCCGCCGGCGCCTTTGGCGCCTCCAGCGCATACGCGGCGGACGACGGTTCGGTCGGATCGGCGCTGCTCGGCGCTTTCGGAATTAATACGAGCAACAGCAACGAGAAAATCGATTATCGCGAACGGGCGAAAGTCGTTGTTCCGCCGAACAGGCAGGCGCTACCCGAGCCGCGCTCGGCGGCGGATTCCCGCCCCAGCTCCTGGCCTGTGGATCAGGAAAACGCCCGCCGCAGCGGGCCAAGGGTCGCCAATAGCGGCCCGACCAGCGGGGACGAACCGGCCCGCGAAAATCTGACTCAGCCGCCGAACGGCTATCGCCGTCCGACCCAGGATCTGTCGAAGGTCCAGGAAACCGAAGCCAAAGCCAAGGGGGGCTGGTCGTTCGATTCGATCAAAAAGTCCATCGGCTTGGGTCAGTGACGTCCTTGCGAGAGGCGCGCCGTCGATGGGCTCCCACCCAAGGGATTTACGCCTAAAACAGCGATCCCTGATCACCGCCGCCAGTCGGTTTCGCGGCGCGCGCGCGGCGGGGCGTCGGCGCTGAGGGCTGCTCGTTCGGGAGCGCCTGCGCCGCGACTTCCCCATCAGCAAACCGCACTCTCAGCTTCTGGCCGGCCGCAACCGCGCTGGCCGCGACGATCAACCCGTCCGCCTCGTCGAGAATCAGCGCGAAACCCCGCTTCAACACGGACGCATGACCGAGCGTTTGGCGCAGCTGCTCGAGCTGCGCCAGTCTCGCCTGTCTTTCGTGCAAGCTTGCGGCGGCGACGCGGGCAAGCCGAAGGCCAAGCGCGTCGACCCTTTCCTTGGCGCTGTTGCGCTCCTGCTTGGCGAGGACGATCCGCCCGCGGAGTCCCTGCTCAAGGCGTGCGGATAATCCCTTCAGCTTTTCGCTCACGCGCGCCAGCTCCGCCTGTGGCGAATGACGCGCCAGCGTCTGCCCCGCGCGCGCCAGGCGCAACCGGCGTCCATCATAGCCGGAGCGCAAGGCCGCGCGTAGCCGCTCCTGTGCGAGATCACGCCGCTGACGGGGCCCCCCAAGCGCCTGATCGGGCGAGGCCAGGAGGCGTCTGAAGGTGGCGAGCCGGGTAGCCTGAACGTCGAGTAGACGCCGTTGCGCCCCTGCAAGCCGCCGCGCCAGGACCGCGACCTGCTCGATGAGCTCGACCCGCACCGGTACGGCTTTTTCGGCAGCCGCCGTGGGGGTCGGCGCCCGCAAATCGGCGGCGAAATCGATCAGCGTGGTGTCGGTTTCATGTCCGATGGCGGCGATCAGCGGAATCGAACTGGCCGCCGCCGCGCGCGAGACAATTTCTTCGTTAAAGCCCCACAGATCCTCAAGCGAGCCGCCGCCGCGCGCTACAATGAGCACGTCGGGTCTTGGGATTGCTCCGTCCGGCGACAATGAATTGAAACCCGCGATGGCGGCGGCGACTTCCGCGGCGCAGCCTTCTCCCTGCACGCGCACTGGCCAGACGAGCACACGTCGGGGAAAACGGTCGTTCAGCCGGTGCAGGATATCGCGGATCACCGAGCCGGTCGGCGAAGTGACCACCCCGACGACATTTGGCAAAAAGGGCAGGGGCCGCTTCCGCTCCAGGTCGAAGAGCCCTTCAGACGCAAGCCGCTTGCGGCGCTCGTCGAGCAGCGCCATCAGCGCGCCGACTCCCGCCGGCTCCAGTGTTTCGATAATGATCTGATAGGAGGATTTGCCCGGGAAGGTCGTCAGCCTGCCGGTCGCGACCACCTCCAGACCGTCTTCCGGCCTGGTTTTCAGCCGCGAGAAGACGCCTTTCCAGATCACCGCGTCGAGGCGGGCGCTGGAGTCCTTGAGCGAGAAATAGGCGTGACCGGAGGAATGGGGTCCACGATAATTGCTGATCTCGCCGCGCACCCTCACAAGCCCGAAGCGATCCTCCACGGTGCGTTTCAGGGCGTTCGCCAGTTCGGAGACGCTGAGCTCGGGCGTGTTTCCGGTTGGCGAAGGATCTAGGTCGGGGGCGACGGTCTTGCGAGGCGGCATCCGCCAGCTATGCCCGATTTTCCATCGTTCGGCGAGAGCGGATCAAAGCGAAACAAAACGGCGCGGACTTTCGTCGCGCGCCGTTGGCTTGTCCTGGCCGAATTACCGGTCAGTATTTGGTGATCAAGGGGCGCGGCGGGAGAGGAGCCGGAGCGCCGCCGAAGGCATAACGGAAGCCAAGTCGGACGTCCTGCGAGGCGACATGGAAGGAGTGAGTCTCATGCCAGCATCCCTGCGCCTGGAGGCAGCTGATCGGATTGCTCGTCACATTGCCCATGTCGAGGTAGCGATAGCCAAGCTCCAGGGCCAGATTGGGGGTCACGTTGAGCGCAAGGCCCGCCATAACCGCCCAGGCGAAATTGGCCTGGTTCTTGTCGGCCGCCACGCCAAAGCCCGTATCGGCCAAACCCGCAAGCTGGTGGTCGGCGATGCCGACGCCGGCGCCTATGAAGGGCGTTACGCCGCGCCACGTGCCCAGATCGACATAGCCATTGGCCATGAACAGGGCCGTGCTGAGACCAGCGTTGTAATAGTCGCCTCCGCTCCAGCCGCTAAAGGAGTTCGCGCCGACAATGCCAGCGCGGTAAGCCGCCTCCGTGCGATATTCGGCCGTGAGGTCCGTGCGGAACCAGCTGTTGAACTGATAGCCGACGCCAGCTCCCGCGAAGGCCTGGTCGCCGAGAGAGGCAAAGGCAGGCGCGAAATAGTTTCCTGACTGGGCGAGAGGCTGCCCGGTTCCGTCATACGGCTGGAGCGTAGACCGCCAGTCGCTCATCTGGAGTGCGCCGACGCCGACGTCGCCGCGAAGATACCATCCCCCAAAGTCAGGGGCGGGGTAAGGAGCTTCAATCGGTGGCGGCGGCGGAAGAAGATCCGCTGCATTAGCGGCGAAACTCGCGCCGGAGGCGACGAGCGTCGCCATAAGGAGGGCTCTGGGTTTGCCCATGGTACATATTCCCTTCGCTCGAAAAGGGCCGCTTACGGAGCCCCGGCACAATGCCAATGAAAGGGAAAATGACGTTAAACGCTTAAAGTGAGGTTAACCTTACCCCTTAACCAGACGAATCATGCGAAAAACCTTGGCGGCTTTCATCCGACTTCCGCTGAAGCGCGAAGCGCCTCGCAGACATCGCCGACAATCTTTTCGATCAGGTCGCGGTTGTCGCCCTCCCCCATGACCCGGATCACCGGCTCCGTGCCGGACGGGCGGATGACCAGCCGGCCCTTGTCGCCCAGTCGATCCCGGGCCTTGCCGATCACATCCGCGACATAGCCCGTCTCTAGTCTGTGTCGAGGCGCGCGCACATTCTTCAGTATTTGCGGCAATGGCTCGAAGCGATTGCAGACCGTGCTGACCGGCTTGCCCTTACGTATGACTTCCGCGAGCACCTGCATCGCGGTCACCAACCCGTCGCCCGTGGTGGAGTAATCGGACAGGATGATGTGCCCTGATTGCTCCCCGCCCAGGTTGAATCCGCCCTCGCGCATGCGCTCGATCACATATCGATCTCCAACCGCGGTCCGGTCCAGCGTCAGGTTGATCGACGCCAGATAGCGCTCGAGACCGAGATTGGACATGATGGTGGCCACAATGCCTGGCTTGGTCAGCAAGCCCTGCTCGCACCAGCTTTCAGCGACAACAGCCATCAGCTGATCTCCGTCGATCAGATGCCCATGTTCATCGACCATGAGCACGCGGTCGGCGTCGCCGTCGAGAGCGATGCCGACGTCGGCGCGCAATTCCCTGACTTTTTCCCGCAGCGCCTGCGGCGAGGTTGAGCCCACGTCACGGTTGATGTTGAAGCCGTCAGGCTCCACGCCAATGGAGATTACTTCGGCTCCGAGCTCCCACAATGCCTCCGGCGCCACGCGGTAGGCGGCGCCATTGGCGCAGTCCACCACGATGCGCAGACCCTCGAAACTCATATTCCTTGGGAGAGTGCGTTTCGCGAATTCGATATAGCGGGCGCGCACGTCTTCAATGCGGCGGGCGCGGCCCAGATCGTGAGGTTGGGATAATCGATGCGAAAGGTCGCTGTCGAGGAGCCGCTCAATTTCCAATTCGATCTCGTCGGACAATTTGTGCCCGTCAGGGCCGAACAGCTTGATGCCATTGTCCTCATAGGCGTTATGCGAAGCGGAAATCATGACCCCCACATCCGCCCGCATCGAGCGCGTCAACATGGCGACCGCGGGCGTAGGCATTGGGCCCAGCAGCAAAGGGTCCATCCCGACCGACGCGAAGCCGGCGACCAGGGCATATTCGATCATGTAGCCGGAAAGGCGCGTGTCCTTGCCGATCACCACGCGATGGCGCCCCTCGCCCCGCTGAAAAATGAGCCCGGCGGCCTGGCCGATCTTCAGGGCGAGCTCGGGCGTAATCTTCTCATTGGCCCTTCCCCTTATGCCGTCCGTGCCAAAATATGAGCGGGTCATTTTTCACAATCCTCGTCGCAAACTAAAAGCAATCTGGTTGTTTGCCGTTGCATCGGTTTAACGCATTCCGGGCGCCAAAGGGACTCGATCCCTCACAGCTAGTTAACATGAACGCGCAAAAGAAAGGCCCGCGTTTCCGCCGGGCCTTTCAACTGGATCTTAACCTTGAAGATCACACGGGATGCGGCTCCATCCCCCCGACGCCCGGCTCAGGCTTGCGGCCTGTCGACGGCACCGGAGAGGCGCGGGGCGGCTGCGGCGCCGTGGGAGGAATATCCTCGCGGGTGGGTTGAACGCCATTCAGCAGGTTGACGATTTCCTCCCCCGAAAGCGTCTCGTATTCGAGCAACCCTTTGGCGAGGGTGTCGAGATCGCCGCGCTTCTCTGTCAGGATCCTCTTGGCGGTTTCATGGCCTTCCTGAACCAGCCGGCGCACTTCTGCGTCGATGGTCTGCTGCGTCGCCTCGGAGATCGTCTGCTGACGGCCGAGCGAATAGCCGAGGAACTGCTCCTGCTGGGGGTCCGCATAGGCCACCGTGCCGAGCTTGTCGGAGAAGCCGAGCTGCGTCACCATCGCTTTGGCGACACGCGTGCATTGCTGAATGTCGCTCGCCGCGCCAGACGTCACCTTGTCGTGGCCGAACACCAGCTCTTCCGCCACGCGTCCGCCCATTCCAAGCGCGAGCATCGCCACCAGTTGTTCGTAGGTTTGCGAAACCTGATCGCGTTCCGGCAGGCCCTGCACCATGCCCAGCGCACGGCCGCGCGGGATGATCGTCGCCTTGTGGATCGGTATGGAGCCCGGCATCGTCAATTGCACCAGCGCATGTCCGCCTTCATGATAAGCGGTGAGGCGCTTCTCCTCGTCGGTCATCATCAAGGTGCGGCGCTCCGCGCCCATCATGATCTTGTCGCGCGCGTCCTCGAACTCCGCCTTGGTCACGATCCGCTTGCTGCGCCGAGCCGCAAGC
>Ga0182013_10007222_pt1 | contig 12322 bp, 3 predicted proteins | sample 612S2MmetaG_FD_120487 | JGI IMG/M metagenome (GOLD analysis project Ga0182013, IMG submission 120487) | Permafrost microbial communities from Stordalen Mire, Sweden - 612S2M metaG | ecosystem: Environmental > Terrestrial > Soil > Wetlands > Permafrost | place: Sweden: Stordalen | collected...
ATTGTTGAGGGGCAACCTGTCTCACTGATGTTGGCACAGAGGGGCAAGGGAAAGACCGTACTGCGTGGCGGCTGGGGTGTGTACCGGAGCCAGGAGGAATTCGCCCCCTATGCCAAGTCGGCCGCAACGGCCCAGGGTTACAGAACCAGCTTCCTTCAGGGGCAGCTCGGCTTTGACAAGATTGAGGACCAGTCGCCGACCAATCCTCCCGATTTCAGCGCCTACACCATCTCTCAGACAGACAAGGTGCGCCCGCTCCATCTCATATACAACTTCACGGTTTCCCAGGCTATGCCGTGGCGTTCGAAGCTCGAAGTTTCGTACGTTGGCAGCGATGGCAACAACCTGGATAGCGGGTACAACAGCGCCTCCAACCTCAACCGCATAGCTGAGGGGACCCTGTTCGACGTCCAGCTTGGGGCCCTGCCGGCGGTGCTCGGATCGGACCCAGGCGACATCGGCGGCTTGAACACCGCGCAAACGGACTTCTATCGCCCCTATCCGTTTTATTCCAACGTCTATCAGCTCAAGCACAACTTCTATTCGACCTATAACAGCGCTCAAGTCAAATGGAACAAGTCGGCCGGCCGCGTCACCTTTGGCGGGAACTACACCTTCTCAAAGAATCTGGCGACTGGCGCATCCTATAACAACATTCTTGCCGACCCCTTCAACCTGCGCAACGATTACAACCCCACACCCTACGATCGCACCCAGGTAGTCAATGTGAGTTACCTGGTCGACCTGGGCACCCACCACCGTCTCGGGCTCAAGCCTTTGAACGAAGTCATCAACGGATGGAGAGTCTCTGGAATCTCAACGCTCCAGAGCGGACCTCCGCTGCCGTCCATCAACGGAGAGACCTTCGGCTTCGGCTATGGCCTCATTCAGCCGGTGCAGGTCGATCATGAGAATCAAGTGGAACCCAGCACCATCAAGTCGCAATGCGAACAGACGTATGGATTCCCCAGCCCCGGATTCTGCGTCACCCAACTGAATCCAGTCGTCTGGCTGGGCACGCCCGACGTGCAGCTCATGCCAACCATCACCTGTAACCCAAGCGGAGGCCCGGCTAAACACCAATACATCAACGGGGCTTGCTTTGGAATTCCGATGCCCGAGACCAATGGCCAGCTTCGGCCCCCGTACATTCGCGGTCCGGCGTACATGAACCATGACCTGTCTTTGCTGAAGGACTTCAAGATGGGAGAGCAAAGGAACCTGCAATTCAGGGCGGCGGGGTTCAACTTCCTCAACCATCCGTTGATCTCGTTCAACAACAACAACACTACCGGCGACCTGACCTTGTCTCAACAGGGAGGCACGGCCGGCAAGACGCTCACGCAGGCGGATCTCACCCACCAAGGATTCGGCATTGCCGAAGTCAAGTACGGCAACCGGCTGGTCGAATTGAGCGTCAAGTACCAGTTCTGACGGGTTTTCGGCGGACGGCCTGTGCCTGTCCGGACGGGCCGCAAGGAAATTGGATAAAGGGACGGCGAAGCAAGTGTGCCGCCCCTCAATTGAAAAGAGATGAGCATCGCAGCAGGCCGGCAAGAGGAACGCAAGCCGGCGAGATTGCCGCTCACTAGTCGCTTGGCAGTGGATGTTTGGGAGGGGATATGATGGCCATCGAGTCCGCAACTTTTCTTCGCCGGCTTGCCCGGATCGTGACTTTGGTACTGATCGTCGGCTTCTTGGGATGCGTGTCTACCGTAGCGCAAACTCCGGTTATGGTCGGCTCGGTCTTGGGTAATTCGAACACATCGGGCGAGTTCGGCCAAATCTACAAGATCGTCGTCGCGAAGAACGGGTGTGTGCTCTTCCTCGACACGCAAAATGGGGGACTCTACGAGTTGCAGCCCGGCGCCACAGCACCCATCACGCTGTCGGGCCCCGGAGATGTGCTCCGAGGAAACCAGGCCTTCTGGAACGGCGGCATGGCGCTCGATGCCAACGACACTCTCTATATTGGGGGCATTTACAACCCTCAACCCGACTTCTACCGTGTTCCCTACGACCCAGCTACGGGAACCTGGCCGCTGACCGGCAGCAGCACTTGGGCGGCAGGAAACACCGCCATCGGAGGGGATGGCGTCAACCAAATCGCGTTTGACGACAACGACGACATGATCATCACCACCGAAACCACCGACAAGATCGAGAAGCTCTCGATCTCTGCCGATGGAACCAAGGTGGGTGCTCCCGGAACCCGCGGCGCTTCGGGTGTCCCCTTGGTCCTGGCTTCGGGCTTGAAGGAGGAGGCCGCCAAAATGGCGGTCGACCATGCCGGGAATGTCTACTTTATTGAAGACCCCTGGATGTCACGCACCACAGTTGCCGTGGGCCTGTGGATGATTCCCGCCGGCACAAACGGAACTGTCGGGGAAAAAAGTCCCATCGTGCGCATTGATCCTCCGGCACTGGAGTACAACTTCAAAGGCGTTACCGTTGATGCGGCTGGCGATCTTTATCTCTCCAGTCAGACCGATACCGGCGGTGTTACCGGCGGCGATGGTAATTTCGCCGGCGTGCTCATGGTTCCGAACGAGAGCGGGAGTCCAACAACGGCCACCGCTTCCAGCCTGAATTGGAATCACGCTGTTATGGCGGCGCCCGTCACCGCAACCGCGCCAGTTGCCATCGATCCGCGTGGGTTCCTCTGGATTCCTACTCCAACCGCCGGCTGGGCCCCGGTGAATTCGACGGAGGGAACACCGCCGGTTTATCCCGGTTCGATGAACTGGGTGGTCTGGGCATTGGGCAACGTCAACCTGGGCGCGTCCCCGATCGGCACCGCGGGCGCCACGGGGAGTCTGTACTTCACCTTCAACACCAATGTGACGCCCGCCAAAATCGTGTTCTCACAGTCCGGCGGCGGGACGGATTTCACCGCGATTTCCACAAACCCGGTCATGAATCCTGGCACCAAGACAACCCCTCCCACCGTTGACACCACCGTCGTCCCGTGCACGGCCGGAACCGCATACACTGCCGGACAAAGCTGTCCCTATTGGATAGCGGTGAATCCAACCGTTGCCGGAACGGTATCCGGTCAGGTTCAGTTTCTGGATTCGAAAGGCAACGTCATTGCCGGCAGCGCGGCATACGTCTACGGAGAAGGCCAGGGGCCGGAGGCATCGCTTCTCGGCTCTCCCGCCGCCACGCAGATTGGGTCCGCATTTACCAAGCCCGAGCAGATCGCGGTCGATAGTTTGGGCAACACCTATGTGGCCGATGCCGGCCAGGGCAAAGTCCTGCAATATGCCGCCGGAGCAACGACGGCAGTTCCTGTCGGCAAGGGACTGAAGTCGCCCACCGGTGTGGCCGTGGACGGAAACGGCAACGTCTATATTGGCGATTCCGGCCAGATCCTCGAAGTTCCGTACCAGTCCGGCGCGTTGAATTCCGCGGCCCAGACGGTGATCCAGACCGGCCTTGGCAACAACCTCAATTTGGCGGTCGACGGGGCCGGCGATGTCTATGTGGCCGACCAGGACAATGCGCAGGTGGTGAAGGTTTCCACTCCGACCACAAAATCGATGCTATGGAGCGAGACTTTGGTCACCGTAGGTAGCGGCTTCAGCGCGCCATCGGCTGTGGCTGTCGACGCATCCGGAGATGTCTTTGTCGCCGATGCAGAGAATCTGGATGAAGTCACATTCTGGGGCAGCCAGTCAACGATTACCACCAAACTTGCCGGAACCGTCACGGGCCTGGCTCTGGATGCTTCAGGGTCGGTGTATGTCGCACAGTCGGGTGGCCTGATCCGTATCCCCTCCGAGAATGGCGTGCTCACTTTCAATGACCGGATCGGCATCGCGACAAGTGATATTGTTACGCCGGCCGGTGTAGCTCTGGATAGAATCGGGAATCTGTATGTTTCCTATACGGGCGGCAATGGAGTTTCCAGCGTTGCCAGCTTGGGCGTCAACGGTAATTTTGCTTTCGGGACAGTGACCCCGTTGATCCTGACCACCGCCGACACTCAACTTTTCAACATCGGCAATCTGCCCCTGACCATCGGAGCGACAGCCAACGACGTCTTCACCGGCGCCAACGCTGCCGACTTCTCATTGCAGGTCGCCGGTGATGCACCGCCATGCGATCCGTCAACACCGACCGCTGCCGGGCAATACTGCTTCTTCGGCTTCGGCGTAACGCCCAGCGTCCAGTCAGGCACGGAAAACGCATCCGTTGCCATCCAGAGCAATGCCTCGAATGCCTCGACGGTGAATTTGGCAATCACGGACAATCCGGTAGTGGATGATCGCCCGTCAACCACGGCAGTGATTTCACCCATCGCAACCCTGACTTATCCGGGGAGCGTAACCGTCACGGTGACGGTTTCCTCGACCGCCGGCACTCCGGTTGGGACAGTGAATCTTTCCGTCAGCAACAACGTCGGCAAGAGTTCCCAGTCCTTGGACGCCAACGGCGTCGCTACCTTCACCTTCTCGAACCTTCAGGGCGGATCGTACAACGTGAATGCAACCTACACTGGATACGGCACGCTCGGCACCGCTCCGGACTTCGCAGTGAGCGCAGCCAAGCAAGTCACCTTCTCTGTCAGCCGGGCTGTTCCAAACGTGACCGTCACTACGCCTGCCGCCTATCTACTGATCGGCGGAACGAATTCCATCACGGCAACGGTGGCCTCCTCGGTGGGAGTGCCGACCGGGACGGTAACCTTCATGAATGGATCGGCACTGGCAGATCCAAATCAGCCCGCCACCACGCTCAATGGACTGGGGACCGCCACTTTCAACACCAGCAATCTGGCGCGCGGCACATATAATCTCACCGCCGTTTATTCGGGCGACCAGAATTATGCGTCGGTAAGCATCCCCATCAGCACCTTCCAGGTCATCGATCCAAGCGTGCTGATTACAGCCGCTCCGTCGTCGCTCACGCTAACTCCTGGCAAGGCCGGCTCAGTGACTCTCACCCTGCAGGGGTTGGTCGGATTCGGCGGGGACAAAGTGGCCGTCAGCCTGGCTTGCGATACCAGCACTCTCCCGCAATATTCCGAGTGCAGCTTCGACAACACCACGATTGGGATTGTCTCCAATGGTACGGCAACAGTCGTCCTGACCATCAGCACCAACGTGCCTGTCGACTCCGGCAGTAGTAGTGTCGCGGTCAGATCGGGACCGGCGCCCTGGGCTCTGGCAGGTATGTTCGGCTTCGGCCTGCTGGGCTTGGCCTTCGGCAAGAAGACCAGATTCAACGGGCGAGCACTCACGCTTATCTGCCTGATGTTGTTGTTTGCGAGCGCAGTCTTCGGTGTGTCCGCCTGCAGCAATAGCGGTTACACGCACACCCCGCCTTCTCCTGTTGTCACCACTCCGGCCGGCTCATCCAACGTAGCAGTCAACATAACGTGGGAAGGCAAGGTTGTTTCGCTGCCATACACATTGCCAGTCACGGTGAACTAGAGGCCGCTCAAGATTTCAAGCGGCCGGAATATGGCTTTCGGGGGGCGCGAGGCAGTCCCCCCGAGGGCAAAAAAGTGGACAGCCTCAATGCCCGGGTGGAACAAGACCACTCGCGATGCTGCTCGATACGAGTTTCAGGAGGATTGTTATGGGCACCGAGTCGATCATCTCTTTGCGCGGGTTCGCCAGGATTGCTTTTGCGCTGCTGCTCTGCAGTGTTTGCTTGTGCCAGGGAGCCGGAGCCCAAACCAATACGTCAGTGGTTGCAACCGGCCCAATCAGTGCCGTTGCTGCTCACCCGGCCACATGGGGCGACGTCTGGGAAACCGCGATCTCCAGCAATGGCGATGTGGTTGTTGGCGACTTTCAGAATGGTGCCTTATATGAGTTCCCCGCAGGCGGCGGAGCGCTGATCACGCTGGCTGCTCCCGGTACCTGGGGCGGTGGCGGCTGGACCAATATGGGCGTGGCCATCGATCCCTGGAATAACTTGTGGATCGGGGACAACTGGAACGCCGATTTGATCAGAATTCCATACGACAGTGTGCACCATACGTGGAATCTCTCGGACCCGAACGCCATCACCTACTCGTGGCAGAATATTGGCGTTAACCCGAACTATTTCCAGGCGGGGGCTATCGCGATAACCCAGAAGGCGGTGGACGGAACCGCGACCATGGTGGTGACCGCTGAGAATATCCCAGCTCTATATTCATATACCATTGATTCCAATGGGAATTTCAGCAACGGAGCCACGGTTGTCACCGCATTGAAGGCTCGCGCCAGATCTCTGACCATCGACCCGTTGGGCAATATCTATCTTTTTGAAGATGGCGGTGTCAGCGGCATCGTGGAGGTTCCTGCGGGCACGACCGGCCTGGCCAACGATAAAACCCTCACGCGTGTGGATCCCAGCCTCTCCAATCCAGCGGGCGTAACTACCGATGTGAACGGAAACGTCTATGTGAGCGATTCCGTATCCGGTGTGTACCTTGTCCCCAACGAAAATGGAACTCCAAATCCGGCTGACGCCGTTGTAATGGCTGCTGTTCCGGCTTACGCCAACGTCGACTTCGATCTCGTTCATGGAATCATGTACGTTCCGACGACTCCGGGGGCAAATGGCGGCTGGAAATCACCCGGCACGACGGTATACAACGATCTCGTCGCAATTCCCTTTGCGGGCTTAAGCTTTGGATCGGGCCCCGCTTATACACAAAGCGCGGCGCAGGCTGTCGATTTTGGTTTCACTTCGAGCGAGACTCCGGCCAGTTTCGAGGTCGTGGAAACAGGAGCCTCGACCTCGGATTTTGTCGTTGTCAACGGCGGTACCTGCAAGGTCGGTACGACCTACGCGGCCGGCAGCAGTTGCACCGTGGAAGTTGCTTTGCTGGCGCACACCCTTGGCAATGTCTCAGCCACCCTCGAGATGCTCGACGCAAATGGCAATGTGCTTGCCTCGATGGCGCTGTCTGGACTCGGCTTGGCTCCAGCGGTTGTAAGCGGTCCTCCCACCGCCCTGGCGACTCATCCGGCTACATGGGGCGATGTCTGGGAAACCGCGATCTCCAGCTACGGCGACGTGGTGCTTGGCGACTTTCAGAACGGCGCTCTATACGAGTTCCCAGCAGGCGGCGGAGCGCTGATCACGCTGGCTGCTCCCGGTGCATGGGGTGGTGGCGGCTGGACCAATATGGGCGTGGCCATCGATCCCTGGAATAACTTGTGGATCGGGGACAACTGGAACGCGAACGTGATCAGAATTCCATACGACAATGTGAACCACACGTGGAACCTCGCAAACCCGAACGCCATTACCTACACGTGGCAGAACATTAACGTAAACCCGAATTATTTCCAGGCGGCGGCTATCGCGTTCAGCCCGGTTGTAACAAACGGAGCCACAACCATGGTAGTGAGCGCGGAGAACGTTGCCTCTCTCTACCAATACACCGTTGATTCCAAGGGAAACTTCAGTAACGGCAGCGTGGTTATCACCGCCATGAAGGCCCGCGCCAGGTCGCTGGCCATCGACGCCACAGGGAACATCTATTTCCTCGAAGACGGCGGCCTCACCGGTGCCATTCGCGTTCCTGCCGGCACAACCGGCCTGGCCAATGACAAGGGCCTGGCCCGGGTGGATCCCATGCTCACCAACCCGGCAGGAGTTGCAGTCGATGCCGCTGGAAATGTCTACGTGGGCGACACCGCCGACGGCATTTTCCTGGTCCCGAATGAAAACACGGTTCCAAATCCCAGCGACGCATTTCTGCTGACTGCCGCTCCGGCGGAGGCGAACGTCGTCTTCGATGCTCCTCGGGGAATCATGTACGTACCAACGACTCCGGGTACAAAGAACGGCTGGAGCGGGATTAACGACATCGCGTCCGTTGCTCTGGCAAATGTGAATCTTGGGTCAGGCCCTGCTGGGGCGCAAGGGACGCCGGCAAGCGTCAGTTTCGGGCTCGGCGCAGGCGTGAATCCAGGCAGTTTCACAATTGAGGAAGCAGGAACCAAAACCCCCGACTTTGTTATTGCCAGCGGGGGAACCTGCACGACGGGAACGCCCTATACGGCGCAGAGTTCATGCACTGTCAATGTTGCTCTGAGCCCGCATGTCGCCGGCGGCGTTTCGGGCAAGCTGCTGATGCTGGATGCGGAAAAGGACACCCTGGCTTCGATGACGCTCTATGGCGCTTCGCAGGGTGCCGCCATTGCCGTGACCCCTTCGCTTGAGACTGTGATTGGCGCAGGCTTGAGCACGCCGGGTGAAGTAGCGGCTGACGCCGCGGGCAACACTTACGTGGCGGACGCCGGCCTTAAAGAGGTCCTGATGTATCCGGCGGGAGCAACGGCCACTACACCCGGTGTTTCCGTGGGCTCGGGGTTGACGGCGCCGACGGGAGTTGCCGTCGATGGCGCCGGAGACGTGTACATTGCCGATAGCGGCAATGTTTACGAGGTGCCGAATACGTCCGGCGGGCTGAATGCCGCGGGACAGATAACGGTGAAGGCTGGCTTGGGCACCAAGCTGAACCTCACCGCGGACAGCCTGGGCAGTCTGTATATCGCTGATCCGGACAATGCCAGGGTGGTGAAACTCGGCAATCCTGGCGTGACTTTTGGCCCCGCGACTCAAACCGAGACTGATCTGGCTGGGTTCAGCGCACCAACCGTAGTCGCCGTTGATGGGAGTGACAATCTGTACGTGGTCGATTCCTCGAAGCTCATCCAGGTGCAACCCAACGGTACGCAGACAACTTTGCTGCCAACGCTTGGCGCCGCAACAGGGCTGGCCATCGACCCATCCGGGGCCGTGTATGCTGCCCTGAGTGGCGGCGCGGTGAGAATCCCCTATGTAAGCGGTGCGCTGTCGCCCAGCACCGAGACAACTGTTGCGCCGTCGGAGACGAATCCTGGAGGGCTGGCTCTGGATCGATTTGACAATGTGTATCTGTCAGATGGAACAGCCTTGAACCTGCATGTGGCAAGCACCAATGGAGCAGTCAACACGGGTTCACCAGCCCTTGGGTCTTCGGGCACGGCAACTGCCAATGTGTTCGACATTGGAAACTCTCCGCTTACCGTTACCGGCTTCAGCAGTAGTGACGCGGTGGATTTCAGCGCGACAGGCTGCGCCAGCCCGGTGACGCCGGGAGCGTCGTGTACTGTGACCGTGACCATGGACCCCATGGGACCGGGAGTGCAGGGTCTCATCTCGAGCGTGATCACAATTGCCAGCAATGCCGCCAATTCCCCCGTCGTCGTGGACGCTTCGGGAGTCGCTGCGGCACTGGCGGATAGCAAAACAACCGTTACCGTGGGCAGCGCCGCAACGGTTCTCAACATTCCGGTCACCGTCACAGTGACGCCGGCAACCGGAACGGGCGTTCCCACGGGGAGCGTGGTGATCTCTGTGGATGGCGTAGCGCAACCAGTCGCCACCCTGACGAACGGCGCCGTTTCGGTTACGCTCGTTGGATTCACGGCCGGAAACCACACGTTCAGCGCTGTGTACAGCGGCGACCGCGTGTTCGGTACTTCCACGGGAACAACCACCGCCGCGGTGGCGAAGGGGGCTGTCGTGATGACGCTTCCTACCCCGCCGCCGTACAGCCTCTCGACATTGGATGGTGCTGAACCCTACGATTTTTCGCTGCAGAGTTATTACACGAATTATGTGGTGACGGTGACCGGTGCCGGTGGCCTGCCTCCAACCGGAATGGTTACTTTCATGCAGGGATCAACTTCTCAGTGCGACGCCTCCAGCGACGCCCACGGCATTCCGCTGGGCGGCAGTTCCGCCGCCCCTACGCCCGGCCAAGTATCCTTCAATCCCGGCTGTCTGGCTATTTCAATCAACACCAACTCACCGAACGAAATCACGGAGCAGACCATAACATCCGTTGTCTACGGCGGCGACGCAAATTATGAAGGCACGTCGGGCGGCCCCATCACCTTCGAGGAACTTCGTCAACCCAGCGTGGCACTCAGCCCCAACCCCGGATCAGTGACGGTCGCGAACGGGACTGGAAGCGTCACACTGAGTATCACATCGGTGTTGGGATATGGAGTCAGCACGAATCCCAAGTTCCCCAGTTCGACGCCGACTCTTTCGTTGAACAACTACACGCTTCCCGTGGGGTTCGCATGCCAGGGTTTGCCGGCCCACGCAACCTGCACGTTCACCGGCGGCAATTACACCGATCTGAATGGAGTGCTCCATCCCGACCAGGTGATCGTCGATACCGACCCATCCAAACCAGCCAGCATAACCGTCACCGTCAACACCAACGTATCCGCGGGCACTACCACCAGCCAGAACTCAAAGCCTGCTCCCTTCGAATACGCCGCCATGTTCGGGGTGGGTCTTCTGGGCCTTGTCTTCGGCCGCAAGTCCGGGATCAGAGGGCGTTTCCTCATGTTGATCTGCCTTGTGCTCGTGAGCGGCGCGTTGATGAGCACGACTGCCTGCAGTACTAAGATCCTGGGGTCTTCTCCAGTTTTGACGACTCCGGCAGGAAGTTATAAGGTGAGCGTCACCGCGCAGCAGGTCGGCAGCATTACGGTCCTCGGAAACAACGGTACGCCCGTCATCCTATATGGTAGCGAAAACCAGATGTCTCTGCCCTATACGCTCAACGTGACCGTGCAGTAGAGACGACGGCCCCAACCGGCAAGAACAGAGCGAGAGCGAGAAATCGCTCTCGCTTTTGTCTGGAAGTATTCCAGACGAAAACAGCCACCGCAGCTTGCTCTCAATTTTCATAAGGTTGGTAGGAAGTCCAGATCAATGCCAGAAGCAACAGCCCTATCGTGGAGCAACCGTGGGATGCATTCCGCGCTCCTTTAACAACTCATTGGTATCGGTATTGAACCACACGACTCGTCTCTTCCCTTGTCGATCAAGCACCGTCAATTTGTCGTAGGCGTGTCCGTTGACATGAACGAGTTCCTGGCCCTCAATCTGGGCCCCGAGTGCCTCTGTCATAAAAAAGACTGTCTCGCTGGGAGCCACGGTGAACCACGCTGTCCCGGCAGAACTCCCGTCGCCCGAGTCGATGATCGATTTTCCGATGGCGCTGAGGATAGCTTCTTGTTTCTTTGCTTCTTCGTTCCTGCCCATCTTTTGCAGCACGGTCATCGCCAATAGATGCCCCTCGCCGTTGGCCATGTTACGATCTATGACAATTTGTGACTCGGCCAAAGCTTTCTCGTATCGTCCGGCATCAAGGTCTCCCACAAATTGATCATGCACAGGCTGCGAATTGAATCCCTCGCTGACCTCGCCCAAGGCTGCGGCAAGCCGAAAGTCGCGCCAATCGATGTTTAATTCCCCGGCCATCCATTTGTGCCCAAACAACGCTGACGCTTACGACACAGCACAACAAAGATGTTGCTAGCTTCAAGCCTGGCATCTTCCGAAAGGTCTCCCGTCGTAGGCATTCTACTACCGCGAGGTGTTCAACTGGGACGCCCGTCGTCGCAGGCGCGACCTCGGGGTTCGTTGCGCCCCAGGACTGCCTGCAAATAGCATTACGTCCAGGCGAGGCTGCCTGGCCGTTACACCTGAGTCACCGCCGACTCTTCCTTTTGCCGAGGTTTCGCCGGGCGCGGTCAATGGTGATCCGCATCTCCCCAACTTTCCAACTGGCCACGACATGGCCGGAACGTGTCCTCCTCGAGCGCAAGCGTCGTAGAATACCCGAGAATCCTCGTGGGGGTGACATAAGGAGATTTTGGGGCCATCGGTGTTTTCCTGTCTGCTCTAATCGCCGCAGCACAGACCTCTGTCGCCCCTGCGACTCCGCCGAGACTTGTTTCACGATTCAGAGCAGAACCCGACGGAGGGTCTAAGGAGCTAATTCTGAATCAGATTACGACCAGGTTTTCCAGAGGCCGGACTGGAAGTATTGGTCTTGGTAGAAGGACCCGTAAACAGCGATACGAATTCGCTGGCGATCAGAGGCATCGGGTAATTGAAGTGCGAGGGAACCGGATCCTGCCATAACACCTTCAATCCTTCACGCGATGACGCACATATTGCAATGCGCAATGCTTTGCAAATCGCAATGGCGGTTTTGGGGCCCACACGAGGACTTACTGACAGCCGTTTGAGATCAGCTTGGAGCAGAATGCGCGAGGGTTGATTAGAAACTCAACATCTTCGGGAACCAAAAGGGACCGAGATGCGTATAGGCATTGCGTATGCGGAGCGGGATGGAATACGATTTGGGCGATCGTAAATATCCCAGATCGCCCCACGTCTGGACTGAGAAGCAAATCCCTGAGCAATTGGCGGTCGCTCCCCCGGCGGCAGAAGCAAACAGAATCCCTGTCACTAACAAACATTGAGCCGCTCGCGCATGTGGCGCAAGCCAGTG
>Ga0182013_10007223_pt1 | contig 12320 bp, 5 predicted proteins | sample 612S2MmetaG_FD_120487 | JGI IMG/M metagenome (GOLD analysis project Ga0182013, IMG submission 120487) | Permafrost microbial communities from Stordalen Mire, Sweden - 612S2M metaG | ecosystem: Environmental > Terrestrial > Soil > Wetlands > Permafrost | place: Sweden: Stordalen | collected...
CCTCTTCGCGAGCGGCATCCACCGTCCCGGAGCGCCGAGATGAGTCTCGGCGCCGCAGACACGAGTGTCCGCGCCACGTCATGGCTCAGGTCAATTTCCCCAACTATCCGAAATCCCCGGCCGGCATCAGGAGTTCTGAATTCAGCGCGGGCGGGCAGGCGGCACCGCCTGCCCCACCTGCGAAGCTCGCCCATTTTCCCCGCCAGGCAGAAATTGCGCGCGACATCGGGAGTTCTGAGATCGGTTTATCCGCAAGAACGACGGGGCCGTGCGCGTACCCAAACGGGAAGCCTACCAGAAGTAAGTCGCCAGAATGCGCGGGGGACCGGTATTGCCCTTGACGATATCGGTGGCCAGCACCACCTGTAGATTCTTCTTCTCCCAATGTTGGGGCGCGCGGCTCGCCAGCATTTCCAGATAACGCGGCTCGGTGACGAATTCGCCCGCGGCGAGGGTGCCGTCGCGGCCCATTCCGGCCACTACCAGCACCATTCTCTCGGTAAGCGGATCCACGAATCGGGAGATCAGCGCGTAGTCCTGAATGGTTCTCGAGTACGGCAGGTTGGGATCGTGAAGCCAACTCCGGTTCGAGGGATTCCGCCGGTCGCGAATCATTCCGGTATGGTTTTCGCCGCGCTCAAAGGTGAAGCGCAACTCGGTAGCCAGGCGCATGGTCCACGGATTGTTGAAGCCTCCCACCAGGATCAGCGGACCCTTGCGCAAATCGGTGAGAGTGTAGGCCGTGGAGCGGCGCACATCGAGTTTCTTTCTTCCGTACTCGCGAGAGACGCCGGTAATGCGAGCCATGGTCAGCGCGTCGGCGAGGGCCAGGTTGTCGGCCCTCATCACATCGCCGAAGGTCGGTCCTTCATCGGTAAGCATGGATGGCGGAACGTACTCCGGAGGCATTCCGAGCGCTAGCATCACGGAGTCCGCCGATCCCCATACCGGCATCCAGAACTGCTCGATCGGGGTTGGTTTCGCCATCCACAAAGCGGCGGCTCCAATCGCCAGGGCGGCCAGTAAGCAAGCGGCAACCGCCGCCAGCAGCCGTTTCCGCTGGGCGGCATCGCGCACCAGATCCAAAAGGCTGGTAGTTGCCGGCGGTTCCACCAGAGTCAGGGGCCGCGGAATCCCCACGGGGTAGTGGAACTCCGGAATATACGACCCGGAAGGCAAGTCGATGCGAATCTCGGCTGCGTGTCCGGCCTCGTGATAATACTGCGCGATTCGTTTGCGGACTTCGCAGGCCGAGGTTCGCACTACAGGATCGGCGTTGGTGTCGTAATCGGCGCCACGGCCAAATACTTCCACCCCCAACGCGCGCTCCTTCAGATGCCTGCCACGCCCTTCCAGGGTCTCCTGCACAACATATCGCAAGAGACTCGGATAATGTTTGCTGTGATTAAACAGCGGACTCGCCAGCAGGCGGGCCAACTGAGTCTTGACCTCTTCACTACCTGGTCGAACACCCTCCTCGATCTCCGTTACGGGAGGGTGAGACCGCACAATCGTGGTGCTCCCCATTTAGACTAACCTCTGGGACGGAATTCTACCACGAGGCATCGAAATAAGCAGCAGATTTCGAATTTTTTTGTAACCTCAGAAACTACGGAATGCTCTTGAAAGGACTAGAATCAGGTCCGGAGGCTGGCTTTGCGTACCCGCCGAGACTTTCTCCAGGTAAACCTTTATCTCCGTACTGTTAACGCCCAGAGTCAATGCCGTCCGAAGCGCTGCCATGGCCTCTTCGCGGCGTCCGTGGGTTCCCAGAATAATGCCGTCCGCCGCCCACGCCGCAGCCCACTCGGGCCATCGATTCCGGATCTGCTCCAGTATGGTCCGCGCCTCGGCAGTATGGCCGGCTTGTTCCAGGGAAACCGCTCTTAGAAGCAGGATCTCACGATCCTGTGCAAGCGCTTTCATAGCCTCGCCACTTACTAACAACGCATCTTCCGTGCGCCCTTTGCGGAGCAGGAAGATGCACGCTTGCAGATAGGATGCGGCCTGTCCCGGCGAAGCGCGAAGCGCCTGCTGCAATACCGCCGCCGCCTCCGGTAAGTTGCCCGCGGCATCCAGCATCTCGGCCCGGGCGAGATAAAAATCCGCCGCCCGTCCGGAATCGGGTATCTTGTCGAGCAACCGCATCCCTTCGGCGGGGCCGGAGGCGTAAAACGCTGCCCGGGCCAGATCCAGTTGGAGTTCGGCCGAGGGCGCGGAGGCCGCCGCTCTATCCAGCAGTTCCCGCGCCGGAGCATACAGCCCGGCTTCCAGCAATGCCCGTCCCGCATTGGCCAGAACGGTAGGGGGCGGCTTCAGATCGGCCAACTTGCGCGCGGTCTCCGTTGCCTGGCGCGATTCACCATCCTCCAGCAGCAATTGGAGATAGTCCAACTGTCCCGAGGCATCTTCGGGATGCTCGCGCACCACGCGCTCCACCCGCCGCCGATAGTCCGCGCGCCGCTCCTCGGGCGTGAGGCTGAGATAATCCACCAGGCCGCCCGGGACGGCGCGGTTCACCACGGGGCCCAGTTGGCGAAAGCGGTCCATGGCCGCCTTGGATTCGGCGGCCTGCCCATTGTCCGCCAGCGCGCGCGCCAGATGGAGCTGCGTCTTGGAATCGTCGGGGAGCGAGGCGACGGCCTGGCGGAGCACCCGCACTGCATCGGCGGCACGGTCGAGGGCCAGGTATGTTTGGCCCAAGCGGTCCAGGCTGACGGCATCGTCGGGACGCAAAGCCACCGCGGCTTCCAGGTCGGGGAGCGCGCTCTCGGGCTTACCCATCTGATAATACAGGCTGCCGCGCTCCGAATGGACCGCCCCGAAGTCGGGTTTGAGGGCCAGCGCACGGTCGTACTCCGTCAGTGCCTGGGCTGGATTATCCTTATTTTGAATGGCTCCCAGTTCGAAGTGACCCACCGGATCGTCAGGGTGGCGCGCCACAAACCACTGGACGTCCGCCAATCCCTGGTCGAACAGACCCCTTTTGAAAGCCGTAAAACCCCGCTCCCGGCGGCCGGCATCGTCGTTCGGCTCGAGCTTGATGTAGCCGTCCCAAGCTGCCGCCGCATCGTCCAGCGCGCCCAGGTCGACGGTCGCCATGGCCAGTAATTTCCAGACGTCGCTGCGTTGTGGCGCCAGGCGTGCGGCCTTCGCGAGCATGGCGACGGCGGACTCGTTTCGATTGGCAGCGTGGTCCACGCCCGCCAGATTGTACAGCACGTCCACGTTTTGCGGTTGCTGGCGCTGGGCAGCCTCCAGCACCTCACGGGCGCGATCGTAGTTGCCGGTACGCCACGCTACCACGCCGAGGTTGACAAGGACGTTGAAATCCGTCGGCGCGAGCGCCAGTGCCTGGGCAAAAAAGGCGCCGGCCATCTCGAACCTGCCGGCATCGGCCAAGGCTAAGCCTATGGAGAAGCTCTGGCCCAGATCGTTCCTGGAAGCGGCCAACCAGCGGGCGGCCAGGCTGTCGGCCTCGGCATCTTCTCCGGCCATATGTAGGGCGGCGATGCGCAGGGGCGCCAACTTCGGCGCATCTTGTTGACCGGCCGGCAGATGTTTGAAATAGCCCAGCGCGTCGGCGCCCCTGCCGGCTTTCACCGCCAGGCGGACGAGTTGGACGCCGGCATTGTAATTGCCGGGGTCGAGCGCCACCACCCGAAGGTAGAGGCGGCCGGCGCCCGCTTCGTCGCCGGTCCCCATCAGATGGTTGGCGTAATTGTTCCACACGTCGGGCGAGTTTGGGGCTATCGCCACGGCGCGGCGGTGCAAGTCTTCGGCCTCCGGGAATTTCTTTTGGCTATCCAGGGCGACGCCGAGCAGGGTGAGGGCCGAGGCGTCGTTGGGCCGGACCTTTACTTCGGGCCGCAAAGTTTGTTCGGCGGCCGCGAAATCACCGCGCTGCAATGCCGCCAGTGCCGTCCGAATCGCCGGACTGTCATCCCCAGCCAGACCGATTGCCGCGGCCAGCAGAACCGAGAAACACCCTAGGAAGCGGTACATGGTGGAGTCACGAATATTTTACGCCGAATGCCGAACGGCCGTCCATCCGGCTGTAACCTCTGGGAGCAGTTCGGAGCCACAAACCCTTGCTTACAGACCATTTTTCACCGTGAAAAGGGACGTAGGAACTGGTTTATACGTCCCTCCTACTAATTGAAAACAATTGGCTTGTGAAAACTTCGGGAACTCCTACGGTAGTACCCTTGCAGTGGTCCCAGACGTAGCGTACCATCAGTTCGCCCTTCACAGGCTGTTGTGGGGGTTGCGACTCTGCCCTAACGGGATTGTCGAATATAAGGGGTAATTGCTTTGGTACGAATGACATCTTCAGGGGGAAGAATGTTCATAACCTATAAAAAGTTTACGCTTGTCCTCTGTTTGGCGGCACTTTTCACGGCCGGCCTGTTTGGGCAGACTGTGTCGAGCTCGTTGCAGGGTACCGTGATAGACCCGGCAAGCGCAGTGGTGCCAAATGCCCAAGTGAAGGTGGTGGGTACGGATACGGGTGTTACCCGTACCGGTACTACCGAGACCACTGGGCTATTCCGATTCCTCGATTTGGAGCCGGGAACGTATTCCATTACGGTTACGGCCACCGGATTCAAGGGTTATCAGCAAACCAGTATTGTCCTCGCGGCTAACGAAACCCGCGACCTCGGCAAAGTCGGGCTCACCATCGGTAGCGCCGGAGAAACCGTCACGGTTACGGCGGAAGCGGTCGCTATCCAGTTGGCGAGCTCCGAGAAATCAGCCTTGGTCGACGGCAACGAGTTGAGCAACGTAACGCTGAGGGGCCGCGACATCTTCGGCTTCCTGAAACTGCTGCCGGGCGTGGTTGACATCAGCTACAACGGCACCAACGCCGGCAACCGCGACGTGACGTCGCCCAACGCCATCCGCGGTATCACCATCAACGGCAACACGTCCGCCTTGAACTTCACCGTAGACGGCGTCACCGACATGGATACCGGCTCCAACAGCACGCTGCACTATGAGCCGAACGCGGATGCGGTCCAGGAAATGAAGGTCCTGGGTTCGAACTACCAGGCGGAATTCGGCCGCAATTCCGGCGGCACCATCAATGTGGTCACCAAGAATGGCACTCAGGACTTCCATGGAAGCCTGGTGTGGAACCACCGCAATGAAGGTTTCAACGCCAACCAGTGGGAGAACAACCGCAACGGCCGCAACGCGGTCACCGGCGCGCCCAATTCACCCATTTCGCGCTACCGCTTCAACGTGGAAACCTACACCTTTGGCGGCCCGGTTTACATTCCGCACCACTTCAACTCGGCCAAGAACAAGCTGTTCTTCTTCTGGTCGCAGGAGTATACGGGGCAGTTCGTAGCGGGTGGTTCGCAAACCAAGTATACCCCGACGGCCCTGGAACGCCAGGGCAATTTCTCGCAAACTCTCCAGAACAACGGCACGCTGTTCACCATCGTCGACCCGACGAACGCCAACGCTCCATTTCCCGGAAATATCCTACCCGCCGCCCGCATCACTGCCTTAGGACAGGCGATGCTGAACTTCTTCCCGTCACCCAATATTGTGGGGACCGGCTCGCAGGCGAACATCGTGAACTATTTTGAATCCGCCAGCGCCACCCACCCCCGGCGGAATGACGTGCTTCGCGTGGATTTCAACCCCACGTCAAAGCTCTCGACGTACGTCCGCTATATCAACGACCACGACGATATGACGTCGCTGTATCAGGGCACCCAGTTCAGCACCGACGTAGGCGGAACGCTGGGTTCGGCCGGTATCGCACCCATCGACCACCCGAATCCCGGTCACGGCTACTCCGGGACGGCAACTTATTCCATCACGCCCACCATGGTCAACGAATTCACCGTGGGTGAGAGCTGGAATACGTGGTCCTACTACACCACCGACGGCGGGAAGAGCCAGGATCGCTCCCTGATCCCCAATATTCCCAACCTGTTCCCGATTCCGACCACCAATCCGACCGGCGCTTCGGCCACCAATGGATACTTCAACCTCCTGCCGGAGTTCCAATACGGCTCGGTAGGGGGCGGTTCCGCCATGAACTTTACGCGCGTGGGTACTACCGCCGGCAACTATGAAAACTTCAACACCATCTGGACGTTCACGGACAACTTGAGCAAGGTGGTGGGGAAGCACAGCTTGAAAGCTGGTATCTATTTCGAGAAGAACAACAAGATTCAACCCTCCACTCCGGCCTATGAGGGCAACTTCAACTTCAGTCCGGACTCCAACAACGGCCTATACAACACCAATGACGGCTATGCCAATGGGCTGTTGGGCTATATCGACAGCTATTCGCAAACCACTGCCAGGGCGGTGTTCAACACGCAGTATTACAACGTGGAGTGGTACATTCAGGACAACTGGCGCATCACTCCGAGGTTGACCCTGGATTACGGCGTGCGCTTCTACCACCAGACGCCGCAGGCGGACATCAATTACACCTTCTCCAATTTCGTGCCGGCGAATTACACCAAATCCGCCGCGCCCCGAATCTACATTCCAGGGACCAGCGCAGGAAAGCGCGTAGCCATCGATCCCGGCACGGGGACGGTCGCTCCAGTGGCTTATATCGGTCTGTACGTGCCGAATTCGGGCAACCCGGCGGACGGCCTCCACATCCTGGGCCAGAACGGGGTTTCCATCGATCCGTATACGACCTCGCCTGTAGCCTTGGCGCCTCGCATCGGCTTTGCTTACGACCTTAGCGGCGACGGCAAGACCGCCCTCCGCGGTGGTATGGGCATCTATTACAACCGTCTCGACGGAAACCAGGTATACAACCTTTCCGGCCAGGCGCCCTATTCGTACAGCCCGCAGGTGAACTACACCACCTTCGCGGGACTCTCTTCCAGCGGCAGCAGCCTGGTGTTCGGTCCTTCGACCCTGTATATGTGGCCATCCGGCAACATTCCGTGGGACAGGGCGCAGAACGCCAGCCTCAACATCCAGCGGTCTCTCACCCGGAACCTCGCGTTAGACGTTGGTTATACCGGCGACTGGGGCTACAACCAGCAACTGTCGTACGATATTAACCCCATTCCGATCGGGACCCGCGCTCCCTTTAACCAGGCGAACGCGGACGCGACGAATGGCGGCAAAACGCTGCCGGACATCCTCCTGCGAACGGTCTACCCCGGGTTCAACACCATCAACAGCTATAACCACCTGGGGAATTCCAACTACAATGCGCTGACGGCGTCGCTACAACAACGCTTCACGTATGGATTGGCGCTGGGCGTGTCATACACCTACTCCAAAGCCATGGGGCTAGGCAGCTTCAACCCCGTCGTGCCCAATAACCAATCGTGGAACTACGGCCGGCAGAGCTTCGATCGCCCTCAGAACATGCAGATCAACTGGTCCTACGACATTCCAGGCCTTGGAAACGCATTGCATTCCAAGGTACTGGGCGCTGTGGTGGATCGTTGGACTCTGTCGGGGATCTTCACCATGCAGAGCGGCATACCGTTCAATCCCGGAGTCAGCCTCACGCCCACCACGCCGGACTATACCGGCACTCCGGACGTAAGCGCGCGGCCCCTGGTGGTTGGGAATCCGATGGCTAACGTGCCGGCTGGCTTGTACTACAATCCACTGGCGTTCGCTCCCGCGGCTCCTGGCAACTATACCGCCACCGTCACCACCCCGGCGCTCGGGGATCTCGGCGGCGGCGCGGGAGTCTTGAACATGCCGATGATTTACAACTGGGACGCCACCATGTCGAAGTTCATACCGATCTTCGGCGAGCGGCGCGGGCTCAGGCTGCAAGCCCAAGCCTACAACCTGTTCAACCACCCGGAATACGTCGGTATCGGTTCAAGCTCCGTGTACAATACTTCTGGCGCACAGACGAGTCTGACCGCCGGCGTTTTCAACACAACAGCACCGGCTCGCATCCTGGCGTTTTCGGCCAGAATCGAGTTCTAATTGTCCTCGGGGCAGGCGTTCGCAAGAGCGCCTGCCCCATTTCTTTGTCAGGGCCTTTCCTCCACGTGCCTCCATCGCAATTGCCGGCCCCGACGACCTGAACCTGGTTGAACCTTCTGCCTCGTCCAGAGAGCTTCGCAGGTGGGGCAGGCGGTGCCGCCTGCCCGCGCTGAATTAGGCCCGCTGCTCGAAGGGCAGGCGAGCACCGCCTGCCCCACCTGCGGACCTAATTCGGGGACAGGCTACATAACCTCGAAATACAGTCCGGCCTATTTCGAGGTTATGTAGCCTGTCCCCGAATTAGCTTACCGGCACCGGTCCCAGACTCAGCGCGATCTTGCGGGCCACTTCCTCCGGAACGCTCGGCAGAAATGTCAGACGGCCGCTACACGTGCCGGCCCTTCCCGGAACGCTGAAGGTGTAAGAATTCGGATCGTCGGCGTTCGCCGAAGTCTTGTCCTGATAGAAAATTCGCTTGGGAGTGTTCTCGAACATCTTCTCCTTGCGAATGTTCAGGACCTTCTGAAAGAACTCCGTCAGCGGGGTAAAGGTCTGCCCAGGCTGGCTGGTGACCACGGCGAGCGCCGTCGAAGTATCGTGGAGCACCGCCGCGCTTCGGCTTTCGCCATATACCTGCCAATCCGCCGGGACGGCAATCTGGCAGGAGTTCTTGGGATCTTTGACGGTCTGCCAGCCGGCAGGCGCCACCTGTGCACCAAGGGGCGGCAGGCAAAAGAGAATCAGAGCGGGAACCAAGTATTCTCTCATACCTGGAGTCTACCGCCGGTCGCGTCCGGAATCAATTCACGTACAGAGTCACCGCCGGGCAGGAGACTCCGTTAACGGCGCAGGTGACCGTCTGCGCTCCCGTCCCGATACCGGCAGGGACCGTCGCGTTCACCTGGTACAAATCCGCATAGCCGGGAGCCAGTCCGCTGAAAGTGACCGTGGCGGGCTGTCCACCGATCGAGATAGTGGGCGTCGACACCGTGGTCGCTGAGGCGTCGGCCGCCGGCCAGCCGTCCGCGGGCCGATTGTTCACCGGCCCCAGCCCGTTGAGAAACAACACCACCGTGCTTCCGCGCGACACCGGGTGGCTGGCCGATATCTCGATGTAGCTCAAGTCGAGCGCGGCGGCATTCGACTGCCCGTTCGACTGATAGGAAAAGAACCCGGGCGCATAAGCAGCCAGATTCAACGTGTACTCGGCGCTGTAAGTGTAGTTCAGAATCACTTTCACGGTGGCCGAGGGGTAGTTAGCCAACTCCCAGGGAACCTGTAAGTTGATCTGGTTTGGACTTACATAGTGGAAACGGCCCGGCAGGCTGATGCCGGCCGAAGGAATGTCGAAACTGAAAGCCGTCCCGCCAATTCCCAGCGGAAGAGGAAACTGCGAGGCCGAACCGGCGTTATCGGCAAGGTGGCTTCCGAAAATGGAGATAATGGAACCCGCGGCAACGGCCCGGCCCGGCGTGAAGCTGGCCGCATCCATGATGCCGCCGGCAGCGATCGCCGGCGCGATGCGTGCATTCCCCGTAAAGGTGACTGGAAGCCCTTTGACGGTGGCGCTGAACTGTTGCGTACCGGCAGCCGCCCCGAGCACCACCGTGGCGAATGCCACGCCGTTCACATCGGTCGCGGTGTTGGTGTATTGCGCGCCGGAGAGTACCTGTCCCCCGCCCTGAGTCGCCAGCCATTGCACCGCGGCGCCGGGGACCGCGGCGCCGTATTGGTCGATCACACGAATGGCGAGCCCCCCACCGTAAGCGGCTGGGATCTCCTGACTCACCGGACCGTCGAAGCCATCGCCCAGCAGCGGAACCACGTCGTAGACGGTGTTGCTGGCTACCAGAAACATGTACGGGATGTGCAGCGGAACGGCGGCGCCGCTCACGTTGATGACGCCTTCATAGCGGCCCGCGGGCGGTATGGATCCGGAAAGCCTCACGGAAATCGAACTGCCGGAATTCGTCACAAGCACCTGTGTGGCCGGAGCGGCGGTAATCGGGGAAACAGTGTAAGTTAGCGACGTCCCGGACTTATTAGTAACTGCCAACGTTTGCGCCGGCGGCAGCGAACCGGCGATCAGGCCGAAAGACACCGTTGACGGGACGAACAGCACCGGCGAGACCACCGCGTTCTGGGCTTCGAGAAGTCCCGAACCCACGTCGGCTATCGCGACCGGCCCCGTTCCGGCCTGATTCAGGATGCCCGCCAGCGTCGCCGAATTCACCAGGGCCGACTTCACCTGCAGCGGTGTCAGAGCCGGCTGCGCCTGCTTCACCAACGCCGCGGCGCCCGCCAGCATGGGGCTGGCGAAGCTGGTTCCATCCGCCACGCTGTACCGCGAGGACGAGAAGAGGTCGCCATAGGGATCCACGTCTTGAGCCGCCAGCAGGAAGTTGGTCGCCACCGCCGACACATCCGGCTTCAACCCGTAGTTGCCGATGCTTGGGCCGCGCGAGGCGAAGGACGCGGTAGCGTCCGGAATCAATCCCAGCGTGCCGGCCGGCGCCTGGGTGCGGTTCGGGTCCAGGGTCACGGTGGTGGTGGGGTTGGCGTCCACGAAAGTCTGCAGATTCTGCCCGTCCGCCTGGCTGACCATGAACGCCGGAATGGTAGCGCCGCCCAGGCCGCCCCAACCGGTCAGACTGCCGGTGCTGGTATCGATGAGGATGACGCCCACCGCGCCCGCCGATTGCGCGTTGGGCACCTTCACGCTGAAATTGCAGGTGCCCCGCAGAATCAGGGCGACCGCGCCGTTCAAAGAACCCGCCGGGGGTGCGGCGGCACACAACAGTGGGTCTGCGCCGATCTGCGCCACGTCCACCAGCGGCGCGGTCAGGAGCGCCGGCATCGTAGGGTTGTCCGCCGCCGGGAAAGCCGCGAGCGTGGCCAGGTTCGCCGGGACGCCGCTGCCCGACACCATGATCGAATCGCTGTACACCACGTCGTTTTCAACACCGCCGGCCGCGATGACCGAGGGCGTATACCCCGGCGACGCCACGGTGCCGTAGGTGGCCGCGCCCGTCTGACCGTATTGATATCCCGAGGATCCGGCGTTGCCGGCCGCCGCCACGACGATGACCTGCCCGTTCTTCATGGCGCTCTCAAACGCCGCGGCGAGCGGGTCGCAGGGCTGGCCCGCCGAGAGTCCACAGGTGGCGCCGCTATCCGTTGGCCCTTCGAAGGCCGGACCTCCGGAGGAAAAATTCACCACGTCCATGCCATCGGTAACGGCATCGTCAAGCGCCTGCAGGATGCCCGCTTCGGACGCTCCACTGCCGAGTTCGGGCGAGCCGTAGATCTTGTAGTTGCCCAGAAATGCTTTCGGCGCCACGCCGGAGAGCGCCGTCGTAAGGTACGACGAGGCGACGCCGGCCGCCACCGACGACACAGCGGTTCCGTGCCCGGTCAAGTCTCGCGCGGAGATATCGTCGGGCCGCGAATCGGCGGCGGGATTACTCGCGTTGCTGCCGGCGGTCAGGGTGCTCACATAACTTCGCGCCACGATCACCTTATTGTTCGTAAAGGCACAATCCGAAGGCACGCCGCACTTGGGGAAGCCGGCGGGCGGCGTGAGCGAGCTGTCCTGAAACGAAGGGTGCGTCTGGTCGATCCCGGTATCGATAATCCCGATTTTCAATCCCGCGCCGGCATTGCCCGCCCCACCGATTGGCGCGCTGCTCCAGGCCTGCTGGACGTCGCTCAAGCTGAGTTGGTCGTCGATGTGAAAGCGCCGCATAGGCACCACCGCCTGCACCCCGGGCAGACTGCCCAATGCCGCCGCCTGCGCCGGTGTGGCATTCACAAATACTCCATTGAGCAGGTGCTGGACGGCGCCGGTCACCATAACGGACATCGCTTCAATCTGCGTGCGAACGTTCTGCTGCGCGTCGCGCAGGTGCTGCCGGTATGACTCGGAGGCGGCGCGCGTCTGCTCGATGCGCCCGGGGAAGCGGTCCACCACCGGGGGCTCGGCGAGGAGCACCATCCATTCGTGGCTCGGCGGAGGCGCCGCCGGTAAAAGGCTGGCAAGCGCGAATAAGAGGAAAAGGGCACAACCCGATCGGGACATATATAAAGTGACGTATCGCAGCGTATTCCGGTGACAGAAAACAGTTTACGCGGTTCTCTCGCGCGCGCGTCGCGCCCGGCCATCGTGCGGGACCCGGCGTGCCCCTCTTCCAGGTTCCAGTTGGGGAGACTCCCTGGGATCTACTTCACCGTCACGCAAGGACAGAACTCCTGAGGTCGTGGAATTTGCAGTGAGCCCGCAGGTGGGGCAGGCGGTGCTCGCCTTCGCTCGATCCTATTCGAGCAGCGGGCCTAATTCAGTGCGGGCGGGCAGGCGAGCACCGCCTGCCCCACCTGCG
>Ga0182013_10007227_pt1 | contig 12317 bp, 8 predicted proteins | sample 612S2MmetaG_FD_120487 | JGI IMG/M metagenome (GOLD analysis project Ga0182013, IMG submission 120487) | Permafrost microbial communities from Stordalen Mire, Sweden - 612S2M metaG | ecosystem: Environmental > Terrestrial > Soil > Wetlands > Permafrost | place: Sweden: Stordalen | collected...
CATCGCCGTCGACGCGGAAGGAGAAGCGACCATCCGCCATGGCAATCAGAAGGTACTGCGCGCGCGATTCAAAGATGCGCAATTCTTCTGGGACTTCGATCAGAAAATACCCCTGGTGGATCGCATCGAGAGCCTGAAGACCGTGACGTTCCAAAAGGAATTGGGGAGCTATTGGCAAAAAACCTTCGACAACGACGAAGTGGTCAAGCATCTTGCATCCGCCGTGAAAGCTTCCGGTGTCCCCTGCGATGAACCAGCGCTCCGCACGGCGACCGGCATTGCGAAAACCGACCTGACCGCCGAACTCGTCAAGGAGTTCACTGAACTGCAGGGGATCATTGGTGGTGTCTACGCCAAGGCCCAGGGACTCGGCGATGCGGTTGCGGACGTGATTTATTGGCAATACAAGCCCGCCTCGACGGATGACGCCATTCCGCCCACGGTCGAAGGCCAGTTGTTCGGCCTGGCGGATCGCATCGTAACCATCGGCCAGATGTTCTCGATTGGAAATGCCCCCACGGGCTCGAAAGATCCCTTTGCGCTTCGTCGCGCAGCCAATTCCATCATCAAGATTCTGGGTGAGTCTCAACTTCCCCTCGTGTTAGGTCAGGTTATCGATGCCTATGGAAGGGGAGGCGAACAGAACATCCAGGCGGTTGCTGCCTTCCTCCAGGAGCGCCTGAATTTCTTTCTGAAAGACGTCCGTGGCTTTGCCTATGACGTCGTCAACGCCGTTCTCGCCGCGGGCGCCGACGATGTACGCGACGCCGTGGCCCGGGCCGAAGCCGTCACCGCCGTCCGCGGCTCCGACAACTTCACGGCAGTCTCCGCCGCGTTCAAACGCATCAAGAACATCCTTCGCCAGGCAGAAGAAAAAGGATTCGCAATCGAGACTCATCCCTCTGTTTCGCTCGCACCTGAAGCCCGGCAGCTCCTTGAATCGGCGCGCGCCCTGGCGCCACAAGTCTCCGAACTCCGCCAACGGCGGAAATACGCCGAAGCGCTTGTGCTCATTGCCACACTGCGCCCCACCGTCGACGCGTTCTTCGACAAAGTGATGGTTCTCGACCCCGATCCGGCAATCCGCGGCGCGCATCTTGCCATGATCGATGAAGTGTTGCGCGGCTTTTCGGGCATCGCCGACTTCAGCGAGATCGTCACGGGCTGAACGCCTATCGTCCCGAGCCGGTGCGCGCGCGTTTGTGCTTGCAATGTCCGCGCGAGGAACCTTCTCCGCTACTCATCAACCTGCCGCGTCTTGTGTAAGGTGAAAGCGTGGGCAGGAGACCGCGTATGAAGTGGCCGGCACAAGGCACGTTTGCGCTCCTGGCTCTCGCGAGCGCCTTTCTTCCTGCGCAAAATGCGGCGCATCCTCCTCAGAAAATCCCTCCTCTCCCAGCCAAAGCAGGCGACACGTCGCCGCACCAGGTTTTCTTCATCCCGGTCGCGAAGGGCGTCAAGCTCGAGGTTCTGGATTGGGGCGGCGTTGGCACGCCCATCATCCTGCTTGCCGGCATCGGTTACGACGCCCATGTCTACGACACCTTCGCGCCCAAGCTGAAAGCGCGTCATCATGTGTACGGAATCACCCGGCGCGGCTTCGGTGCGTCGAGTGTGCCCGCGCCGGATGACGGAAACTACGCTTCGGACCGGCTGGGTGACGACGTTCTGGCTGTGATGGCGCAACTGCGCATCGACAAGCCGGTGCTGATCGGCCATGCCAAGGCCGGCGAGGAACTGAGCTCCATCGGAAGCCGTTTCCCCGACAAGATCGCAGGGCTGGTCTATCTGGATGCGGGTTACTCGTATGCGTTTTACGACGCCAAACATGGCGATTTGCTACTGGATATGATCGCGCTGCGCAACAAGCTGGACCTTTATCTCACCTCCTCTGCGCCGGACCTGAACGCATATTTCAGCGATCTGCATGCCGCCCTGCCTCAGTTCTCTCGGGATGTGGATGATTTTCAGGCCGAACTTGCTCTTATTCCCGGTTTGCCGGCCCGCACCGCGCCGCCCCCGCCCGTCCTCGTAGCCCTTGGGGCTGGCGTCGAAAAGTACACCGAGATTCACGCGCCGGTGCTGGCCATCTTTGCCGATCCTCACAACCTCGGCCAGTTTGCAGGGATGGACGAAAAAACGCGGCAGACCCTGATCCTCGACGATTTCGCGCGTACATCCGCTCAAGCCGATGCCTTCCAGGCCGGCATTCCTGGAGCACGTGTGGTCCGGCTTCCCAATGCCAGCCACATGATCTTCCAATCGAATGAAGCCGACGTCCTGCGCGAAATCGACGCCTTCCTGGCCAAACTTCACTAATCACCTGCTATGAGCCAGACGGCGCGAGCGCCGGGTGCCCCCGGTCTCTCGCATTTGGAGACCGGGGCAAGCACGAACCTCCCGCGAGCGCCGAGCGAGCGTCTGCCGCACCGCAGGTGCCCGGGGAAACCATCAACCCTTTGCGAGCGCCGGGCGCTCCCGGTCTCTCGCATTTGGAGACCGGGGCAAGCACAAACCTCCCGCGAGCGCCCAGCGAGCGTCTGCCGCACCGCAGGTGCCGAGCGTCTGCCGCACCGCAGGTGCCGAGCGTCTGCCGCACCGCAGGTGCCGAGCGTTTGCCGCACCGCAGGTGCCTTGTTGCGCGTCTACAATCTAGAGAGATGTCCGACACACTTTATTTGAGTTTGTGGTACCCGAATCTGCGTTTGGCGGGCCTGGCAGACAAGTTGATCGCCGTGCTGGGTGCATTCGCCGAACATGGCGGCGAGCCGCGGGTGTATTCGGCCACGGTTTGGCCCGTCAGCTGGCGCGAAACGCCCCTCTTCCAGCAGGTCTACGGGCGCCGCGGAAGCCAGGGCGAAGCCGGCGCGCCCCTGGGGGCAGAGCCACAGATCGCCGTGGAAGAAACACTGGCCATGCTTCACGACGATTATGCTTACGAGTTCCAGATCGGCTTGAGCCTCTGGAACTTCGAGCCCGAACCCGCTGCGCGCTGGGCACGGGAGGCGCGGCTGGTGCGGGTCACGGGCTATGGACCTCTCTTCGACGACGGTGCGTACGAGTCTGATGGGCATATCCGCATCGACTTCGGTTCCGATGCGCCCTTCCTTGAAGAGGGCATCGAGCTGGATTCGGTGGCGGCGCGGCATGTGGAAGAGAATGTGCGCCAGCTGATCGAGCTGACGGCAGCGGTTGAAAAAGCATCCGGGGCAACAGCGCGCCTTCTGTGGAGCGAATTGGGAGAAAGCCTTGCGCAACGCCTCGCGGCACGCCTGCAAGGCCTCAGGCAATAGGCGGCATTCAGCCGGGCGCAGGCTTGCGATGCCGGAGGCGCACCGGCGAAACCTGCGCGGCTTGCAGCCCAAAGCCGGCGGAAAGGCGATCGAGGTAAGAAACTGACCTTCCGACTCACCATTGAACGGCTCCGAACCCTCGTGCTGGCTGCGGGCGTCCTGCTCATCGCGGCGCTGATTGCCTTTCTCGCCAGAAGCAAGCTGAAGAACCCGCTCAATCTGAAAGAACTGCCGCAGCGATTGGGCGTGAACATCACGCAGGACGCGAGCGGGTTCACCCTCGATCACTCCATGGGCGGCCATTCGCGCTATCGGATTCACGCCTCGAAAGTCGCCCAATACAAAGACAATCACGCCATCCTGCACGACGTGAAGATCGAGATCTTCGGTGAGGATGGCAGCCAGGCCGATCGCATTGAAGGCGCGGAGTTCGAGTACGACCAGAAAACCCAAAAAGTCTCGGCGGCTGGCCCAGTCGCCATCACGCTGATACGCCCCGGAGTGAAACCAACCCTTGAGTCTCAGGGCTCAACCGGCAGTGTCGGGGCGAAGCAACCGCAGTCCAAAGCCGCCGAAAAGTCCAGGCCAACCCCGTTGGCTTCGGCGAAGCAGACCGCTGCCGGCGGCGAGATTCATGTCAGCACCAGTGGCCTGACTTTCGACACAAAAAGTGGCGTAGCCACAACCGCGGAACACGTCGATTTCTCCATGGTGCAGGGAAGCGGCAGTTCTACGGGCGCCACGTACGATTCGAAGGGACTGTTGGTGCTCGACAAAGCCGTTGTGCTAAACACCAGGCGCGGAGGGCAACCGGTGGCGATCCATGCCGAGCACGCGGAGTTCGAGCGAGAGTCCCACTTGTGCCGGTTGCACGCGGCTACTGCCGACTACCGCGGCGGCCACGCCACTGCAGGTGATGCCAATGTTGTGTTTCGCGACGACGGATCGGCCGTGCGCCTTGACGCGACAAATGGCTTCAATCTGCTCACGGCCACCGGTGGTCACATTGCCGCGCCCATCGGCTCGTTGAACTTTGACGAGCACAATCAGCCAACACATGGGCGACTCGAGGGCGGCGTGCGCATGGACTCAACCCGCGACGAAAAAGATGGAGCCAGCCAGCGCCGTATGGGTGGCAGTGCGCCCACCGCCGACCTCGGCTTCAGCGCCAAAGGGGAGCTTAGCCATGCCCACCTCGAGCGTGGTGTCGTCATGGAGAGCGAGACGCTGAGCGAGACGGCACGTGGGCCGATGCGCGTCGACCGAAAGTGGCAGTCTCCCGTTGCGAACATTGCTTTCCGCGACAACGGGCACGGCCAGGCGGAGCCGGATTCCATGCATGGCACAGACGGAGTCGTGGTAACCGGCGAAAGCCAGCGTGGAAAGGCGGCGCCCGAGCCCTCGCGGCTTGCGTCCGACGACCTGACGGGGCAGTTCGGCCCCAATTCGTCGCTCGCGGCAATCCTCGGCGTCGGTCACGCCAGCATGGAACAGACGAACGCTGCAGGAGCACGCCAGACCTCGAATGGCGACAAGCTCGAAGTGCAATTTGCCCAGGGGCAGACGCGGGGGGACAAGGCCCGCGATTCCAATAGCTCCAACGAAAACGCAGAGATTCAATCAGCCTCCCTCGACGGCCATGTTGAGCTGACACAGACACCCGCGGCGAAACCGGGTGCGGCGACACCGACGCCGTTGCGGGCTTGGGCGGGCCGTGCCGACTACCAGGGATCTCCGGATGCTGGCCTGTCCGGCGCAACCAAGAATTCCGCTGCCGGAGGGGGAAGGCCAGCCGATGCCGGTGCTGGGTGGATGCACCTGACGCTTCATCCGCGGGTGGAGGACGGCGGCGTCGAGATCACGGCCGACAAGATCGATGTCAACCATGATTCAGGAGACGCACTCGCTCATGGAAACGTGAAGGCCACCTGGCTCTCCGCGGCAGAGACCGCAAAGGCCGCAACCACTCTGAGTGTTCGCGGAACCGGCACAGCAGCCGGCAACCCGAGCCTCGGCGGCCAGGGGCCCGCACACGTCATCGCCGACGACGCAGAGTTGCGCCAGCCTCCCGGCGGTTCCAGCATTGCCACCTTCCGCGGGCACGCGCGGCTTTGGCAACAGGCCAACTCTGTAACCGCCCCGGTCATCGTGCTCGATCGTGGACAGCAAACGTTATCGGCCCAGAGCAATAATCCCGCGGAACCCGTGCGCGCGGTCTTGCTCAGCGCAAGCGGACTGCCCATGGGCGACGCGCAGTCTTCAAACGCCGCGCAAGCTCCACCGGTCAGGCCACGCGAGCCGTCGGTGATTCGTGTGCATGGCGGCGACCTGAACTACTCCGATGCCGAGCGCAAGGCCGTCATGCGCGCCGGAACGCTGAACGGCGTGGTGGCGGAGACGGGTTCGGCTACCTCGATTTCAAACGAGGTGGAACTCCTGCTTCTGCCGCCGGGAAACCACGCCGGCAAAGACGGTGGCTCGGCCCAGGTCGACCGCATGACTGCGCGCGGTCACGTCGTGATTACCTCCGACGGACGCCGCGGAACCGGCGAAAAGCTTGTCTACACCGGGGAAGATGGGAATTACGTATTGACTGGAAATTCAACCGCTCCGCCGCGGATGACGGATGCCGCGCGCGGCAATGTCACCGGCGAAGCTTTGATCTTCCATAGCCGCGATGATAGTGTCACCATCGAAGGCGGCGGAGGCAGAACCTCAACCCAGACCACAGCGCCAAAGTAGGGGCGCACTTGAGCAAGAGATAAATGGATACGTTGATCGCTGAAGGGATTTGCAAAAGCTACAAGGGACGCCAGGTCGTGCGCGGCGTTGATCTGCGCATCTCGCGTGGCGAAGTTGTTGGCCTGCTGGGCCCCAACGGCGCCGGCAAAACCACCAGCTTTTATATGATCGTGGGCCTGGTGCAGCCCGAGAGCGGCCGCGTCATGGTCGATGAAACCGAGATCACGCGCATCCCCATGTATCTGCGCGCGCGCAACTTCGGCATCAGCTACCTTCCCCAGGAACCATCGATATTCCGCAAGCTCACCGTCGAAGAAAATATTCTCGCTGTCCTTGAGGCTCAGCCCCTTGGGTATCGCGAGCGGCGCACGCGCTCCGAGCGTCTGATCCATCAGTTGAATCTTGGCCACGTGCGCACCACGCGCGGCTATGCCCTGTCGGGCGGCGAACGCCGCAGAGTTGAGATCGCGCGCTGCCTCTGTATTCAGCCCAGCTTCATTCTGCTCGATGAGCCGTTCAGCGGCATCGATCCCATTGCGGTGCTTGAATTGCAGAAAATCATCTTTGACCTCAAAGCCAGCGGCATCGGGGTGCTGATCACCGATCACAACGTCCGCGAAACCCTGAGCGTGACCGACCGCGCATACATCATTGCCGAAGGAAAGATTTTTCGCGCCGGTACTCCCCACGAGCTGGGTAACGACGTTGAGGTGCGGCGCGTCTACCTCGGAGAAGGGTTTTCTCTGGGCTGATGTCCCGGACGGCCCCGGCATGGGCACATTGAGTACTCAACTTTGTCAATGCCTCCTATGAGGAAAATGGGACACCAAAGTCCAGGCATTGATTCCCGATTCATTCATTGCCTAATCTGGCACGATGAACTGGTTCTAAACTAATTTGCCGCTGGTCTGAATTGCCGGGCGATTACACTTAGATCAGTTTCAAACGGGGAATCGCCGAAAGCATGCCACTCCTGCAACCCAGACTTTCGCTCAAGGTGTCTCAACGCCAGGTATTGACCCCTGGGTTGATGCAGATGGTGAGTGTGCTTGCGCTGAATAAGCTCGAGCTGAAGGAGATGATCGATGCTGAGATGGTTGAAAATCCCGTCCTGGAAGAGATTGACGAATCGGTTCCAATGCTGGATGAGGTCGCGGGCCGGCAAGAGCGTCAAGAGCGTCAGGAACGGCTGGAGCTGGATCGGCCGGATAGCACCACCCCCCCCGAGCCTGCGGCTCCGGCCAAGGATTCTTTCGAGGAAGTCGACTTCGGGTCGTACTTCAAGGACTACCTTGACCCCGGCTTCCGGACACAGCCGGAATATGAAGAGAGCGAAAAACCGTCGTTTGAGCATTTTCTCTCCCAACCTACGAGCCTTTCCGATCACCTGGCGTGGCAGCTGGGAGCACTGACACTTGAGGCACGCCTTCATGAGGCTGCCGGCTATGTCATCGGCAACCTGAATGAAGACGGCTATCTGTCGGCCAGCGAAGACGAGCTTGCCGCCGCCCTGCGCCAGTTGCCCGAAGGCCAGAACGAAGGCGAAGAGGCCCTGCTTTCGCCGGAGGCGGCCTTGGCCCTGGTCGCCCACGCGATCGAACTCGTACAGGAACTCGATCCCTCCGGGGTAGGCGCCCGCGACCTGCGCGAGTGCCTGCTGATTCAAATCCGCGCGCAGCAGCAGGAATTCAGCCATGTCTATGGGAGCGAAACCCAGGCGTTTGACGATGATCTTCCTCCTGGCTTCGAATCCGAGGAAGAGACCCAGATTGATGAACGCCGCCGCGCCATTGAAGTGGCCGCGCTGATTGTTGACCACCACCTGCAGTTGCTGCAAAAGCGCGACGTGAAAGATTTGGCCCGCGCCGCCCAGATCACCCAGCCCGAGGCGCATGCCGGTGTGGAATTCATCCGTACCCTCGATCCACGCCCCGGCCGCCAGTACAACCGCGAACAAACCAGGTTGATCGAGCCGGATGTGGTTTTCGTAAAACGTGGCGCCGATTGGGAAGTAGCCATGAACGAGGAAGACCTTCCCAGCCTCCGCCTCAGCTCCCGCTATCGCCGCATGCTGACCGCGCAAAATACCGATAAGGAAGTCAAGGATTACGTTAAAGAACGCTTCCGCTCGGCCATGCAGTTGATGCGCAATATCGCGCAGCGCAAAAGCACCATTTTGCGTACTTGCGAGGTAATTGTCCGCCGCCAGCGCGACTTCCTCGATCGCGGAGTTGAAGCCCTTCGCCCCATGATGATCAAAGAAGTCGCAGAAGAGATTGGCGTCCACCCCTCTACCGTGAGCCGTGCCGTAGCCAACAAGTACGCGCACACTCCCCAGGGCGTCATCGAGCTTCGCTTCTTCTTCTCTGAAGGCTCAAACGGCCCCGAAGGCGCCGATACCCCCCTCCTCGTGCTCAAGCGCAAGGTGCGTAAGCTCATTGAAGAAGAAAATGTGCGGCACCCCCTCACCGACGACCAGTTGGCCGCAATGTTACAGGCGCAGGGCATTCAACTGACCCGCCGCACCGTGGCCAAATACCGCGAAGATTTGGGCATTCCTTCCACCCACCAGCGCCGGCGCCGCGACGGTTGATCTGCCATTGGCTTTGGCCTGTCAAGCGTCATTCCTGTGAAATCCCCGTTGTATCTTGGTGAATTCATTAGTTATTCCTTGCCTTTCCGGCATTGAGCCGATAGCATCGCTTTGCCAAGCTGATCGAACGCTTGACGGTTGACGCGTTCATTACCCCCAAACACAACCCAACCGCATTCCCTTGGGAATGCAGCCGAGGCGTGCCAGAATCCGCGCGAGTCGTACCGGCGTCCCCCGGTCCGGAATCCGCCAAAATACGCAGCCCGGAAAGGAAAACGGCCATGAGGTACTTGCAAGTTCAATCGCCCTGGAATCTCGCCATCCCGGTCCCCAACCGAACCCGTTCTTCAAGAAGCACCGCACGCGGATTTCTTGCCGCGCTGGCGCTCACCCTCCTCTTCTGCGCTCCAGGCCGTGCGCAGGTTGACTGGCCTCAGTTTGGACAAAATAATTCCAACACGGCGGGCAATCATGAAGAGACCGTCATCTCGCCTGCTACGGTTGCCAATCTCCAGGAAAAATGGAAGTTCACCACCAAAGGCGATGTCTCCGCACGCCCGGCCGTTGTCAGTGGCGTTGTCTACTTCCCAGACTGGGGTGGCTATCTCTGGGCGGTCAATGCCGCCACAGGGAAGGAAATCTGGGGCACGAAGCTCTCCAGCTACGTCACCAACCCCGCCACGGGTAAGCCCTACACGGGCTCCGTCTGGGCCCGCGCCACGCCCGCTGTGCGCAATGGGATGCTTTTCATCGGCCTGCATGGCGCCAGCGGATACTTTCTCGGTATCAATGCAAGCAACGGCAAACTCGTTTGGAAGACAAGGCTCGAAACAGTTGATCCCGATGCCGGCATCACGAGCTCAGCCAGCGTAAACGGAAGCACCGTATACGTCGGCGTGACTTCCGATCAGGAAGGTATCGAGGGCGGAGGTCCCAAGACCGCCCGCGGAAGCGTCGTGGCCCTCAATGCTTCAAACGGCAAGATTCTCTGGAAGACCTATATGGTTCCCAGCGGGTACACCGGCGGAGCTGTCTGGGGAAGCAGCCCCGTCGTCGATACCACGCGTGGGCTCGTCTATGTCGCAACCGGGAACAACTACACCACCCCGTCGGCCTCGGCATACGTGAGCTGTATCAAGTCGGGCAAAACCGCAGAAAGCTGCCAATCGTCGACGAACTACGCCGATGCCATCGTCGCGCTAAAGACCAGCAGCGGCGCGGTGAAGTGGGCGAAGCGCCTTGAAGAGTGGCCTCAGGACAATGGTCAGAGCGGCAGCGATTACTCCAATACCTCCTGCTCGCATAGCGAGCCAGGCTGCCCCACGCCGGAGGGTCCTGATTTCGACTTCGCTTCAGCCCCCAACGAAATTACCTACACCAGCGGCAAAGGCACCGCAACCATCATCGGCGCCGGTCAGAAGAGCGGACTTTACTACGCCCTCGATCCCAGTTCGGGCGAGATCCTGTGGCAAACGCAGGTAGGGCCCGGGTCACACGGCGGCGGCATCATGTGGGGGTCGGCGACCGACGGACAGCGCATCTACGTCGCGATTGCCAATCGCACCGGAATCTCCTATTCGGCCGGCAGCGCGGGTTCGTGGGCCGCTCTGAATCCTGCCAATGGCGCGATCTTGTGGCAGGTTCCCGACCCGTACGCGGCGGAAGGCGTTGGCCCGGTCTCGGTCGCCAACGGCGTCGTATACGTGTCTTCAACGGCCGAAGGCGCAGCCGACAAAAACATGATCGCCCTCAGCGCCGCAAACGGAGAGACGCTTTGGAGCTTCGCTCCCGGCGTCACAACCATCGGTGGGGCCTCCATCGTGAACGGCGCGGTGTACTGGGGCACCGGGTATGCGCGCACCGGTACAGGCGGTACGAACTCGTTCTATGCGTTCACCATCGGCGGGAAATAAGGGTCGCAACTAGCGGGAATTCCAGCGCAACTCGAGTGGATGTTCCATCTGCTCGAGTTGCAACTGGAGATAGCGGTCCCAATCCTGCACCGTGGGCATATCCGCTTTCGACCACCCGGATCCGGCGAGATACGTAAATGGCTCGCCGGAATGTCGGCTAAAGACAACCAACGCATGTCCCGCCACTGCCAGAGTGCGGGCGTGTTCCTCCCGCGCGGCCACTATGCCCGTAGCAATCCGCCCTGCGGACGCCGTTTGCGGCGTGTCCCACACTGAAGCGACGCTGCCCGGCGCAGGAAACGTGGCATCAGCCCCTTTGTGCACCGCAAGTCCCGCGGCCAGTTCGAGCGTCGATACTCCTTCAAACGTATAAGTCGATTGAATCTTGTTCATATGCGTGCCGGCATCAAGAGTTATACGCTTGGTCTCTGTGACCATAGTTCCGTTCGCATTCCATGGAGCGTAGGTTACTTCAAAGGCAAAGCGAATGGGCCCATTGCCAAGAATAAGTAACTTCGTGTAATTCTTCGACACAATTAACTTATCTCCGGCAAGCACGCCAGTCCCTCCGCAGCCGCGGCTGCGGCCCACTTCGTAGGAATCTAGGCCCTGGCCATTGTCGACATGGTACGACAAAGAGGAGTTATGGGTTCGAGCGCCTTCCGCGTCGCGTCTATAGAAACTGTCGATAACAAAGTTAGGAACGCGCTTCGACCAGACATCGATTCCGGAAGTGATTTCCCCCGAGGCTTCAAGAGCCGGCCCGTAGATTCGGTAAGCCGTTTCTTCGTTCTCCCAGGCAAAGTCGTCTTTACGCTCCGGAGCTTCGCGCCCGAAGACCAGCGCCTCGGACATTGCCGCCGCCGGCTTAACGCGAAACCGGATGCCCTCGGAGCTGCGCGGCGAGGCGCACAAGCACTAGAAGCGTGTCGGGAGGTGCGCCGTACGTGGCCGAGAAGAACTGGTCGGGTAGGTGCTGGCCGGTCTTCGCGTCTTCGGCCACAATCGCCGGGGCTTGCACCGGCCCTGCATGCAGCTCGTCGAGTACCCGCTGGAGCGGAATCTCGATCACTTCCTGCCTGCGATCCACATTCAGCGGATTCACAAGCGTCAGCACTTGCCCGTACGCTGCGCTTGAAGCCAAAAGAAAAAGTGCAGCCTTCCATGCGCCGCCAGGTTTCACTCCGACCCCCCAAAATGCTCAGATCGTTATCGCGCCAGCCGGTCGACTTCGGACCCTGCCAGCAGAAAGGCTCCGGTGCCAAACACGTAGCTCGCATCCGCCGTGTAGTCGCCCGGCGCCGCGCCAATGGGCTGGATGCACCCAAACCTGCCGTCGGCATAAATATGGGAGAGAAGCCCTGCCCAGCCCTTTTCGATGACAGGCAGATACCGCCCGCGGTCAAGGGTTCCATGATTCACACCCCAGGCGAGCGCATACACAAAGAATGCCGAGCCGGAGTCCTCGGGGAGCGGATACGCCTTCGCGTCCAGCAACCCGGGACGCCAGAGGCCGTCGCTGCCCTGAAGCGAAGCAATCTCCGCGGCCATCTCCTGCATCTGGGTGACGAATTTCCCGCGACTCGGGTAGTCCGCAGGCATCTCCTCAAGCACGCGTGCGAGTCCAGCCATCACCCATCCGTTGCCGCGCGACCAGAAAAGTCCATTGCCATTGCCTTCGTGTTTGTTCAGAAACGAGGCATCGCGAAAAAACAAGTGCGTCTTCTGGTCGTAGAGCAGGTTCGACGTAATCCACCATTCGCGGTCCATAAAGTC
>Ga0182013_10007228_pt1 | contig 12317 bp, 9 predicted proteins | sample 612S2MmetaG_FD_120487 | JGI IMG/M metagenome (GOLD analysis project Ga0182013, IMG submission 120487) | Permafrost microbial communities from Stordalen Mire, Sweden - 612S2M metaG | ecosystem: Environmental > Terrestrial > Soil > Wetlands > Permafrost | place: Sweden: Stordalen | collected...
ATCGGTCGTCGACAACATTCTCGACATGCGCTTTTTTGAGGATTTCATACCCGCGCTGGCGGCGCTCGAGAAGCCGGTCACGCTGTTCTACGAAGTGAAGGCCAACCTCACGAAAGCCCAAGTGCGCGCGCTTCGCGATGCAAACATCATCGAAATCCAGCCGGGCATCGAGAGTTTGCACGACTCGGTGCTGCGCCTTATGAAAAAGGGCGTCTCCGCGTTGCAAAACCTGCAACTCTTAAAATGGTGCGCCGAGCTCGGCGTTCGTCCGCACTGGAATCTCATCTGGGGGTTTCCCCGCGAGAACCCCGGCGCTTACGAAGAGATGACCAGACTAGTTCCCCAGATCCGCCACCTCGAGGCTCCGGCATACTACTCGCCCATTCGACTCGATCGGTTCAGCCCGAATTTCAAGGAGCCGCGCCAAAACGGGCTTCGAGACGTAAAGCCCTTCGAATCGTACGATATCGTTTACGGCTCCCTGAGCGAGGCGGCGAGGCGCAATCTCGCGTACTACTTCCAGTTCCAATATAGCTCGCCCCAAGATGTCGAGTCCTACTCGGCTCCGCTGCGCGCGGCCCTTGGAGAATGGCAACGGAACCAGCATGAGTATGCCTTCTTCTTCGTTGACAAGGGCGATCGCATCGTGTTGTTCGATTTGCGCCAACTCGATCCGCGCATCTTGGCGCTCGACTCCGTCCATGCGGAGATCTATCGCTTTTGCGACTCTGCAAAAAGCGCGGACCAAATCACCGCGGCCTTCGCGACGGCCGACATGCCCGAAAAGACCGTCCGCGAGGACCTGGATCGGTTGGTCCGGGAGGGAGCGCTCCTCGCATCGCAAGGCCGCTATCTGAGCCTGGCGGTACGAGCCGGTACGTATTCGCCCTCGGCGGAAGTTCGTCAGCGGCTTCTCGAGTATTTTAGGAAGAATGGGGAGGGGAATAAAGAAGACGAACTATCGTTACCGCTACGCGAGTTTAAATCGGTAGCACCGGAATACGCAAGCTAATGCGAGGGGAAATCAATCATGAGCGATCACAAGGAACACTGCAGCAAGGACCTCACCGTCGATGAGTTCCACTTCGAGCACGGCAAGGTGACCATACACGACAAAGAATTCGCCGCGGCCTTAAAAAAGGACATCGATGCGGCAAAAGCGGAAGCTGCCAAAGGAGGCAACCCCAAAGTCCACATGGATGCAAAGATCATTCATCTATGAGATCTTGAACGGCGAGCGCGATGGCGTCGTGCGCCTTGAGCGCCGCGCCCGTTTTCGTGCGTCGCGCGAGGTCCTCGGGCGGGAGCGCCGCCCTAAGGATGTCTTGGAGACGTTCGTGCGTCGTTCGTTCGGTGAATTCACGTTTGAAGCCATACTGCCGAAGGGTGGCATCCGCGTAGCCTTCCAGCGTAGCCGCGCGACCGAGATCGCCGCGCAGTGCAAAGAGGAGCGCGAGGTGCTCGATGCCCACGGCCGTGTAGGCGGGATTCGGCTCCGGCCCGGCATGGATGTCGATCGCTTCGCGAGCCGCGGCCTCGGCGGCGGGCAAATCTCCCGCCGCGACGAGATAGCCCGCGAGATTGTGGAGCATGGTTGCGAGCACGGCCTTGCCGGCGCCGGCTCGCGCCGTCGACAGCGCGCGGCGAGTGATCTCGATCGCTCGTTGCGTCTCACCCCGCGCGTGCTCGGCTTCGGCCAGATTTGACGCCATCGAGAGTTCCGCATGCGTGTTTCCGTGCGAGCGGTGCTCCTCGAGCAGTTGCTCGTATAACCGTGCGGCGCCGTCGAGGTCGCCGCTGAGAAAACTCAGCATCGCCCGAGCCCGCAGCAGATCCAAGCGAAGCGCCGTCGGCGCATCCGAGATCGCTTCGGCCTCGGCCAGCGCCTCTTCGGCGTCGTCGAACCGGTGCGGGAGCATCGTCGTCGAGGCGTAGATCTCCAGCGCCCAACCAAGCGCGGAGCCGTCCCCGCTCGCCCGCGCGTGCGAGACCGCACGCGTAGCGACCTCAACTCCGCGATCCCTCAGGAGAGCGTAGTCGAGAAGACGAGGCAAGGTGGTTGACAGACGCGCCAGCAGCAGCGACTCGCTCTCGGGAAGTGCGGCGAGATACGCTTCGATTCGCGCGATGCCTTCCGAATCGAGTCCGACGCTCGTCCAAGCATCGCCGACCCACGCGAGGAGGGCGGCGCCTTCCCGCACTTCCCCTCGAACCAGAGCCCAGTCCAGCGCCGCCCGGGTGTCTTCAAGTTCGGTTCCAAAGGCTTCGTATATCTCGGATCGCCGCGCGGTCCGCTCGGCGAGCGCACGCAACTCGGCGAACAGCGCATGAAAGTAGCGGAGATGGCGGCGTTCCGCCAAATCGCGCTCGCCGGCTGCCTCGAGTTTTTCAACGGCGTAGGCGCGCGTGGACTCGAGCAAACGGTAGCGCAACGAATCACCGTGCGGATCGGCTTGAACGAGAGACTTGTCAAGCAGCGAGGCGAGCACGTCGAATACGTCGAGTTCGTCGAGGTCCTCGCCGGATCCGACGGCGACCGCCCCCTCCAATGCGAACCCGTTGACGAAAATCCCCAAGCGCCGGAACAGCGCGCGTTCGCGCTCGTCGAGCAGGCCGTCACTCCAGTCGAACAAGGCGCGAAGGGTTTGGTGTCGCGGGAGAACGTCGCGGCTACCGCCCGTCAGCACGCGGAAACGCTCGTCGAGCAGCTTGCCGAGTTGGCGCGGGCTGAGCATCTTCACGCGCGAAGCAGCGAGTTCGATCGCCAGAGGAATTCCATCGAGACGCCGGCAGATGTCTGCGACGACGGGGGCATTCTCGTCGGTCAGATGAAATCGATTGTCGGCGGCTCGAGCCCGCTCGACGAAAAGCGCTACCGCCGTAAAACGCGCCGCTTCGGCGGCCGAGAGATGCTTCGACCCCGCCGCCTCCGGAAAGGAGAGGGAGGGTACGCGAAACGTAATCTCGCCGGCAATTTTCAGGGCCTGGCGGCTCGAGGCGACGATCTTGACGTTGGGACACCCGCGTAAGACGGCCGCGATCAGACCCGCCGTCGCTTCGACGACCTGTTCGCAGTTGTCGAACACGAGAAGCATTCGCTTCGATTGCAAGGCGCGAACCAAATTCTCGGCCGGATCTCCCTCGCCGGGCAACGCGATCCTGAGCGCCTGTGCGACGGCGGGAACGACGTAATCACCGCTGGTGAGCGGCGCGAGCTCGACGAACCACACGCCGTCGCTCCATCGTTCGAGCAAGCCGGCGGCGACCTGAAGCGACGCGCGCGTCTTGCCGACTCCGCCCGAGCCGACGAGCGTGACGAGCTTGTGTTTCTCAATCAACGCCGTTATCTCGGCAATCTCCGCATCGAGACCTACGAACGAGGTCGGCAGGTGCGGCAAGTTGTTTGGAAGCGCGTCGAGCGAGCGCAACGGCGGGAAGTCGTGCGCGAGGCCGGGCGCGACGAGTTGGTACACGCGCTCGGGACGAGCAAGGTCCCGCAAGCGATGCTCCCCCAGATCGCGCAGACTCGTCTCCGGGGGGAGATCGCCGAGCACCAGATCGGTCGTCGCGCTCGAGACGAGGACTTGGCCGCCGTGTCCGATCGCCAGCAGCCGGGCGACGCGATTCACGGCGGCGCCGAAATAGTCGCCGTTCCGCTCGTCGGACGTGCCGGTATGGATCGCGGCGCGGACGCGCAGTCCGCCGTCGTCCAAATCGAGCCGCGCGAGTTCGCGCTGCGCGGCCAGCATCGCCGACACCGCGTCTTCCGGTCGCGCGAACGCCGCGCAGAACGCATCACCGGCCGTCTTGAACACGTGGCCCCCATGCTCTTCGACCGCGGCGCGCACGATTTCGTCGTGGCGACGAACCGTCCGCTCCATCGAAGCCCGGTCCCGTTCCCAGCGCCGCGTGCTTCCCTCGATGTCGGTGAAGGCGAACGTTACCGTTCCACTCGGGAGCACGCCTCGGTTCGCAGTCGGTGGCATCGCGCTCATGGCCGCCTTTTCGCCCCGTTCGCGTTCGTCCCATCTTCATCGAGCCGGCGCAAGAGAACGCTTTAAAATTACCGAAACGAGCGATATGCCAAGATCGTGCGGCATCGTCCTTGCCATGAGCGTCCTGGCGACGGCGAACACCGCGTGTAGCCGGCCGGTTCCGCAAAGTCCGCATCCCGCGTCGTCGAGCGCCTTAGCAAGCGGACGCGACGACAAAGTTCTCTCGAACGTTAAGGGCAGCGTCTCGTATCGGCTGCCCGGGCGCGCTCCAGACGCGCTCGCGCTTCATGCCATGATTCCGCTCGGCGACGACGATTACGCCGTTACGGGTAACGCGTCGGCGGGCTCGCTCACGCTGCCCGATTCGTCCGTGATCTCGATCGGCGAGAGCACAAAGATCCAACTCGCCTTCTTCAATCAAGCGGAGAGCACGTCGGCAAAGTTCGTGTTGTACGACGGAACGATCAGGTTCGCCATTCACCATCCGCAGGGCGCCGGCGCGGATTACCGGTTCGACACCCCGACCGGAACGATCGCGGTGCGCGGCACCGAGGGCGACATCGGCGTGCACGGCGGCACACTTCAAGTCAACGTATACGAAGTTACCGACCCCGCCAAACCGGTCACGGTGACGCTGAAGACCGGCAAGACGTACGCGCTCGTCCCCGGCAAAACGCTCGCGGCGCATACCGAGCGCGGCAGGCCCGTCGCCGAGGTGCGCGACCTCTCGCCGGCGGCGATGACGCACTTCAACAGACAGTTCGGACAACCGCGCGGCGTGACTGCGGCCGGCAAGCCTCGGCATCGAGCTTCGGTGCCGCATGCGCGATCGCCGGAGCATCCGAAGACAACGCATCCCAAGAACACGGAACATCCAAAGACAACGCCGCATCCGAAGAGCGCCGAGCATCCGAAGGCAACGCCGCATCCGAAGACCACCGGGCATCCGAGGGCAACGCCGCATCCGAAGACCACCGAACATCCGAAGGCGGCGCCACATGCGAAGGCCACCGCGCATCCAAAGGCAACGCCGCACCCCCATACAAGGCCGGAGATCCGTCATACGCCGCAGCCTCATGCGAAGCCGTCGCATCAAAGGCCCATTCCGAAGCCGCCGCGCTAGACGCCCAGACGCTTAGAAGTTGACGCCGGCCTCGAGGATCGCGGTCGGGTCGTTTAGCCGTGCGCTGAAAACGTACAGCGTAAATTGGCACTGCTTGTGGGACACGCCGGCAAATAAGCCGGGCTGCTCGTCGGCCGAGCTGCCGAAGGCCTTCGTATGCTGCGTCAATGCGCCAAAGTTCAGCCACTTCGACGGAGAGTACGTCAGTTGAAGCCAGCTGTAATAGAAGTTCTCCGTTTTATACACCGGGTTGTAGACGTACTCGTTCGAAACCGACAGCGCGATCTTCTTATATGTCAGCGAAGCCTCGAGCCCAGGCCCGATCCCGTTCGTCCTTCCGAATGAGCCTCCGACCATCGGCGTAACGTCCAGCACCACGTTCTTGCCGGCCGCAAAGTTATAGCCGACCCAGAGCGATCCCGTGTCGAGATCTTCGTAGTTGTAACGGCCTTCGAGGTGCAGCCACGAACGGTCGGCGGTAACGATCGGCGTCGCGTATGCGGATTGGTCAGGGCTAAAATAGCCGTCGACGGTGATCGAGTACGCCCATGGATTTTCCGGTGCGACGGGAGGCCTGTTCGACTGGCTTCCGACCGCGGCGCGAGCGGGACACGACGCGCCCAAGAAACATGCGGCGGCGATCGCTACGGCCGTTCGTGCAGCTTTCACCCCGCGATATTCCGTACCGCACGGAGAAATCTTCGGCCCGTCTTAGGTGTCCGGCGAAAACTCCGCGCGGAAGATATACGTGCCCGCCGAGGGCACGCAATTCACGAGCCGGGGCTTATACGATGACTCGCGCGCCGCGCGCAGCGCCGCTTGATCGATCGCGGCGTTACCGGAGCCCTGCGACACGCTGGCATGCGAGACGCTGCCGTTTGCGTCGATCGTCACCGCGATCAGCACCGTGACGCCTCCCATGCCGCTCGGCGAACTGGGGTATTCCGGGGACACGACGTTCGACGCGACGGCGTCGCGGTTCGGATCGGCGCACGACGGCGCCTCCGTCGGCGTGACGGCGTCGGCGCCGACCGGAAGGGACGCAGCGCCGCCGGTTCCCGGGACCGCGTATGGCAACGACGGTCCGGAATGAGCCGCGAGGCCGGCGGCGGGACTCCATACCCGAGGCAGGCTACGGGGGGCCGGCCGCTCCGAGCGCGCGGACTGCAGGGGCCTTTGCGGATGAATCAGCGGCTTAGGCGGAGGCGGTGTGGCGACGGGCCTCGGATGGGGACGATCGAAGCTCACGAAGTGCGGCGAGTCGTCGTCCCGCACTTTCGCTTGATTGGGGAAGATCGGCGTCGCGAGGGCGTGCAGCAACAGCGAAAGAGCGAGCGCGCACCACAGCAAATTCCGAACGCGCTCGCCCGTCGTCAGCATCGGAGGCTGATAGCGACTCGTCATCATCGTGCTCGCATAACGCGAGAGAGAACGCACGCGTGACGTCTAGCCGTCTTGCGCAGCCGGCGATGGCATTCTTGCTCGCGGCGGTTGCGATCGTGATTCTGCTGCCCGCCGGCGGAACGCTGTACCTTACGGACTTGCACCGTCTCGGCGACACGATGCTCGGCGCCACCGTGGCGTTGCTGGTCGCAGCGATCGCAACGCAATCGTACCGCCTGATCCCGGCATTGAAAGAAAACGCCGCCGGATAACGGCTCGGCTCGGCAGGACCGTCGATATGTCCGGGTTGCGCGGTCGTAGCGAACGAGATAGGCTGATCCGCTACGGAGCGTCCGGAAGTTCGACGCGGACGACTCGCGCTCGGTAAGACAGCGTTAGCCGATATTTCGGTCCCATAGAATCCCAGATGCGCAGGATGTCTTGGAGCGAGAGGTCGCTCCGCGTTATCTCGATGGTCTCGCCGACGGCCCATCCGGCGTTTGCGGAGGAAAGAGAAAGAACGGAAGCGTCCAAGATCGGGTTTTTTGCGAGCCATTGCATCGTCCACGTGAGGATCGTCTGCTCGGCTTGGGCGCTCGTGCCCCAGCACGAAACGAGATAGTGCAGATCGAGGGAAAGCGTGGGGCGCTCGCCCGGAGCCGGCGCGACGCGCGCGGTCTCGTCGTTGGTAATCCGATGCAAGTATAGCGATACGACGGCGTCGCCCGTCGCCGTCTCCTGCGACGACATATCGGAGCTCGAGAACAGTTTGAACGTACACGGAAAGCCGACGGCAGCCGGGTGGTAACCGTTTTGCAGAAACGTTACGAGAGAATCGCCCACGGCGAAAACCGCTTGAAAGTTAGCCATCTCGCATCATCCGGGCGCGTCGTGCAACGCAGGCGATCGGTACCGTACGCATGGGCCTACCTCTCGCGTACGGACGGACGGCGCAGAGGCACCGCCATGGGAAGCCCGGCTGGGTGCGGCAACTCGACTTGGCGCGCCGACGCGACGATGCGATAGTCGAACGCCAGCGATGACGCTCCGTGATGGAGCTCGCGTACCGTGAATCCGGAGCTCGTTTTTCCGGTCACGTACAGTCCGTTGCAATCGCCCTCGGGCGTGACGAATACATGATAGGATTGCGACGGGTCCATCGTCTTGGCGAGCGACGGATCGAGCCCGACGAAGGCGTGTCCGCCCACGAGCTGCGCCTCGCCGACGCGCTCGACGGCTCGCGACGGCGAGGAGCGGCCGCTGCTGAGCTGCGGAGTCACGCACGTACCCGGAGATTGGTCGCACGTCGTAGACGCGAGCCCACCCCAGCTGATCGTGCCGTCAACGACGAGGTCTCCCGCGAGGATCATGTTGCCGTATGCGTCCAGCGACATCACGTCCCCATTGTGGCTTTGGCCGCCGGTGCCGCCGCCGTTGGCGATGATCTCCATTCCGCGCGTCGTCGAACCCGTATTCGAGCCCGCGCCCGGCGCCTGAAGATACAGCGCCGGCCTGGCTGCCGGGCAGAATTCGGGGTTGCTCGGATTGATGCACGTGGCGACGCTTTGCGTTTGACCCCACAGCCCCGTTCCGTTCTGGGAGAATCCCCATACGCCCCAACCATTGGTGGAGTTGCCCGAAACGCCCAGTCCGTAGTTCGACGTTCCAAGGACGCCGCTGTCTGCATTGCCCTTGTCGGTCGAGTTGTCGTCGCCCTCGACGCCGCTCTCGGAGCCGCCCTCGCCGCTTGCGAACTGGGTCGTCCCAAGAACCCCGACTCCATTCGGCGATACGCCCAATACGCCGTCGCCGCCCGGGACGCCGGCTAGGCCGCCGCTTGCAACCGCCTCGAGCGCCGTACCGGCGACAGCGCCGTTTGAGAAATACCCGCCGTACGACGAAGCAACCGCGCTGTACCCGCGAACGCCCGTGCCTTTAGCCGAGTAGCCGTACACACCGTACGCGCTGGGGCCGGTCGCCTTGCCGAATACGCCGCTGAAGTAGGTGCCTGCGACGGTGTTTTGCTCGAGACCGAGCACGCCGTAGCCACTGCCCGAGATGCCCTCGACGCCGGTCCCGCCCGTGCCCCCGTTCGATCCTACGATGATCGCACCGCCCGGGAACGTTCCCGAATCGTTGATGATTGGCGCGGTAAGATTCGGAAGCACTTTGAGGCCGAGATCGAGTCCGGCGGTTGGGAGCGGCGGCGCGGCTTGGGCCAACGATCCCACGCCGCCGGCAGCCGCCGACTGCGCCACGTAGCCGCTGCCCTGCGGCACGGCGCCGGCTTGCGGAGAGAGGGGACCGCTGCCGCCTCCCGAGCATGCGGCCAGCAAGAGCGCAGCCGCCGCCATCGCGAACACGTGCGGAAAACCTCGAGCGATCATGAGCCAGACCCTCCGGAAGCGTAAGACGCCGTTCGGGTAATGCCACGCCGGGCAACCGCGTTCCCGCGACGCTGCCCCAGCCCGGACCTTCGCGACAAATTCCCAGGTCTACGATACGCTCCGTACGTGACGAGATAATCGCATGCACTCCATCAGCATATTTGGCTACGGCGCCGTCGGCCGCGAGACCGCGAAAAGCTTTGCGCGGCGCGGTGACGCCGTTCGGGTCGTCCAACGTTCGCATCCTCCGGCTCTCGAGAGCGGATGCTCCTTTTTGGCTGCGGATTCCACGGATCGCGATGCGACGCTCCGAGCCTGCGCGAACGTCGACGCAGTCGTTTGCGCGCTCGGCTTTCCGTACGACTCGGAACTGTGGGCGCGCGTTTGGCCGCAAACGATGGCAAATCTCCTCGACGGATGCGCCGCTTCAGGCGCCCGCTTGGTCTTTGCCGATAATCTCTATCCGTACGGACCGCAGACGAGCCCGCTCACCGAGGAGATGCCGCTCACGTCGTACGGCCGCAAGCCGGCGCTCCGCGCCGAGATTACGCGCATGTGGAAAACGGCGCACGATGCGGGCCGCGTGCGTTCCGTGGCCGTTCGCGCAAGCGATTTCTACGGCCCGGACGCGCCGACGTCCGTGATTGCCACGTTCGGAATCGCGCGCCTCTTGGCCGGAAAGCCGGCGCTGGCTCCCTATAACCCCGACTATACGCACGATTTTACCTACGTCCCCGATTTCGCACGCGCGCTCGTCTCACTCACCGACGCGCCCGACGATGCATACGGGCAGGCGTGGCACGTTCCAAACGCGCACCCTACGCGTACGCTTCGTGAAGTGCTGACCCTTGCCGCCAGCCTGATCGGCGTGGCGCCGCGCATCACCGCGTTGCCGCAATTCCTCGTGCCGATTCTCGGGCTCTTTAGCAAAGAAACCGCAGAGATCGTCGAGATGCGGTTTCAATGGGATCGGCCGTACGTCGTAGACTCGTCGAAATTCGCCGCTCGCTTTTGGAACGACCCGACCCCGCTCGAAGAGGGCCTCCGCGAAACGATCGCCTTTTACCGCAACGCGAGCTCAGCGTAAGCCGTCAAACGTCGTAAAAAGACCGAGACGGCGCACCGATCGTCCGATGCGCCGCCTCGGCTTGTTTCCCGTCAGGTGCGAATCGCTACGCGGTCACGGCCAGATCGAAGCGATCGAGGTTCATAACCTTCTCCCACGCCGCGGCGAAGTCGCGCGCGAAGTGGTCGCTCTCGAGCGCGTAGACCTCGGCAATTGCGCGGAGCTGCGAATTGGATCCGAAGATGAGGTCGTAGTTCGTACCGGTCCACCGAACCTCGCCGGTGCGCCGGTCGCGGCCCTCGTACGTGAAGTCGCCGGCCCCGCGCTGCCACTTCGTGGACAGGTCGAGCAGGTTCACGAAGAAGTCGTTCGTGAGCGTGCCCGGACGCTTCGTGAAGACGCCGTGCTTGGAACCATCTGCGTTCGCGCCGAGAACCCGCAGGCCGCCGACCAGCGCCGTCATCTCGGGAGCGCTCAGCGTGAGGAGTTGCGCACGATCGACGAGCCGCTCCTGAGGCGAACGGCCGTCGCCGTTGCCGAGATAGTTGCGGAATCCATCGGCCTTCGGTTCTAAGACGGCAAACGAGTGCACGTCGGTGTTCTCTTGCGTGGCGTCCGCGCGTCCGGGCGTAAAGCTCACCTTGACGTCGTGACCGGCATCCTTCGCGGCCTTCTCGATGGCCGCGCCGCCGCCCAGCACGATGACGTCGGCCAGCGAGACTTTCTTGCCGCCCGAGAGCGACGCGTTAAAGTCCGTGCGGACCTTGTCGAGCGTCTGCAACACGCGTGCCAGCTCGGCAGGCTGATTGACCGCCCAGTCTTTCTGTGGCTCGAGGCGAATGCGCGCGCCGTTTGCGCCGCCGCGTTTGTCGGTGCCGCGGAACGTCGAGGCCGACGCCCACGCGGTCGTTACCAGCTGCGCCACGGTAAGTCCCGAAGCGAGAATGCGGGCCTTTAGCGCGACGACGTCGGCGTCGCCGATCAGCGGATGATTGACCGCGGGAAGCGGGTCTTGCCAGATCTGCTCTTCCGCCGGTACTTCGGGGCCGAGATACCGGGAGATCGGACCCATGTCGCGGTGCGTCAACTTGTACCACGCCTTGGCAAAGACGTCGGCCAGCTCTTGCGGATTCTCGTGGAACCGCTTGGAGATGGGCCCATAGATCGGGTCGAGCCGTAACGCAAGGTCGGACGTGAACATGATCGGGGCGTGTTTCTTGTTGGGATCCTGCGCATCGGGAACCGTGCCCGCGCCCGCGCCGTCCTTTGGCGTCCATTGGTACGCACCTGCGGGGCTCTTGGTCAGCTCCCATTCGTAGTTGAAGAGATTGTCGAAATACGCGTTGTCCCACTTCGTGGGCGTGGCGGTCCACGCTCCTTCGAGGCCGCTCGAGATCGTGTAGTCGCCGTTGCCCGTGCCGTAGCTGTTGATCCATCCGAGGTTCTGGTCTTCGATGCCGGCACCGGCCGGTGCGAGACCGACGTACTTGCTCGGATCGGCGGCGCCGTGCGCCTTGCCGAACGTGTGGCCGCCGGCGATCAGCGCGACGGTCTCTTCATCGTTCATCGCCATGCGGCCGAACGTTTCGCGAATATCCCGCGCGGAAGCAAGCGGATCGGGTTTGCCGTTCGGGCCTTCCGGGTTGACGTAGATCAAACCCATCTGCACCGCCGCGAGCGGATTCTCCAGTTCGCGATCGCCGCTATAGCGCTTGTCGTCGAGCCAGACGTCTTCCGGACCCCAATCGATGTTTTCGTCGGGTTCCCACGCGTCCACGCGGCCGCCGGCGAAGCCGAACGTCTTGCATCCCATGGATTCGAGCGCGCAATTTCCCGCCAGGATCATGAGGTCGGCCCACGAGATTTTCCGGCCGTACTTCTGCTTGATCGGCCAGAGCAACAGACGCGCTTTGTCGAGGTTGACGTTGTCGGGCCAGCTGTTGAGCGGCGCGAAGCGTTGCTCGCCCGAACCCGCTCCGCCGCGGCCGTCGCCGATGCGATACGTGCCGGCGCTGTGCCACGCCATGCGAATGAAGAGCGGCCCGTAATGACCGTAGTCGGCCGGCCACCAATCCTGCGAGTCGGTCATCAACGCATACAGATCCGCCTTGACCGCCTTGAGATCCAGACTCGCGAACTCACGCGCGTAATTGAAGTCGGGGCCCATCGGGTCGGAGAGTGCGGACGGCCGGTGCAACGCCGTGAGGTCCAGCAACTCCGGGAACCAATCGAGGTTCTCTCTGCGCCGGACGGGGACGCGCTTGTGATCTACCGGGCACTTGCCGGCGTCGTCTTCCGACATCTCGACGATCGTGTTATCCATGTTCGTTCTACTTCTCCGATTCCAGTAATAGGGGTGTGTG
>Ga0182013_10007229_pt1 | contig 12315 bp, 11 predicted proteins | sample 612S2MmetaG_FD_120487 | JGI IMG/M metagenome (GOLD analysis project Ga0182013, IMG submission 120487) | Permafrost microbial communities from Stordalen Mire, Sweden - 612S2M metaG | ecosystem: Environmental > Terrestrial > Soil > Wetlands > Permafrost | place: Sweden: Stordalen | collected...
CCCCAGCGACCAAGACCCGTCGCTGGGGACCCCGGCTCTCCACCCCAGCGACCAAGACCCGTCGCTGGGGACCCCGGCTCTCCACCCCAGCGACCAAGACCCGTCGCTGGGGACCCCGGCTCTGGCGCTGCCGGAGGTGTCGCGGCGCAGCCCGCTGGCTCCGTGGAAGGCCCTGATCCGTGCGATTGCCTGCTACCACCGGCGCGAGGACGAGGAATGCGGCAGATGGCTTCAGACGATTCCGACCGACTCTGTTCCCGCACGCCTGCTTCCCGCATTCGCCGCGATGCTGATGACAAAGCCTGCCACCGGCGCCGATTTCAAGCTCAGCCTGGCCGAAGAGAAGCTCATCGCCGTGGCGGGGGATCATGGCGCGGCTTTGCGCGCTGCCATGGCGGAACTGGAGGAGGCGCTGCATGGAAAGAAGCCCACTCGAATCCTGGATGCGGCGCGGAAGACGATGGCGGCGAGCCAACACTGCGGCGCGGCCGTGCGGGAACGCCTGCGCCAGCACATTGCGGTGCGCAGTGGGTTGCTGGGCATGCAGCAATCGGCTGTCAACGCGGCCGTGGGCGGCTCTCCACGCTGGGACGCTTACTATTTCCGTCTTCTGGCCAGGTCGCTAGAGGACCAGCACAGCGTAGATGACTACGCAGAAGCAACATCGATCTGGGCGGACTTCCGGCGCGAGGCCATCAAGGAGAAGTGGTTTGCCCCCGGGGGCCTGGAGGATGGCGTTCTTTCGCTGCACATGGCGCAGTTGATTGAGAAGGCGCCCGAGGATGTCATCGAGGATCTGAAGCAGGAGATGGCCGCTTACCGGAAGCACGGCCAATGGAAACTGGATGACGGAGGGGTGCCTTCCGCGGGGACGCTGTATGAACGCGCCTGCAAGGCCGACCCTCATGCGGAAGCATTTCAGGCATGGCTGAAGTGGGCCCGGAAGCAGAGTTCGCGGAAGTTGGCCGACGACGTTGCAGAGCGCTGGCGAGAGGCTCGGCCCGCGGATATTCAACCGCTGCTTTATCTGATGGAATCGGCGGAGAAGCGCAACGCGCTCAAGAAATCCCTGACGTACCTGGAGGAGGCGGAAGATCTCGATCGTCTGAACCCCGAGGTACGGCGGGCAAAGCTGCGTCTGTTGCTTTCAGCGGCTTTACGGCACCTGCAACAGCGCAAAGCCCACCTGGCGCAGAAGGAAATCGAACAGATTGAGACAGTGCCCGAGGTACGGCCAGGGGAGATTTCCGCACTGGCCGCGGCGCTGCGCTGGTCGGCGGCCGCTGTGGACTGGGACAAGGCCGCCCAGGACAAGCAGGAAGCGCAACTGAGGAAGTCGATGGGGGCCGTGGCCGCGCATCTGCTGATGGCGTCGGTGGTGAAGAGAGCGGAGGTGGTCACCGCGATCTCATTGCCGGCTTTGAAGATGGCAAAGATTCCTGCCGCCGAGCTTCTGGGTGGCGTGGCCAGCGCCTGTGCTCTTGGCGAGTGGGCCGGCTTGGCCATCGCTCTGCCGCGCGATTGGAACAAGGCTCTGATTGAGGCATTGAGCCTGGCCAACTGCCCATTGGATGCTGCCCAGATGCTGGTTCTGGGCGAGGCCGCGTTGGAGAACTTCTCCGCGGAACCGGCCTATGCAGCCTCGGCGGCGGGACTGGCCAACGGAAGCGCGAACGCGGAGTTTCTGTTTCTGCGCGCCCGTTCGCTGTCTTTGTGGGCCTCAGTCCAGCGCGAGGGCTGTTTGACGGCTTCGCTGGAACTGGCAAGGAGGGAGCGCAACACCGAACTGGCCGGGAGAATCCTGGATTGGCTAAACGGGGAACAGGACGGACGGGGGCGGCGGCGGGGCGGAGCAGGGCCGAGAGGCGACCCGGCGATTGCCAGCCGTCCTGTTTCGCCGGAGTTGCTCGGCAGGATTCTGGAGCAAGAGCGGGCTCTGAAGAAATTTCCCGGCTACAATCCCGGCGACGATCCAGAATACGCCGATGATCTGGGCTACTCACTCTGCGATTGCCCGAAGTGCCGGGCAAAACGGGGTGAGGCAGTGGAGGAGGGCGAATTCTTCGACGAGGACGATGAAGACGAGGACGATTTCGACGAGGAATTCGACGAGGAGGGCGATTTCGTGGAACCGGGAGTCTTTCCCATTCCGGATTTTATCAAGGGAATTGGGAAACTCATGGGCCTTCCCGCTGCAACCGTTGAAGAACTGAAAGGAGCCTTTGCCCGCGGCGAGGACCCCAAAAGAGCCCTCGACAGAATCCTGGGCAAGGCGCTTCCCCGGCCGGAATCGCCGCCATCGTCACGGAATCAGAAACAGGAGAAAGCTGCCAAGGCTCCGCCGCCGGAGCAGGGCAGTTTGTTTTAGGGTGAAACGATGAATCTGAACGCGTTGTCCATTCCCGATCCCTATGCCGTACTGGGCCTTGTCCCCGGCGCGGAGGACGAGCAGATTCGAGCCGCCTACCTGGTCAAACTCAAGCTTTTTCCCCCGGACAGATCTCCGGTGGAGTTTGAGCAGGTTCGCGACGCGTACGAGCTTCTGCGCGACCGGCGCAGGCGCGCGATGCACACGCTGTTCTCAGTGAATCCGGAGGCACCCCTGGAATCCCTGCTGGACGGCATGGACAACGATCGACAGTTTGCCGGTCCCGGTCCCTGGCTGGCGGTACTCAAGGGAAAATGAATGGAAATGGAAGATGATGAATCCTCCGCGGGGCTATCCGCGGAAGAGCGCGAGCGACTTGTGCAGGGCTTCGAGGCGTGGCTTGACCGCGCCCTGGCAGACGAGGCGCCGCCGCAGGGGCTGACCGCCGAATTGCTCACCGCGCTTTCGCGCGGCGATGCGCTTTTGCCGCTCGAAGGCGGGCAACCCGGAAGCGGCGGCTGTGACCTTTATTCCCTGTGGGCCGCGATGACCGCGCTGACGCAGGAAGTCCGGCTCCAGGGACGGACCTTCAAACAGTTGAATGAGACCCTGGTTCAGAGCCTCGAAGCGTCTTCCGAGGGAGTGCAGGACACCGGGGCGGCGGAGGAACTGGCTGAGCCGACCCGCATCCAGCAGGATGAAGGCCGCCAGGTTGGCAAGCGGCAGATTCATCTCCCGGTCGGCATATTGCTGGATCTGCGCGACCGCGTGGAGCGGGGAGGAAGCACCGCGCACAACGCGGCCGGGGAGCTGGCGCCGGCGCGTCTGCCGCGCCTGGCGCGCTGGCTGGGTGTCGGCAGGGGCTACGCGCGCCATACGCAGGAGATTCTGGCCGCGCTCTCGCACGGCTACAGCCTGACCCTGGACACCCTGGACGAGGCGCTGGCGGGCTGCGGCGTCAGCCGGATCGCCTGCAAAGGCCAAATCTTCGATCCGCAACGCATGACCGCTGTCGATATTCAAGAAACCTTATCCGTGCCGGAAGGCACCGTTGTCGAGGTCTACCGCAATGGCTACGAGTGGAACGGAGAGGTCTACCGCAGCGCCCAGGTCAAGGTGGCGCGCAGTCCCGAGAGGAAATCGGAATGAGCGAATTGGACGATTTGATCGTTGGCATCGATCTCGGTACGACGAACTCCGAGATTGCGGCATTTGTGGACGGCAAAGTGGCGATTCTGGGTTCGGGCAGCAAGAATATGCTGCCCTCGGTGGTGGGTCTGTCCCCGACGGGAGAACTGCTGGTGGGCGAGGGGGCGCGCAATCAACTGATGCTCTATCCTGACCGCACGGTTCGCAGCATCAAGCGCAAAATGGGCAGCGACGAGACCGTCACGCTGGGCGACCGGGAGTTCACGCCGCCGGAGATCTCGGCATTGATTCTGCGCGAACTGGCCAACTGGGCCAGCCGCCAGTTCGGCCGGCCGGTTCAAAAGGCGGTGATTACAGTTCCGGCCTATTTCTCCGATGCCCAGCGCCAGGCTACGCGCGAGGCCGCAACCCTGGCCGGCCTGGAGGCGGTGCGCATCCTGAACGAGCCTACGGCGGCGAGCCTGGCGTATGGAGAAGGAAGCCGGCACACCGCCATGGTCTACGACCTGGGCGGGGGAACCTTTGACGTCTCCATCGTCGCGCTGGAAGGCGACGTCACCGAGGTGCTGGCCAGCCATGGCAACAATCGCCTGGGCGGCGACGACTTCAACGACCTGCTTGCCGAGCATCTGATCCGCGAGTTTCAGTCGCAACACGGTATCGATTTGCGCAGCGGGCATCCGGAGGCCAGGGCTCGTGTGTGGTGGGCCGCCGAGGAGGCCAAGCGCCGCTTGAGCTTCGATCCTGAGGTGACGGTGCGCGAAGAGGCGCTGGCCACGGTGGATGGAAAGCCGCTGCATCTCGAACTGGAGATAACGCGCGAGCGGTATGAGGACATGATCCGCCCCCTGGTGGAGCAGACGCTGGAGCATATGTCCAAGGCGCTTGCCGACGCCGGCAAAGGGCCCTCGGAGCTGGATGCGATTCTTCTGGTCGGCGGCTCGACGCGCACTCCGCTGGTGGCTCGGCTGATCGAGGAACGCACCGGATTGACGCCGCGGGAAGATATCCATCCCGACCTGTGCGTTGCGCTGGGGGCGGGTGTGATGGCCTCGCGCCTGGCCGGCCACGAGATCGAGCGGGTGCTGGTCGATGTGACCCCCTACTCCTTTGGCGTTTCCTTCCTCGGCGAGCGAGGCGGCGTCTCGTATCCGCACTGCTACAAGCCGATCGTCCGCCGCAACACCCCTTTGCCAGTCACACGCAGCGAGCGGTTCTACACCAGCCATCCCTACCAGGAAGAAGTCGATGTTCGCGTCTATGAAGGCGAGGACGAGGATGCGCTGCGCAATATCCTGGTTGGCGATTTCACTGTCAAAGGCCTGACTCCGATGCGCGATTTCAACGAAGTACTTTGCCGCATGAGCCTCGACCTGGACGGCATCCTCAACGTAACTGCGATCGAGAAGAAGTCGGGGCTGTCCAAGCGCATCACCATCGCGCGCGCTCTGGAAGCCAGGAGCGAAGCCGAGATAGCCGCCGCCCGCAAACGTCTCGAAGCACTTTATGCCACCCGGCAGGACGATGAATTCGACGATGAGGACGAGGTGCTCGACGATGAAGATGCGCAGCAGATCGAGGGCGAAGCCGATTTCACAGTCCATCCCGCGCCGCATGAAGCGGCTTTGGCCGAGGACGATTGGAGCGCGGCAGAGGACGAGGGCCGGAAGCTGATCGAACGCTCCCGCCTTCTTCTCGATACGATCCACGAGGAAGACCGCGAGGAAGCCATCGACCTGAATGAGGCCATTGAAGCGGCGATCGACCATCGCGATGCCGCCGCGCTCAAACAGGCCGTTCACGATCTGCGCGAGATGCTGTTCTTTGTCGAGGGCCGCGAATGAAAGACGATCTTGCGAGCCCGCACGGCTGCCCGGTCTGCCGGGCTCGTTTTCGCGGCTCGTCGCAGTGCTCGCGTTGCGGCGCGGACCTCACCGCGCTGTTGCTGCTGGCGGCTCACGCTTACGTCATGCGCCTAGCTGCCCGGCAATCGCTGAGACAGGGCGATCGCCAAGCTGCGCTGGCCTCCGCTCAGGCCGCGCAGCGATTGCATTCCACCGCGGAAGGCCGCCTTCTCAGCGTGATCTGTACGATAGCGGTGAACGAATATCCCGGGCGACCTCAGGAGCCAGCTTGAGCCATGAGCGGTCCGGGTTGAGTAGATCAGTGTTACCCAAAAACTGTGTAATGGGCTTTTGGTCGATGCAGACGATGCTGACAGCAACGATGTGTCTGGGCGAAATGAGAAAAGAGAAGCGCGGTGGCTGCAATCGCGGCCATCGTGCCTCCCTGGATTTCCGGAAGGCACACTCGCTGCCGGCTAGCGAAGCCGAGCGCGTTCCCATGCCCTGGGAGCCGGATCGCCAAACCGCTCAAGCCTGATCCTTCCACAACACCACTCCACCCAGAAGGCCGCTCTCGTTGGAGACGATTTTCACATTCGGGCCGAGCTCGAAGTCAATTTTTTTGGTGTTTCCGCCGCCCAGGTAGAGCTTGTCGTAGTTGAACAAGTTTTCGATGTCGATGAGCGCCTGTTTGAGCAGCTTGTTCCAAATCTTCTTCTTGAACTTGTCGAGGCCGCGGCGGCCGAGGTAGTCCTCGTAGGTCATGCCCCTCTTGCCCCAGATGTGGTGGCCAATTTCCAGGCCCGGGCACAGGTGGCCGTTGGTGAACAGGGCCGCGCCAAACCCGGTGCCCAGCGTGATCACCAGCTCCACGCCCAGGCCCTCGATGGCTCCATAACCGGCAACATCGGCGTCATTGCCCACCCGCACCGGCTTCTTCCAGCGCTTTTCCAGCTCCTGCTGCAGCGGGAAACCCGCCCAACTGGGGTGTAAATTGAATGCGCCCAGCGTGGCGCCGTGCTTGACCACCCCAGGAAAGCCCACCGAAACCCGATCGAAATCAGGCAGCAGCGTGCGCAACTCGTCGAGCCCTTCGAGGACCAGGGCCGGCGTGGGAACGGCCGGTGTGACCACTCGCTGCCGCTCGCTGACCGGCTTGCCGGCCGGGTCCAGCAGCATGGCCTTCAGGCCCGAGCCGCCAATGTCGATCGATAGAGTGACAGGGCCGGTTGATTTGGTCGAAACGACGGGAGCGGCGGCTGAGGTGGAGCTCTTGGGAGTCATCAGCACGAATTGTACTGCGTACGGCCTGGTTTGCGACGCGCCACCCGCATACGAAATTCACAGGCCGGGGTCCATGTCCGCCCTCATCCCCTACACTGATTCTTGCCTCCCATGCCGGTTTGCTGCGAAGTCGCCCTGCCTGTCCCGCTTGACCACACCTTCACCTACGCGGTGCGTGAGGGACAACTGCCGCAGCGAGGAGCGAGGGTGATTGTCCCCTTCCGCAACGAAAAGCTGATCGGGGTGGTCACTGCAATGAACGTCAAGACTCCGAAGGATTTCGAGGTGCGGTACCTGGAGGCGGTGCTGGACGACGAGCCGCTTCTCAGCGATCACCTGCTCGAACTGGCCGAGTGGATGGCGCAGTACTATCTGGCTCCGCTCGGCGAGGTTCTGCGCGGCATGTTGCCGCTGATGGCCGAGGTTCGCCGCACCGTCTACTACCGCATCAGCGACCTGGGCCGCGATGTGCTTGCCGATAGCCTCGAGAGCGACTCGGGACAATTCGGCAGCAGGAGCCTCACGCGCAAGCCGGGCGCCAAGCGCAAGGGCAAGCTTTCCGCCGAGGAGCATGATCTGGAACGCCGCGTTCTGGCCCGCCTGGCCTGCGGCGAGCCGGTGAAGGTCTCGACCCTGCGCACCGCCACCGCCGCTACGCTTCCGGTGCTGGCGGGTCTGGTCCGCAAGAAGTGGATTGTCCGCGAAACCTCTGCCGTCGAGCGTGATGCCCGGCGCACCGAGCGTTTCGCGGTACTCATCCCGGAGGCGCGCCTGCCCGCACTGACCCAGAAGCAGCAGGCGATCCTGGCCGAACTGGCAGCCTGCGGCGGGGAACTGCCGCTGGCCGAGTTGCGGCGTCGCGATCTGCCCTCATCGACACTTCAAACCCTGGTTCGCCGCGGGCTGGTCCGCATTGACGAGCGCCCTGCCGCCTTCCGCCTGGGCGGCCTCGAAGGCCCGCTTGGCCCTATGCAACTGAACGAGGCTCAGATGGACGCTCTGGCCAGCCTGGTAACGGCGCTGGGGGGATTCCATCCCTTCCTGCTGCATGGAGTGACCGGCTCGGGCAAGACGGCGGTCTATCTGGCCGCGATGCAGCGGGCGCTTGACCGAGGACTGTCGTCCATCCTGCTGGTTCCGGAGATCGGCCTGACCCCGCAGACCGCCGGCCTGCTGGACGCGGCGTTTGGACAAAAGGTCGCCCTGCTCCACTCCGCGCTTACCCCAGAGGAACGCAGCGAGCAGTGGCGGCGCATCCAACGCGGCGAAGCTCCGATCGTGGTGGGCACCCGCTCGGCCATCTTCGCTCCCGCTCCCAATCTCGGGCTGATTCTGGTTGACGAGGAGCACGACCAAAGCTACAAGCAGGAAGAAACTCCGCGCTACAACGCCCGCGACGTGGCCGTGATGCGCGCCAAGTTCGAAGGAGCTGTTGTGGTGCTGGGCTCGGCCACGCCTTCTCTGGAAAGCTGGCAGAACTCGGCCCAGGGAAAATACACCCGCATCGAGATGCCGGACCGGGTGATGAACCGGCCTTTGCCCGAAGTGGAACTGGTCGACATGCGCCGGGAATTTCAGGAAACCGGCCAGGAGCAGCTATTCTCCCGCGCCCTGGTCGAGGAGACGCGCCGCGCCCTGGACCGTGGCGAGCAGGCGCTCATCCTGCTCAACCGCCGCGGCTACTCTTTCGCCGTTCTCTGCCGCGCTTGCGGCGAAAAGCTCGAGTGCCAGAACTGCGCCATTGCGCTCACCCATCACAAGCCGCCGGCTGAGGACGCGGGAGCCGCGCGCGAAGGCCAGCGCCTGGAATGCCATTACTGTGGATTTCGCCGCACTGTCCCGGCCCGCTGTCCCAAGTGCTCGAGCGAGCACCTCTACTACCTGGGCGCGGGCTCGGAACAGGGGGAGGCCCGTCTGGGCGAGATTTTCCCCGGGGCGCGCATCGGCCGGATGGACCGCGACACGGTGCGCGGCCGCAACGACCTGGAGCGGCTGCTGGCGCGCCTCCACTCCGGCGAGATCAACTTGCTGGTGGGCACGCAGATGATCGCCAAGGGGCACGACATTCACGGCATTACGCTGGTGGGCGTTGTGGGCTGCGACCACTCCCTCTCCATGCCCGACTTCAGGGCCGCCGAGCGCGTCTTTCAGCTCATGACGCAGGTCTCGGGCCGGGCCGGGCGGGGCGAATTGCCGGGCCGGGTTGTGGTCCAGACGTATTACCCCGACCACTACGCCATCGTGGCCGCCAGCACCCACGACTACGCGAGTTTTGTCGAGCGGGAGCTGAAATACCGCCGCTGGATGCACTACCCTCCTTTCGGCGTGCTGGCCAATGTGCTGATTCAGTCGGGGAAGCTTGAGGAGGCGGCGGGCTGGTCTGCTGTGCTGGGCAAGTGGTTGCAGAAGGCCGCGCCGGAGGGGGTCCGCGTGCTCGGGCCCTGCACGGCACCCATTGCACGCATCAAGGGGACTTACCGCTTCCACCTGATCCTCAAGGCGGCCTCGCGCCGGGCTCTGAACACAGCTCTGCGCGCCATGCTCGCCTATGCCGATGAGGCCGGAGTTCCGCGCCGGAATCTGGTCGTGGATGTGGATGCGCTGCGGCTGATGTGAGGAAGGCTGCGGAGTGAGTGGCGTAAGGAAAATAGCGGAGTTAGCGCGCGATCACCACATCCTGGACGCCTCGAACAATGGTCCAGCATGGGAAGTGTGCGTGGTAAGCTGGGAATTTCATTGTGCATCCTGGCCTGCGCCGCCGGCCTTGCCGACCCCGCCAACGCCGCTTCTACTGCGTCGTCCTGAACGGGTCGATAGAAAGAAAGTGCATCAGGGAGCTGTCGTAGAACGGGGTGGGGGTAAACGTCAGCAGGAAAATCACGATGCCGATGACGCCCAATACCAACCGGCCACGCTTCAGGCCGGGCTCCGAAGGAACGTTCGGATGGCGCATGGCGGGAATCATCAGGAGCACGCCCCACAGAATCCAGCCCACCCAGTAGACGGCTCCGGCCAGAAACAGCACAAACGGCAGCATGGCAGTGAAGACCTTGTGCACCCGTGGAGATATGGCGTAGAGAATGTGGCCGCCGTCCAGTTGCCCGCCCGGGATCAGATTCAGCGAGGTAATGAACAGGCCGATCCAGCCGGCCACCAGCACTGGATGCGGCGCGATCTGGTCGAAGGAAGGAATCGAGGGGTCGGAGCGCACCAGCAGGGCATGGAGCAAGCGAATGGTCAGCGGCTCGCCACCAAATCGAACGATGGCTGCCGACGCATTGGCCGGAGCGTGAAAGCTGAGTGCAAACCCTACTGCCACCGCAAACACGGAAGCGACATACCCGCAAAGTGGGCCGAAGATGCCCACGTCCATCAGCGCGTCGCGGCTGGGAATTCGGGAGCGGATTTGGATGATGGCGCCGGCGGTGCCGCTGAGTGTGGGAGCCGGCAGCACCCAGGGCAGAGTGGCGCGAATCTTGTGACCCTTGCAGGCAAAGTAGTGGCCGAATTCGTGGGTCAGCAGAATGCCCAGCAAGGCCGCCGAAAAGGTCCAGCCCGACCGGTAGAGTTCCGGATGGTCCGCCAGCCAGCCCCAGGGCCACAGGTCGCTGTCCCGCACCACCGGTGGCATGCCTTCGATGAAGTTCTGCATGAACCGTGCGCCGTTGGCGGTGGTGGTGGCCACACTGGCGGTCAGCAACATCAGTGGCAGGCAATACTCCCGGAAGAAAGAGCGCACCGGATTCCTTTTGGGCAAACTCGAAGGTTGCCGGATTCATCCCTTGGGGAGGTAACCCGGTCTGCTGGGCCGCCCACCCTGATTTGCACGGCGGAATGGAAATGGGCCGGACCGGATTCGCCTTGAATTCGCCTTCAAGCGCTGGGTTTGGCGCCGTTTTCCAGCGAATGCAGTTCCTTGCCCGGTTTGAAGCGCACCGCCTTGCCGGGGGTGATGCTGACCTCGGTGCCGGTGCGCGGATTGCGGCCGATGCCGGTCTTGCGGGCACGGACGCTGAAGACGCCAAACCCGCGCAATTCGATGCGCTCACCGGCCGTAAGGGCCTCTTTGAGGCCCTCGAAGACCGTATCCACCGCCGCTTCTGCCTTGGTGCGGGGCAGGCCTGTGCGCTCGATTACATGATGGACGATGTCCTGCTTAATCAAAGGGGTAACCTCGCTGGCGCAACTTCATTGACTCTACTACGTCTTACCGAAATGATGCTACAGGTTTTGCACCGATTGTGGAACACCAGAATGGGCCCTAAGGCATCTTTTTCCCCAGGGGAACAACGGGCGGCAAGTCATCTGTTGGCGAATTGGGGCCATGACCGGCCCAGTGACGGCGGATATCGTTGTCAATTGCCGTGCTATTTCGTAAGATGAAAGGTTAATGTGGAAACAAACGCCACCCGCCTTTTGCCGGAGATGGGGAAGATTCGGAACAGGAGAGCCATGTCGATTCAGAGCGACCGTTGGATTAGAGAACAGGCCCTCAACCACAAGATGATCGAGCCTTTCAGCGAAAAGCAGGTGGCAACCGGCGTCATCTCCTATGGGCTTTCCTCCTATGGCTATGATCTTCGGGTGTCCGACGAGTTCAAAATCTTCACCAATGTGAACAGCGCCATCATCGATCCCAAGGCCTTTGACGAGCGGTCCTTTGTCTCCGTTCAGTCTGACTCGGTGATTGTGCCCCCGAATTCGTTTGCATTGGCCCGTTCAATAGAATACTTTCGTATCCCCAGGGATGTATTGACGATCTGCGTTGGGAAGTCAACCTATGCGCGTTGCGGGATTATTGTGAACGTGACGCCTTTTGAGCCGGAGTGGGAGGGGTTTGTAACTCTTGAGATTTCCAACACCACACCGCTACCGGCCAAGGTCTACGCCAACGAGGGGCTGTGCCAGATTCTGTTCTTCCGCTCCGATGAGACCTGCGAGGTCAGCTATGCCGACCGCAAGGGTAAGTATCAGAAACAACAGGGCATTGTTCTCCCCAAGCTGTAGCAGTTGGGGGGGGCGCGTTGGAGTTTTGCTGATTCGGTAAGCGGAGTTCGCTGTCAAGCGACGCAAGGCGAGGTCCGCCTTGAAGGCTGTTTTGGTGCACAACTCTCCTGCTTGCCGCACGGGAGCGCAATGATGAGTTTGAATCGCAATTATGAGCCGATTCGCGTGGGCCTTCTTAGCGATGAACCGATTCGCCTCGAGGGTCTTGCAAGCATCTTTGAAGAGTTGCCGGGCGAAGGCCGGTCCCAATTACTTCCAGCCGCTGGAAGTACTCATGAATTACTGGCTGACCGAACGCTCGAGTATCTTGTTGTAGACCTGAATTCTTCCGCCGGTGGATTGGAAACCCTGGAAACCATTCGCCGCCAACGGCCAGACATACGATTAATCGTCATCGGCCCGGAAGGCAACGACGAGCTGGTCATGGATTCCATTATTGCCGGCGCCCGTGCCTACCTGGACTTGAGAGCCAGCCCCCAGACGGTGCGGATGGCCATCGAAGTGGTCACCAAGGGCTCCATCTGGGCGCCCCGCCGGCTTCTGTCACCTGAATTATGCATAGTTTAAGCACACGGCAGGTGCCGGACCCATTGCGCAGCGAAGTTGCGCCAGTAGTTTGAGCCTCTAAATTCTCCTTGTTTTTGGTCTGCAGGAAGGCAGTGC
>Ga0182013_10007230_pt1 | contig 12314 bp, 14 predicted proteins | sample 612S2MmetaG_FD_120487 | JGI IMG/M metagenome (GOLD analysis project Ga0182013, IMG submission 120487) | Permafrost microbial communities from Stordalen Mire, Sweden - 612S2M metaG | ecosystem: Environmental > Terrestrial > Soil > Wetlands > Permafrost | place: Sweden: Stordalen | collected...
ACGCAGGACGAACTCCGCAAGAAATACGGCCTGTCCGTCGAGAACACCGTCGCCAAAGTGAAGGCGCAATTCAGCGAAGCCCCGGCGAAAGTGACGAGGCTGGTTGAGGTGGCGTGATGAAAATTCTGCGACCAAGAATTCAACCGGCATTTACGCTGGTTGAACTTTTGGTTGTCATCGCCATCATCGCAATTCTCGCCGCGCTTTTGCTTCCGGCAATTTCTTTAGCCAAAGCAAGGGCGCAACAAATCCAGTGTGTTGGCAATTTGCATCAGTTGGGAATCGGATTGCAAGTCGTGGTTGCCAATGACCATGCTTACCCAATGCTATTTGAGCAAACCAATGGCTGGTGGACGGAAAGAATAGCCTACGATGGTTTAGGTGAATCCAGAGCGGTGACGAATTTTATTTTACATGGTGTTTGGCGTTGTCCTTCCCCGGTCTTGTGGCTGCATCCAAACACAAATTATTTGGAAATTTGTTATGGCTATAATTCCGGTGGAGTGGTTTCAAGTCAGAGCGCCGATGATAATTTTGGCCTTGGCGGAATTCCGAGTTCACAAACTCCTATTAAAGATTCCAGCGTCATCGCGCCTTCAGATATGATTGCCATCGGCGATGTTTTTGAACAAAGACCAGACCTCACGCATAATTCTCTCTACGGTTTTGCGCGGGCTGCATTTCAACGCCACCAAGGCAAAGCCAACGTGGTCTTTTGCGACGGCCACGTTGAATCGCCGACGCTGCAATTTCTTTTCACCGACACCAGCGACGCCGCCTTGAGCCGCTGGAACCGCGACCACCAGCCCCACCGCGAAAAACTTTCGCCATGAATCGCCTGCGCCAGAAAAAAAATTCCGCGTTCACACTGGTTGAACTTTTGGTTGTCATCGCCATCATCGCAATTCTTGCCGCGCTTTTGCTGGCGGCAATTCCTCAAGCCAAAGCAAGGGCTCTGCGAATTCAATGCGCAAACAACGTGCGGCAACTCGGGCAAAAAATGCAGGAATTTGTTGCAGACAATGGCACTTATCCGCTTTTTAACTCGCAGCCCGGCGGAAGTTATCAGGTAGGCTTGATTAGTTGGCCGGTTTATATTCGGTATGGATCTTTAGAAAAGACAAGCCCCAGCGACCGCGATTGGCTTCATTAAGGTATTTGGCAATGCCCTTCGGCAATCAGGCCACAGGAATTCAAAACATCAGGAGAATACCTCAACTATCTCAGCTATGGTTACAATGGTTGTGGATTAGCTACCCAGACCGATACTAATTCACTCGGGCTTGGTGGGCATCGTTTTAGCAACGAAGGCACTCTACATATTCCGTTGTCTCCGGCAGTGAGCGAATCGGAAGTTGCCAATCCCAGCGATATGATGGCGATTGGCGATGGATTCTATGGCGGTAACGGCGTCCTTCACGAAGGCTGGCATTTATGGCGCACGTATGGCTTCACAGATTATTTGGGTAGCACCAAAAGCAGCTATGCGCGCCATCAAGGCAAAGCTAACGTGGTCTTTTGCGACGGCCACGTTGAATCGCCGACGCTGCCATTTCTTTTCACCGACACCAGCGACGCCGCCTTGAGCCGCTGGAACCGCGACCACCAGCCCCACCGCGAACTGCTGGCTCCGTAACCCGAATCCCAACGGGATTCAAATCATTTAGCCCAGCGTTGACGCGCAGCGGCTACGCTGGGTTCACGTCCCAAAAAATAAACAACCCCAACGGGGTTGCATCGCCGTTCGCGCCAATTTGATTCAACCTTTCAGGGTTTATTTCTATTTCCCCCGATTACCCGGCGTAGTCCGATTTCATCGGCCAACGCCGGGCTGGATGATTCAATCCCGTTGGGATTGGCGACGGCCACGTTGAATCGCCGACGCTGGAAATTGAGCCAATGGAGTGGGCAGGGGTCAAAAGATGCCAAAATGGGGTCTCCCGGCGGCTGGGAGCGCCAAAAAGGGTGTTTTTGCGGAAAACCACTGATTTTCAAAGGAAAGGGGTGAAAATGGAACGGTTGGGGGCGCTACTCCAACGGCTGGGGGCGAGAATTCTGCGGTTGGACAAGACAATTCTACGGCAGGAGGAGACAATTTTGCGACAGGACGAGACTATTCTAGGGCTGGACGGCACAATTCTGCGGCTGGAGGTGCGCCCCCAACGCCGGAATTCTCTCCTCCAAGGCCGGAATTATCGCCCCCAACGCCTGAAAGTTCGCCCCAAGTGATGGAAAATTCACCTCCAATGCTGGAAAGTTCGCCCCCGTCGTTGGGGATTTTGTCTCCTGAAATGGTGGAGGCACAACCATCGGGCGGGCTGGACTTGAATGACCCGTCTTCTGAAGTTTTGGCAGCCCGGCCCGAACGAGCACCGGCAGCCATTCATCATGAGTTGACGGCGTGGTGACAAGCCATCAGGGCGTCGCTGGAGGCAGGCTGGATGCCAGTGCGATTTGTCAGCCGATCTGATTGACAAGCGCCCATCTCCGTTTAAAACAATTCGCGCCGGCGGAATTTTTCATCAGGCTGCAGGCCATTCTCTTCCGCACCTGTGGCGCTGAATCTGCAAAACTGCTGTTTTCTTTCCTTGATTTTCCGTGCAATCGGCATTTTCATCTGATGCAGTAATTAACAATACGAATTCAAACTATGGCCTATAAAGATGTCACCCCGCCCGCCGGCGGAAAAATCACCATCGCGAACGGCAAGCTCACCGTTCCCGAAAACCCCATCCTGCCGTTCATCCGTGGCGACGGCACCGGCCCGGACATCTGGGCGGCGTCCGTGCGCGTGTTCGACGCGGCGGTGGCCAAAGCCTACGGCGGCAAACGCAAAATCTCGTGGTTCGAAGTCTTCGCCGGCGAAGAGTCGTTCAAGAAATTTAACAACTGGCTGCCGGACGACACCGTCGAGGCGTTCAAGGAATATCTTGTCGGCATCAAAGGCCCGCTCACCACGCCCGTCGGCGGCGGCATCCGCTCGCTCAACGTCGCGCTGCGCCAGATGCTCGACCTCTATGTCTGCCTGCGCCCCGTGCAATGGTTCACCGGCGTCCCCTCGCCCGTGAAACATCCCGAGAAGGTCAACATGGTCATCTTCCGCGAGAACACCGAGGACATTTACGCCGGCATTGATTTCGAGGCCGGCAAGGAAGCCGCGCTCAAGACGATTGAATTTCTGAAGACGAACTTCCCGAAGGATTTTAAGAAAATCCGCTTCGGCGAAACGCCCGACGTCGTCGGCATCGGCATCAAGCCGGTTTCCAAGACCGGCACGCAGCGCCTGTTCCGCTCCGCCGTGCAATACGCCATCACGAACAAGAGCAAGTCCGTCACGATTGTCCACAAGGGCAACATCATGAAATACACCGAAGGCGGGTTCCGCGACTGGGCCTACGAGCTGGCCAAGACGGAATTCGGCGCGGTGGAGATTGACGGCGGCCCGTGGTGCAAGATTCCCGAAGGCAAGCCCGGCGCCGGCATCGTCATCAAGGACGCCATCGCCGACATCACGCTCCAGCAGGTGCTCACGCGCCCGACGGACTTCGACGTCATCGCCACGCTCAACCTCAACGGCGATTATTTGTCCGACGCACTCGCCGCGCAGGTCGGCGGCATCGGCATCGCGCCCGGCGGCAACATCAATTACGTCTCCGGCCATGCGATTTTCGAGGCCACGCACGGCACCGCCCCGAAATATGCGAACAAGGACGTCGTGAATCCCGGCTCGGTGGTGCTCTCCGGCGAAATGATGTTCCGCTACCTGGGCTGGACCGAGGCGGCGGACTTGATTCTCAAAGGCCTGAACGGCGCGATTGGCTCCAAGAAGGTCACCTACGACTTCGCGCGGCAGATGGAAGGCGCCACCGAAATCAAATGCTCCGCGTTCGGCGACAACATCATCGCCCACATGTAAATCGACATCTCATCCGGCGGCGGTTGCAATTGCCTGCAACCGCCGTTTTTCTTTTTACGTTATTCCAATTTCGTTCGTGACGTGAAATTTTCCTGCAAGCCCGGTGAACGGGCGCGCCGGACAAATTCCGCAAAGATTTCGTCCTCAGACCGAAAACTTTTGCGTTTTTTGGCTTTCTTAAACCATTAGTTGTGATTTCGCACATTTCTCTTCTTTAAGCGTCTCGCCCGATGTAAAAATGCATCCAAAAAACACACAGGCTTTTTATGATGCTTGAATACGTCCTCGAAAAATATCCCGCCTCTCTCAAACTCCGCGACGGCACATCCGTCTTGGTGCGGCCGCTCGGCAAGCGCGACGAAAAGCGCCTGCACAAATTCCTGCTCTCGGTGCCGGAGGAGGAACGGCTGTTCATCAAACAATCGCTCACCGACCCCCTCTCCGTTCGCGACTGGTGCCGTCACCCGGACTTTGAGCGGAACCTCCCGCTCCTCATGATGCAGGGCAGCAAGGTCATCGGCGAAGCCACGCTGCACCGGCGTCTCGGCGGATGGAAGCGGCACATCGGCCTCATCACTCTGCTCACGCATCCTGAATATCGCGGACGCGACGTTTCAAAGGTGCTCGTCACCGAGCTGATTGGGATCGCGCGCCATTGCGGCCTGCGGAAGCTGGAGGCCGAGGTGAACGGCGAGCGGAAGATCGCCCGCCACGTCCTCGCGCAGCTCGGCTTCAACGAACTCCTGAAGCTGGACGACTACGTGCTCGACATGAAGGCCGTCACTTATGATTACGTCCTCATGGGCTTGAATTTGAAGGTGGATGAAGAATACGCCGGCATCGGCTGATGTTCCGGCGCGGCGGGCCGGGTGGCGCAGTGTTTTATTCCAACCGGTTCGAAGCGTCCACGGCTTCAAAACTGGAAATGAACAACAAACTGAAAACAAACACCTAAAATAATAACAGACGACTTTGTTCCCCGATGGAATGACGGAACGAAATGGAACGCTCCGCACGCCGTTTGAGGTCCTAAAAAGCCGTCAACAACTCATATGCCAAATAAAAAAGTAACGTATCCGGTCAACGAGGTGATCGGCTTCTGCGGCACGACCGAGAAGATGTTAACAAAGTATAAAACGCAGATGATCGCCGCCAAGATTGATCCAGAGGCGAAAGCACTGGCGGCGGCAAACGATGTCCAAGAGGGATTCAAGACGCAGTTAAGAGATCAGACCGTCCTGGTAAATGCCGCCAACGTGGCGGCCTACACCGATTGCAGCAATGCTTGCGACATGGTCATCACCGCGTTTGGCCGTGGCAGTTCGCAGGCGCAGGAGGCCATCAACCTCCGCAAAGGCGTCCGCCCCAGTCCCCGTCACGACGCGACCCCGGCACCTTCACCAACACCAGCGGCACCGGCACCTTCACCGACACCAACGCCCCCGCCTCGAAGTTTTTCTAACGCGCCCAGCAGTAAATTCAAAACGGCGGCGGTCGCGATGACCGCCGCCGTTTTGCTTTCGGGCTGGCTGATTAAATTTTCTTCCCGTCCGGCGCTGCTGTCGGGGTCGGCTCCGCCTCTTTCGGCGGCGGCTCATAATCCGCCGTGCGGTAGAACGACGGGCAGCGCATGATGTCGGTGAAGCCCGGGTCCTTCGCGTCCATGATGATCGCGCGCGAACTCCATCCCGGCGGGCAGATGCTGGCGAGCGCCAGCGCCGCCTCCTGCCGTATCTCCTCCGCGTTGCCGCCCGCCACCGCCAGCCCGACCACATACACCTGCTCGAACGGTTTCTTAGGTTCCTCCTCGTTGAACAGCCATGCCGCCTTCACTTCCGGCAGCGTGCCGAGAAACTTTGACAGCGGCCCCTTCAAACTCTCCGGCTGGCTTTCCGGCAACGAGATGCACAGCCCACCCATCGCCCGTTCGCCCGGTGTGCCTATCTCCAGCGCCGAGCCGTCCACGATGGACTGCAACATTTTGAAGTCCATGATCCGCGAGCCGCACGAACAACCGGGATTGACGGCAACTTTGAAAGTGTCCCCCTGCATGGTAAGCACATGCAACAGCTCCTTGCCCAGCATTTCGGCCACGCCATTCTTCTTGTCCCACATGCCGGCATTTTTCAACGCCTCCTCCACGCGTTCCGACGACGTGAAGATGGGGATCATCTGCTCCCCTGAGATTGAAAGGGTGGTGAACGTGATGGTCTTGCCCACCCCGAACTGCTGGAGGGCCGCCATTCCCGGCTTGTAAGGCACGAGGAATATCAATATGGACTCCCGCAACTGCCGGAAGTATTCCACCGTCTCCTCAAGCCCCAGATGCGCGTCCTGATAGGCCCGCTCCAGATCATTTATTGGGTTCCACATATTCGTCCTTCACGTCACCTGTATCACGATGGGCGCGCTTTCATCGCCGGGGCCGCCGGAATTGATGCCGACGAACTTGAAACTATGCGCGCCGGGCGCAAAGCCGCCCTGCTCAAAAAACAGCCCGTTCAGATGGTCCACCAGCACCGTGAACGCCGGCTCGCCCGGACCCTGATGCAGTATCTGGATGTAACCGGAATCCGGCTTTTGAAAATCAATGTGAACCTTTCCGCCGCCCAGCGCCTGCGCCTCCTCAACCACCGGCGGGGCCGGCGGGTTCACAGTGGAGGTGGTGGTGGGAATCCGCTGGCGGATGATCACGCCGTTGGGCGTGTCCGGGCCGAACTTCTTGGTGGCATCGGCATACCACGCCACGTTTGTGTCCTCCACACCGGCAGCCAGATCATCCGTCTTGGCGGATTCATTGGTGGCCGCCACCGCCGCCGTCGTCACCGCCCCGGCTTTCGCCGCCAGATCCGTGCCTGCGGCCTGATACGCGGTCAGCGTCCAGCCCTTGTCCGGCACATAGGTCGCATCCAGTTGCTTCCAGACATTGGCAAACGTCGCGCCTTCAACAATGATGTCCTGTTCCGAATAACCCTTTGCATGAAGGTTTTTCAACGTCGCCAGCGCGGCGGAGTTGTTGCGATAATGCGTCCGCGTCATCCCCAGCAGCGTGACGGTGTTCTGATGATAATTGATGAACGCGCCGGACTTCTGGGAGACGGTGTTTTTCAGGACGCTGGCCTGGTTGTCGGAGATGGCGGCCTGGTCGGTCAGCGCCTTGGTGTCGGCCGTCATCTGCACGACCGTTTTCTCCGCCCATTCCCAATCCGCCAGGATGGCCTCCGCCACGGCGTTGGTGGCATTGGCCCTGTCCACCACGAATTGAACTTCCGCTTTCATATTGTTCCTTTTGTTTGTCGTTGATTTGTTATCAGGCCGACAAGTCATCCTCGCGTGCAAAAACACAACATGCCCGACGGGCTGGCTCCAGCCTGCGGATGCAATTCTACCAGCGGCCCTGTAAAGCGGCAAGGAATTATTATTCAAATGGCTTATACATTTATTGCTCTGGATAAGACAATAAAGGGTTAGTCCGGGTCTGGCCGGTGGTGCGACAGGCTGGGCGGGGCGCGTCACTCCATGCGCGCCGCCCGGTTGCCAGCCTGCGCCCCCGGCGGTCAAGGGACTGACCGCCCTGACCGACGGATGGATGGTCTTGACGGCCTTTTGGGGCATCCCAACGCCGTTGGTCTCCCCGTCAAGTCCGTTGCTGCGATTGCCAAGTTCGTTGGCGTCATCGCCAAGCCCGTTGCTGCGATTGCCATGTCAGTTGGTGTGACCGTCAAGTCCGTTGGCGTGACTTCCAAGCTTGTTGCCGTGAGTTCCAAGGTCGTTGGTGCGGTCGCCAAGCCCGTTGGTGCGACCGCCGAGGCCGTTGATTTAGCTCCCAAGCCCGTTGCTGCGATTGCCAAGGCCGTCGGCGTGGCTTCCAAGCCTGTTGGTCCTGCCAAAAAGAGCGCCGGAAAACTTTTGGAATTGAAGAATGCGGCTCTCGGGAGAACAGGCGGAGATTACACCTCCGTTCCATGAATGCGGCACCCTGCCGGGACGCCGCCACACCGGCGCAATTTCTCACGGCCCGTTCAATGTCTGCGTGCGGTCGGAGTCCGGCAGGGTGATGTGGAAGACGGAATTGAAAAAATCGTCGGTGAGGTGCCGGCCGTGGTCGTCCATCAAATCCCAATGCACGGTGATGATTCCGTTGGCGGTGCTGCCGGTGAGTGTCTTGAGGTGCGCGCCGTTGGTGGTGTTGCATTCGACGATGTAGCTGGCGTTTTTCTCCGGCAATCGCGCGCGCCAGGTGGATCCCGTTTCGGGATCGAAGTGCGCGGAGGACAAACTGAACTGGCACAGGTTGGTTACTTCAAACGGCAGCATGGGTCCGCCGAAATCCTGCTTGTCGGGCGCCAGGTCGTTCAAGGTCAGCCCAATCGTCAGCGCATGTTTGCCGGGGCATTCGTAAATGGTGCTCCACGCCAGCAGGCAATCGCCGTTGGCCGCGCGGTTGAAGTCGCATTGCAAGGCAAACGCGCCCACATCGGAGTCGGTGTCCGTGGCGGGGTCCACATAAAGTTCGAGGTTGCCGATGTTGGTGAGCACGTCGTAGGCGATGGGGATTTCAAAGGTGACGATCTCCGGTTCCGCGCCGGTGATGATCTGGTGCGGTGTCAGCAGTTCGGCCAGTGAAAGCCGGTTTGTGCCGGTGGAATCCACGTTGCGCAGAACTTCGGCGAGCGGACGGCCATGATATGTCGTGTCGGCGGGAACTGGTTCCGCCTTTTGTGCGAGAAGTTTTTCAACCTCGGACTGGCGCTTGATGGTGAAATCCCATTGCGCGCTGGCCTGCATTTCTTCCATTTCATCAGCCCTGTTTTCGAGGGCGGTTTGTTCGCGCTGCTGGACGGCATTGATTTCGGCGACGCTGGCCGGGCGCGGCCATACGATGTCGCCTTCCGGCGGCGCTCCAAAATTCCCCGGACGGAAGGCGAGCGGCCCCAGCCGTCTTTGCGCCGGCATTTTCCCGCCGTCATCCACGCAATCCAAGCCGACGGAATAGAGGATGAAATGGCCGTCGTCGGTGAGCCGGTAGCGCAACGGCTGCCCATCCATGAAATCCACGGGCACGGTTTTTAGAAATTCCGGCGAGAGAGCGGCGAGCGAGTCTGGATAGGAGCCATATTTTCCGCGATGGCGTTCGAGCGCGATGGCGGTGATGAGGATTCTGCGGCGCGCCTCGGTCTCTGCGGCGTGGGCCAGCAAGGTTGAACCCTGCCTTTGGAACGCAATGCCGATGCGATGCAGGTTGTTCATCATTTGCAGCCGCGACTGATAAGGCGACTGGAAGGAAATTTGACTGGCGACGCCTAGAAGCTGGCGCATCTGCGACCAAGTTGGGGATTGAACGGCGTTGCGAAGCTCGACTTCGCGGTCGCGATAGAAGAGGAGCAGATTTTTTTCGTCTTCGTAGCTGCCATGCTGACGATAGTTTTCCTGGCCCCAATAGTGGGTGAATTCGAAAAATATCTGCATGGGATAATGCAACGCCGTGTTGAAGAAATCGGCGAAGGAATATCCTTCTTCGAAGGGACGCTGGCGCTCCCGCTGGCAATCCGCCACATCGGCGGCGCGCTTGAAGGCGTCAATCTCCGGCAGGTTGGTGAAAAAATCTGCGGACTCCCATTCACTTTGCAGTGCGGCCAGCTTTTCGTCCGGCCAGTGGTTGGTTTGCAGCAACTGCCACGTGGCATTGAACACGAGAATCGTGTCGGCAAACCGGACGAGATGGGAAATTTCCACCGGCTCTGGCTGCCACGCCGTGACGAGCCGGGTTGCGGCGAGAACATTTGTCCATGCGGCGTCCTTGTTGCCGTCGTGGAGGTCAAGCACGGCGCGGCTGTTGAACATCTGGACGAGATTTTTCAGCGAGGCGAGGTGCGGCAGCAGCATGGCGTCGCCGCGACTGGCATCCAGGTTGAAACGGATGGGGCCGGACAGCGCGGCAACGAAGGCGTCGTTGAGCGGCTGACGGTCTTCGTCCATCGCTTCGCGCAGCAATGGCCAGAGAACATCGCCGGACTGGGTGCGCGGGAATTCCTCCTGCCATACCACGATGGCCGAGTCCGAATCCGCCGGTGGCATGAGGTTGGGAAAGTCGTAAAACGGATTCGCGCCCCGGCTTGGGGCGGCGGCAAGCAGAACTTCTTCGCGTGCGCGCGATCCGGGGGCGGTCGAGAAATCAAAATCGGCGAGATCGGTCTTGAAGCCCTGCTGACGCAACGCCTGACGGGTCTGCGCCACGGCCTGTTGCGCGGCGGTGTCCGGGCGCGACAGGATTATGGCGAAAAGTGCACCGGCCAGGATGAGCAGGGCGGCAACTTTCCAAAGCAGGTTCCACAAACGATGTTTCATGGGTCGCTTACCCAAGGTTGATTGCAGGAAAAGATTTGCTCCTTTTCCAAGCGGTTGGCGAGCTTTTTCGGCGCTGGATTATTCCAGCCGGTAGGTGACGCTGGCTTGTGCGCGGGAGCGGACGGGGATTGCGCCGTCCATCGCGGGTTCAAACTTTGACTGTTTCATTTCTCTTATTGCGGCGGCGTCAAGCAGCGGGAAGCCGGAGCTTTTCACAATCTCAACTTTGTTGAGTGCACCGCTGCCGTTGATATACAGCATAAGAACGACGGTTCCCTGTTGGTGTCGTCGCGCTGCTTCAGGCGGATAAATGTGTGCGGCTTGCACAGCGTAAGTTGGCTGCGTGACGGGAATATATTCCTGCGGATTCGGCTTCGGTGGTGGAACGACCACGGGCTGCACAACCGGCGGGGACGGCGGTGGGGTTGGTTTCGGTTCGGGAAGGGTCATTTCCGGTTTTGGCGGCGGTGGAGACTGCGGTTTTTCCTCCGGCTTTGGTAAAACCACCGGCTGAATCGTTGGAGGCGGCGGCACAACTGCCGGCTGAACCTCCGGCTGCGGCGGTGGCGGTGTTGTGAGCGTCACGTCAACGTAAGTCTCGTTGAAAATCTTCGGCGGCTTCGGCGCGGGCGGCTTCAGGCAGAACAACACGACGGCGTGAAACGCCAGTGCGAACGCGTAAAAGATGAGCAGCGGGCGTTTCACTGTTTCAATTTGGTATCAATAGCCACCTTCGTGATGTCGGCCTTCCGCAAATCGTCCAAGACTTCGACGGCTGCGCCAAAGAACGCCTTTTCATCGCCGTTGATGAAGACCTTCGGGTCGGGCTGCCCAGTTTTTAATTGCTGCAATCGCGCGGGCAGCTGGTCGAGCGGCATCTGCTCCTTGTTGAAATACAGATCACCGTCCTTGGTGACGGAAATCGTGGTGCGGTCGTTGTGCTCCTGCGGCGCGCTCGTGGCCGCAGCGGGCAGGTTCACTTTGATGCCGTTGTTCTTCACCATCGAAAGCGAGACCATCATAAACGTCGCCAGCAGGAAAAAAATGACGTCAATGAGCGGGATGATTTCGATGCGCGCGCGCTTGCGCGCACGGGGTGACGGAATGTTCATGGGTGCTCCTTGCATTCCTTGCATTGTTCCAGATGCAGTTCGAGCTGCGTCGCGGCGTCCTCGATGTCGTGCCGCGCCTCCTCGAGCCGCGAGTTCAGGTAGTTGAAAGGTATGAGCGCGGTGATGGCGATGCCCAGACCGAACGCGGTGGCGAGCAGCGCCTGCGAAATGCCGCCGGTGATGGCCTCGGGCGCGTCGAGTTGCTGCGCGCCGAGCAGACCGAAGGCGTGAATCATGCCGGTGACGGTGCCGAGCAATCCCAGCAGCGGCGCGAGCGTGATGATGGTGTCCAGCACGGCGAGACCGCGGTTGAATTTCTTCAATTCCAAATTCGCGGCGCGCAACACGGCGCTGGAAAAGGATTCGGCACGGTGCGCGAGCGCGAAGGTGAGCACGCGCGCGACGAAATCGCGGTTGTCGCTGCCGATCTTGATGGCACCGTCGAGGTCGTGGTGCTCGACGCGTTCGAGGATTTGGTCCACGAGTTCCGGTTTGCGCCGCGAGTGTTCGCGGAGGATGAAGAACAACCGCTCCAGCACCGTGGCGACGGTGACGATGGAGCAGCACAGGAGCGGCCACATGACCGGGCCGCCGTTGAGGAATATTTTGATCATAATTTTGTTGTTTGAATTTAGAACACAAGACTGATTGAGCCGAAGAAGCCGAGGCGTTCGCCGTAGGACGCGGCGTTGACGCCGATGCCGGAGCCGTCGCGCAGTTCGTAGGAATTGTCGGTGACGTTCACGACATCCACGCGGGCTTGCAAGGTTTTGTCCCGGTTGATTTTCCAGCTTTGTTCCGCGCCGAGGTTGACCGAATAATACGCCGGAACCGTCGTGCCGTTGGGAATGGGAGCACCGGCGGGCGTTCCGTCTTCCGTGCCGCCGCCGTCGGCCCTCAGGCCGCTGCCGTAAATCGCGTCCACATAAACGCGCGTG
>Ga0182013_10007236_pt1 | contig 12306 bp, 10 predicted proteins | sample 612S2MmetaG_FD_120487 | JGI IMG/M metagenome (GOLD analysis project Ga0182013, IMG submission 120487) | Permafrost microbial communities from Stordalen Mire, Sweden - 612S2M metaG | ecosystem: Environmental > Terrestrial > Soil > Wetlands > Permafrost | place: Sweden: Stordalen | collected...
CATCGCGGTGTCCCGCACGCTGCGGGTGAGCACATGCTCGCAATCGAGGCCGCCGGCGAGCTCATCGAGATGCGGCCCGACCGGCACCCACCCGCGGCTCGGCTTCAATCCAACGAGGCCGCACACCGCGGCAGGAACCCGGATCGACCCCCCGGAATCGGTTCCGTGAGCGATCGGCACCATGCCGGCGGCGACGGCGGCCGCGGCGCCGCCGCTCGATCCGCCCGGACTCAAGGCGAGGTCCCAGGGATTTCGCGTCGGTCCGCGCCAGGTGGGCTCCGTGACGAACTCCCCGGCGAATTCCGGGGTGTTGGTCCGCCCGAGCAGGGTCAGCCCGGCCGCGCGCCAGCGAGCCGCCAGCGGCGCATCGGCGGCGGCGGGCGGCGAGTGCTCGAGCCAGCGGCAAGAATAGGTCAGCTGCATGCCCGCAACATCGATGTTCATGTCCTTGGCGAGGAACGGCACTCCGCAGAGTGGCGCACCGGTCCCGGCGCCCAGCGCCGCCTCGCGAGCAGCGGAGTAAGAGCGCAGCACCACGGCGTTGAGCGATCCATCGATGGACTCGATCCGTCCGATCGCGGCCTCGGCGAGCGCGGCCGCCGTCACCTCGCCGTCACGCACGAGCTCGGCCAGGCCGACACCGTCGAAATCCATGTACTCATCAGGCCGCATCGAGGCACTCCATCAGTTGCAGGGCGAACCTGAGCTTGCGTGCTTTCTTGGGATGGAATAGGTGCCCACCGCATGGGCGACCACATCGGGCGTGCCTTCGGAATAGAGGCGAACCTCTCCCACCGCCTGGATCCTGCCCACCTTGACGAGCTCGCACACACCGACGATGCGTTTGTCGGCCGCGGGCTTGCGCAGGAAGTTGATGGTCAGATTGGTGGTCACCGCGAGCGGCACGATCCCGATCTGCCCGAGGAGCGCCACGTAAAGACCCACGTCCGCGACCGTCATGAGCACCGGTCCGGAAACCGTCCCCCCCGGGCGCAGCTCCTCCGGGCCGATCTCGTGCGCGACCGTCGCGACCCCGGCGCCTACGTCGAGCACGCGGCATTTGCACTGCGGGAACTCGCGTGCCAGGAACTCGACGATCTCAGCTTTGCTCGGCGGACGCTCCACGTGCATGGTTCTCATCCTCTCACGACCTGGCGCCCTGCGGGACCCCGCATGGCCAGCGCTCGACGCGGAGGCATTATCCGGGTATGATGCACTCAGCCAAACAAAGGGCCGGTGCCCGGTCAGTGCCGCCCCTGGCTCGCAGTCCGTCTTCGACGCACTCGTACTCAGTTCCCCTCGCTGCTGGCCGCTGCGGATGCTTGAAGCTCCGTCGTGCGAGTCCACCAGAATTCATCTCAAGGATTACCATGTCATTTTCAGATCTCGGGCTCGTGCCCGAATTACTCCGTGCCGTTGCCGATAAGGGCTACGACGTCCCCTCCCCCATTCAACTTCAGGCCATCCCGGCGGTGCTCGCCGGCCGCGACGTGCTCGCCGGCGCGCAGACCGGCACCGGCAAGACCGCCGGTTTCGTGCTGCCCATCCTGCAGAGGCTCGCCGCCGGCAACGCCGCCCGGGCGCCGCGTGCGCTGGTGCTGACACCCACCCGGGAGCTCGCGGCCCAGGTCGCGCAGAGCGCCCGTGATTACGGCAAGTACATGCCGCTCAAGGTCATGCAGGTCTTCGGCGGCGTGAACATCAACCCGCAGATCAGCGGTCTTCGAAGCGGTTGCGACATTCTCGTCGCGACGCCCGGGCGGCTGCTCGACCTCGCCCAGCAGCGTGCCGTGGACCTCTCCGGTGTCTCGGTCCTGGTCCTCGACGAGGCCGACCGCATGCTCGACATGGGCTTCATCCACGACATCAAGCGGATCATCAAGCTGTTGCCATCGAAGCGCCAGAACCTGTTGTTCTCCGCGACCTATTCGGAGGATATCCGCGGGCTTGCCGAGCGTCTGTTGAGCAATCCGCTGTCGATCCAGGTGGCGCCGCGCAATGCGCCGATCGAACTCGTCGAACAATGCGCCTATCGGGTGCCGAAGGAGCAGAAACGGCATCTGCTCGTGCATCTGATCCAAAGCGGCAACTGGCATCAGGTCCTGATCTTCACGCGCACCAAGCACGGCGCCAATCGGCTCACCCAGCAAATCGAGGGGGCCGGAATCCGCGCGGCCGCGATCCACGGCAACAAGAGCCAGGCCGCCCGGGTGAAGGCGCTCGACATGTTCAAGCGCGGAGAGATCACCGCGTTGGTGGCGACCGAGGTCGCGGCGCGCGGTCTCGACATCAAGGAGCTGCCGCAGGTGGTGAACTACGAGCTCCCGAACGTCCCCGAGGATTATGTTCACCGTATCGGGCGAACCGGGCGCGCCGGCGCTCTCGGACAGGCTGTCTCGCTGGTGTCGTCGGACGAAAACGGTCTGCTGCGGGACATCGAACGGGTGTTGAAGCGGGCAATACCGGTGCTGCCGACACCGGCATTCAGCGCCGCACCGGACGCTCATCCGGTATCCGAACGCGCCGCCGGCGGTCACTCGGCATCTCAAGGGTCCCACGGCGGCTCACGCCGGCCGCACTCGGGACAGGGGGCTGGCCGTCGCGACACCCGGCAGCACTTCAACGCCGATTCGCGTCAGGCCCGCAGTCAACGGCAGCGCTCTCGCTGAGCGCCCGCCGGCGGGCGCGGGTCAACTACAACTGGCGGACGAGATCCTTGAGATATCCGGCGAAGTCCGCGCCGAGGCTCGGATGCTTGAGGCCGAACTCGACGGTCGCCTGTAGGTAGCCGAGCTTGTTGCCGCAATCGTAACGCTTGCCCTCGAACTCGAACGCATAGACGGGTTCGCGTTGCATCAGGCGCGCGATGCCGTCGGTGAGCTGAATCTCGCCCCCGGCGCCCTTGCCGATCTTGGCGAGGTCGTCGAACAGCGAGGGGGATAGAAGGTAACGTCCCACCACCGCCAGAGTCGACTCCGCCTTGTCGGGCTTCGGCTTCTCCACGATGTGGGACATCTTGCCGATCCGTGGTGCGATGGTCTTCTCGAGCGTGACGATGCCGTACTTGTCCGTATCCTGCCGCGGTACGTTCTGCACGCCGAGGACGCTGCCGCCGTAGAGGGCGTGCACATCGACCATCTGCTTCAGGCATGACACCTTGGCATCGATGAGATCATCGGCAAGATGCACCATGAAGGGCGCATCTCCCACGACCGGCCGGGCGCACAGCACCGCGTGACCGAGACCGAGCGGTGCGGGCTGCCGGATGTAGACACAGGACGCCCAGCTCGGCAGGATCCCGTTCAGTAGCTCGAGCAGCTCCTGTTTACCCTGCTGCTGCAGCACCGCCTCGAGCTCGGGATTGCTGTCGAAGTGATCCTCGATCGCGCGCTTCGAGCTTCCGGTGATGAACACCAGCGTGTCGGCGCCCGCGGACAACGCCTCATCGACCGCATACTGGATCAGCGGCTTGTCGACGATCGGAAGCATCTCCTTCGGGCTTGCCTTGGTGACCGGCAGGAATCGCGTGCCGCGCCCCGCCACTGGGAATACACAGGTTTTGACGGATTTATTGCGCATGACTCCGATCATAGCGGATTTTCAACGCAGTTTGACCATCGCGTGGGAATGGAAACTTTCCCACGATTGGCACGCCGGGCAATGCCAATAAAAGCTGCGTGCCGAGAATCCGCACTCCGCGCAGCGGTATCGCTCGGCGTGTGCGAGCAGAGCGCCAAGCTCGGTCGCCACGCGCTCGAGCTCGCCGCCCGCGGCGCGCCACATCGCGGCGAGCGCAGGGTCATTTAGGAACACGGCTTCGATCGCCGGGCGCAGCGGGGCCGCCGATGCGAGGCCGGCGCCGACGGCGGCGAATACCAGGCTCTTGAGCTCGCTGACACTGCGGGATTGCGCGGTTTTCGCCAACGCGGCGAGCTCGGTGTCGCGCCGCTCGTCCCCCGCGAGATTCAACAGGTGCGTGAGCTCCTCCTGCAGCAGCGCCGGCGACTCGTCGAGCGCGAGCCGCAGCAACTTCAGCGCGAGCTCGGGCTGGGATTGCCGCTCCGCGATCTGCGCCCGCAACAGAGCGGCGCGCGGGAACGGCGACGCCTCGCGGCGCGCCTGGCGTAGCAAATTTCTGGCAGCGGGAATGTCGTCCCGATCGATTGCGAGCCCGGCAAGCTCGCACAAGTAGTGAGCGGCCACCGAGCGGGCGGGCGCCGCCTTCGCGCGCGCGAGCTCGCGGTACGTGTCGAGCGCCTGCTGCCACTCGTGCTGGCGCTCGTAGACGCCTCGAAGCGCAACGAGGGCGCTCGCGCGCAGCCGCGGGACTTCGCTCACCTCGAGCAACAGCCCTTCCGCGCGATCGAGCAGGCCGGCGCGCAGGTAATCCTGCGCGAGCGCAAGCAATGCCTGCTCCCGATGCTCGCGCAGCAGCGCCTCACGCGCGAGAAGATTCTGGTGTATGCGGATCGAGCGCTCGACCTCGCCGCGCCGCCGATACAAAGCGCCGAGCGCGAAGTGGGTCTCGATGGTGTCCGAATTCGCATCCATCAGCTTGAGGAACATGTCGAGCGCCCGGTCGGGCTGCTCGGAGACGAGGAAGTCGAGGCCGGCGAGATAATCCGGATGCAGTTTGCCGAGGGGCCGGGTCCAGCGTCTGCCCCAGCCGAAATGCCCCGCGAGGATCCCGACGACGAGGGCGGCCACGGCGATCAGCGCCCAGGTCGACCACGCCCAGGAAGACAGATCAGGCATGGATCCGGCCCGGGCTCACGGATTCAGGGCGCGGCTCGCTAATCCCGGATCGGCTGGTCGGCGCCGTCGTTGACGCGCTCCCGCAGATCCTTGCCGGGTTTGAAATGCGGGACGTGTTTGCCGGCAAGAGCCACCGCCTCGCCGGTCTTCGGGTTGCGTCCCTGGCGAGGCGGACGAAAATGCAGGGAGAAGCTGCCGAAGCCGCGTATCTCGATGCGTTCCCCGGTCGCCAGCGCATCGCTCATGATCTCCAACAACTGCTTCACGGCGAGCTCCACGTCCTTCGCCGGTAGATGCTTTTGCTTTGCCGAAATGATCTCAATGAGTTCCGATTTCGTCATTACCGATCCATGAGCTTCGCTGGACATAAGAAACGCTAGCGGCGGTTATTTCAACCGCCGCTGCGCGCACCTCCAGATTTCAGTCTTGGCCCGAGATTTGCTCTTTTAGCAGATCTCCCAGGCTCGTTCCGGTGGGCGAATCGGTCCGGTAGTTCTGCATGGCCTCTTGTTCCTCGTGGATATCCTTGGCCTTGATCGACAGCGAGATGCTGCGGCCCTTGCGATCCACGTTGGTGAACTTGGCCTCCACTTCCTCGCCGACCTTCAAGAGCAGCCGCGCGTCCTCGACGCGATCCCGTGAAAGCTCGGAAGCACGCAGCTGTCCGTCCACGCCGTTGCCGAGATCGATGATGGCGCCCTTGGCGTCCACCTCGCGCACGGTGCCCCGCACGATGCTGCCCTTCGGATGCTCCGCGATGTAGGCCGAGAACGGATCCTTGGCGAGCTGCTTGACGCCCAGGCTGATGCGCTCGCGCTCGGGATCGATGGACAGAACCATGGCGTCGACCTGCTGGCCCTTCTGGTAGCTGCGCACGGCTTCCTCGCCCGGCATGTCCCAGGAGATGTCCGACAGATGCACGAGGCCGTCGATGCCGCCCGCGAGCCCGATGAAGATGCCGAAATCGGTGATGGACTTGATCTGTCCCGAGACCTTGTCGCCGCGGTTGTAGTTCTCGGCGAACTCCTTCCACGGGTTGGTCTTGCATTGCTTGACGCCCAGGCTGATGCGGCGGCGCTCCTCGTCGATGTCGAGCACCATGACTTCGACTTCCTGGCCGACGTGCACGACCTTGGCGGGGTTCACGTTCTTGTTGGTCCAATCCATCTCGGACACGTGCACCAGGCCCTCGACGCCCTCTTCGATTTCCACGAAGCAGCCGTAGTCGGCGATGTTGGTCACCTTGCCGAACAGACGCGTGTTGGCCGGGTAGCGCCGCGCGATGTTCTGCCACGGATCCGCGCCGAGCTGTTTCAGGCCCAGGGAGACGCGCTGACGCTCGCGATCGAACTTCAGGATGCGGACATCGATCTCCTCGCCGACCTTCACGACCTCCGAGGGATGCTTCACGCGCTTCCACGCCATGTCGGTGATGTGCAGCAGGCCGTCGATGCCGCCCAGGTCGACGAACGCGCCGTAGTCGGTGAGGTTCTTGACCACGCCCTTGACGGCCGCGCCTTCCTGCAAATTGTCGAGCAGCGCGGAACGCTCCGCGCTGTACTCTTGCTCGACCACCGCACGCCGCGAAACCACGACGTTGTTGCGCTTCTGGTCGAGCTTGATGACTTTGAATTCCAGCGGCTTGTTTTCCAGGTACGACGGATCGCGCACCGGACGCACGTCGACCAGCGAGCCGGGCAGGAACGCGCGCACATTGTCGATTTCGACCGTGAATCCGCCCTTGACGCGGCCGGTGATGATGCCGATGACGACTTCCTGCTTTTCGAAGGCGCTCTCGAGGCGGGTCCAGGTCCGCGCCCGCTTGGCCTTCTCGCGGGACAGCCGGGTTTCGCCCGAGCCGTCCTCGACGCTGTCGAGCGCGACCTCGACGGTCTCCCCGACGACAACTTCGATCTCGCCCTTCTCATTCTTGAATTGATCCGAGGGAATGACCGCTTCGGACTTCAACCCGACATTGACGATGACGTAGTCTTGGCCGACCTCGACGATGAGGCCGTTGAGAATGGTGCCCGGACGAATCCGTTGGCTGGCGATGCTCTGTTCAAACAGTTCCGCGAAACTTTCTGTCATGTGTTCTCTATGCGTTGCCCTGGCACGGATCCCGCGTGCGTCAGGGGTTAATAATTAAAAACGGCGATCGTTCCTTGATCGGCCGCGACCCAAAACATCAATTCCCGTCGATCGAAAGCCGCTCGCGCGCAATGGCGAGGACGCGATCGACCACCGCATCGACGGGCATTCCCGTCGTGTCCAAAAGGACCGCATCGGCGCTTGCGACAAGAGGCGAGGCGGAACGCGAAATATCGCGTTCGTCACGCTCAGCTATCTCGAGCGAAAGGGCGGCAAGGGTAGCAGCAACCCCCTTTTGTTTCAACTGGTTATGCCGCCTCAACGCCCGCTCTTCAAGGCTCGCCGTGAGAAAAATCTTCACCTGCGCCCCGGGGAAGACCACGGTGCCCATGTCCCGCCCGTCGGCCACCAGGCCCGGCGGCACGGCGAACGCCCGCTGCCGCTCGAGCAGCGCCGCCCGGACGGGGGGAAAGGCCGCGACCTTGGAGGCGTCGTTCCCGGCCGACTCGGTGCGAATGTCCCGGGTCACCTCCGCGCCGTCCAGCCAGACGATTTCCTCGTCCCGGGGGCCTGTGCCGAAGCGTATGTCAAATCCCGCCGCCAACCGGCTCAAGGACGCGACATCGTCCAAGACCATCCCCTTGCGCCGGGCCGCGAGCGCCACCAATCGGTAGAGGGCCCCGCTATCCAGCAGCCCCCACCCCAAAGCGCGGGCCACCGCGCGGCTGACGGTGCCCTTGCCGGACCCCGAAGGTCCGTCGATGGTGATGACCGGCGCCTGGCTCACGGGTGCCCGCCCCCCGATTCCTCGAGATCGAGGCCCGCAGAGCGCGCGAGCTCGACGAAGCCCGGAAAGGAGGTCGCGACATTGGCGGTATCACGCACCACGATGGGACCAGAGGCGCGCAAACTCGCCACGGCGAACGCCATGGCGATCCGATGGTCGCCGCGGCTGTCGACCTCGCCCGTCGCGAACACCGGCCCCGCGCCGCGCCCCAGGATGCGCATGCCGTCCGGCTTGACCTCGTGCTCCACCCCGAGCGCCGCGAAGCCGGCACCCATTGCCGCGATGCGATCGCTCTCTTTCACGCGTAATTCTTCCGCTCCCGTGATCACCGTCTCCCCCTGCGCACAAGCGGCTGCGACGAACAGCACCGGAAACTCGTCGATGGCCAGCGGCACCAGCGCCTCGGGCACCGCGATGCCGCGCAACATGGAGCGGTGGACCCGCAGGTCCCCGACAGGCTCCGCCCCGCTCATGCGCGGATTTTCTACATGGATCCGCCCGCCCATGGAACGCAGGATGTCGAGCAGCCCGGTGCGGGTGGGGTTCAAGCCGACATTTTCGAGCACCAATCCCTCAGCGGACGCCCCGAGAAGCCCGGCCACCAGGAAAAAGGCGGCCGACGAGAAATCCCCCGGCACCGCCAGGCTCTGGCTCGCGATCCGAGCGGGCGGCTCGATCCGGGTCGTCAGACCCTCGGTGACGATGTTGACGCCCGCGCTTTCCAGCATCCGCTCGCTGTGATCGCGGCACGGGGCCGGCGAGGTCACGGTCGTCGCTCCCTCCGCATAGAGTGCCGCGAGCAGGATGGCGGACTTCACCTGGGCGCTCGCCACGCTCATCTGGTAATCGATGGCGTGCAGCCGTCTGCCGCCGCGCACCTCGACCGGCGGTCTGCCCTCGCGCGTGCGCACATCGGCACCCATTTCGCGCAGCGGCTTCGCGACGCGCTCCATCGGCCGCCTCATCAGGGATTCGTCGCCGACCAGTCGCGAATCGAACTTCTGCGCCGACAACAACCCTGTGAACAGGCGCATCGCCGTTCCCGCATTGCCCATGTCCAGGTCATGTCCCGGCGCCGCGAGGCCGTGCAGGCCCGCGCCCCGCACCCGAACCTCCGTCGGAGCGGGCCGTTCGATATCGACGCCCATGGCGCGCATGGCCGCGAGGCTCGCGAGGCAATCCTCGCTGGCGAGGAAGCCCCGCACTTCGCTCAAGCCGGTTGCGAGCGCGGACAACAGGATCGCGCGGTGCGAGATCGACTTGTCGCCCGGAACCGTGATCGAGCCGGCGACGCCCGACGCAGGCTGCGCGTGAATCGTGCGCAGCCCGGCAGCGGGCGAGACGGGTTGCGCACGCATCAGAGCACCGCCCGGGGGTAGGAACCGAGGATCTTGAAAAGCGAGGCGTATTTTTCGAGCGAGGCGAGCGCCTTCGCGAGCGGCGGGTCGCTCACGTGCCCCTCCACGTCGATGAAGAATACGTAGTCCCATTTGCGTTTGCGCGAGGGCCTCGATTCGATGCGCGTCATGTTGACGCGATGCTCGGCGAAAGGCTTCAGCAGCCTGAACAGCGCGCCCGCATCATCGGTGCCGGTCGCGGACACCAGGAGAGTGGTGCGATCGGCCCCGCTACGGCTGAAGAGCTTCCGTCCGATCACCAGAAAGCGGGTGGTGTTGTCCGGGCGGTCCTCGATCTCGTCCGCGAGCAGCGTCAGACCGTAGATCTCCGCGGCGGCGCGGCTCGCGATCGCCGCCGTACCGCGCTCGTCTCGTGCGCGCCGCGCGCCTTCCGCATTGCTCGACTCGGCGATGCGCTCGACCTCGGGCAGATGCTCGTCGAGCCAGCCCCTGCACTGCGCGATGGCCTGGGGGTGGGCGCAGACGCGGCGGATGTCCGCGAGCGTGCTCATGCGGCCCATCAGGTGGTGGTGAATGCGCAACTCCACCTCGCCGCAGATCTTGAGCGACGAGGAGAGAAACATGTCGAGCGTATGGTTGACCGTGCCCTCGCTCGAGTTCTCGATGGGCACCACGCCGAAATCGGCGACGCCGCCTTCCACTTCGTGAAACACCTCATCGATGGCGGGCAGCGGGAGCGAGCGCACGGACGATCCGAAATGCTTCAGCACCGCGGCCTGGGTGAACGTGCCCTCCGGGCCGAGGAAAGCGACCTTCAGCGGTTCCTGCTGGGCCAGGCAGGCGGACATGATCTCGCGGAACAGCCGCGCGATTTCCTCGTCGCGCAACGGCCCGTGATTGCGGTGCAAGGCCTTGCGCAACACTTCCGCCTCGCGTTCCGGGCGGTAGAAGTCGACCGCCTTGCCGCTCGCCGACTTCGAGATGCCGACCAGTTGAGCGAGGCGTGCACGATCATTGATGAGTGCATGGATCTGCTCATCGATGCCGTCGATGCGCTCGCGGATGTTGCCCAAGTCCGCGGCGCCCGCGGGCGTCGCCCCGACCACCGCGGAGCCGCCCTTGCGCGCCCTGGATTTGCGGGGCTTGCTCATGTGTGTCTGCGCTCGAATTCGTGCATGAAGGCGATCAGCGCCTCGACACCCTCGAGCGGCATCGCATTGTAGAGACTGGCGCGCATTCCGCCGAGCACCCTGTGTCCCTTCAGATTGTGGAGGCCCGCCTGGGCCGCCTGCGTGATGAACGAGGAGTCGAGCTCGGAACTCCCGAGGGTGAAGGTCACGTTCATCCAGGAACGCGCATCGTGCGCCACGTCGTTGCGGTAGAACGAGGATGCGTCGATCGCCGCATAGAGCGCGCGCGCCTTGGCGCCGTTCGCCTCCCCCATCGCAGCGACGCCGCCGTTTTTCTTCAGCCATTTGAACACCAGCCCGGCGATATACCAGGCGAACGTCGGCGGGGTGTTCAGCAACGAGCCCTCGTCCGCGACCGTTTGGTAATCGAACACCGAGGGGGTGGTGGAGCGGGCGTGTCCGAGAAGATCTTCGCGCACGATCACCAGGGTCAGCCCCGACGGCCCGATGTTCTTCTGCGCTCCGGCATAGATCAGCCCGAATCGCGACACGTCGATCGGGCGGGACAGGATGTTGGAGGACATGTCGGCGATGAGCGGCACGCCCCCCACCGCCGGCACGTAGTGAAATTCCACGCCGCTGATCGTCTCGTTCGGCGTGTAATGCACATACGCAGCCCCAGGCGCGAGATCGAGCTCGCCTTGCGGCGGCACTCGCATCGCATCGCCCGTTTCGGCGGCGATGCGCACCGTGCAGTAGCGACGCGCTTCAGCGATCGCCTTCTTCGACCAATGCCCGGTGTCGATGTAGTCGGCCACGGAATCGGGCCGGGTCAGATTCAGCGGAACGATCGCGAATTGGGCGGTGGCGCCGCCCTGCAGGAACAAAACCTTGTAGTTGCGCGGAATCGCCATCAGTTCGCGCAGATCCGCCTCCGCTTCGGCCGCCACCTGCATGAACGCCTTGCCGCGATGACTGACCTCCATCACCGACATGCCGCTGCCGTTCCAGTCCAGAAGCTCCGTTTGCGCCTGCTCCAATACCTCGAGCGGCAGCACTGCCGGTCCCGGAGAAAAGTTGTATACCCGCATCCCTTGAAGACCGCGCCGGGGCGAACGTCGCTAGGATTCGCCGGAGGGTGGCCCGGAAGCGCCGCCGGACGGGCCACCCGAAGGGTCGCCCGAAGGGTCGCCGGGTTCGTCGGAGTCGATGCCGGAAACCTCGCCGGCCGAATCGGCGCCCGACGCGGCCGGATCTTCCTCCGCATCGCCTTCCGCCGCCTCCGCGCCGAGACCTGCGACGCGCTCGAGGCCGGACAGTTGATCACCTTCCTCCAAGCGGATCAGGCGCACGCCCTGGGTGTTGCGGCCGACCACCGATATGTCCTTCACCGGAGTGCGCACCAGCGTGCCGCTCTGGCTCATCAGCATGATCTCGTCGTCGAGCGTCACGTGAAGCGCGCCGACCATGCGGCCGTTGCGATCGGTGACCTGCTGGGCGATGACGCCCTGCCCGCCGCGACCGTGGGTCGGGAACTCCTCGAGCGGCGTCAGCTTGCCAAACCCGTTCTCCGAAGCGGTGAGAATGTATCCCTGCTCGGCCACGATCAGCGCGTTGACGCTCTGATCCTCGGCGAGCTTCACGCCGCGCACGCCGGCGGCCTCGCGACCCATGGGCCGCACCTCATCCTCGATGAAGCGGATCGCCTTGCCGCCCGTCGTGAACAGCAGAATATCCTTGGTGCCGTCGGTGATCGCGACGCCCACCAGCTTGTCGCCAGGGTCCAGCGCGACGGCGATGATGCCGCTCGCGCGGGGGCGGGAAAACAGCGCGAGAGAGGTCTTTTTCACCGTGCCCATGCTGGTCGCCATGAAAACGAACTTCCCTTCCTCGAAGTCCTTGATCGCGAGCATGGCGCTGATGCGCTCGCCCTCCTGCAGCGGCAGCAGATTCACGATCGGCTTGCCGCGGGCGCCGCGGCTCGCCTGCGGCAGCTGATACACCTTCAGCCAGTAGAGTTTGCCGTGATCCGAAAAGCACAGCAGCGTGTCATGCGTGTTGGCGACGAACAGCTTGTCGATAAAGTCCTCGTCCTTGACGCTGGTTGCCGCCTTGCCCCGGCCGCCGCGTCGCTGCGCCTGGTAGGCGGAGACCGGCTGAGCCTTGGCGTAGCCGCCGTGCGAAA
>Ga0182013_10007240_pt1 | contig 12301 bp, 10 predicted proteins | sample 612S2MmetaG_FD_120487 | JGI IMG/M metagenome (GOLD analysis project Ga0182013, IMG submission 120487) | Permafrost microbial communities from Stordalen Mire, Sweden - 612S2M metaG | ecosystem: Environmental > Terrestrial > Soil > Wetlands > Permafrost | place: Sweden: Stordalen | collected...
ATCTCTCGTCCCTTCGAATCTCAATCGTCTTTGGCGCGCGCACATCCACCTGCTCGCGCTCGCCATCCACTTTACCCCGTGGCTGCGAATTGCGCTCAGGAATTGTCCCGCGCTGGATCATCCATGCAGCGATGCAAGAGGTTCGGAATTATTTCTTCGCTGGCGTGATGTCGGTCAAGGGCAGGTCCCAGTGCGCCAGCAGAATCTCGAAGCGCCGCTGCTCCTCGCGCTTATACGTCTCCTGGTCGGGGTAGAGTTGGCGGATCAACGCGTCTTCGTCGGGGTTGGCTGTCGTCGCCAACGCGGAGTTCTTATACGTAATCGTCACCCGGTAGTCCCAGCGCGCGTCCTCGGTCATGTGGTTCGCGGGCGTCTCAATCTTCAGCGCGATAATACGTCCACTCGCCGCAATCTTCTGTAGCAGCGGATAGTGGTTCTTCAGAAATAGGTCCAGAAACTCCTGCTGGTGGCCCCACTGGGTCTTGTAGTAGTACTCCATCGTGTACGGCTGGTCCGCGTTGCCTTGTGGCGGCGCGCCCTGAGCCATCAGCGGCACCGCAAACGCAGCCAGAAGGAATTGGGTGAGCAACACTTTCATACAACCCTCCAAAAAACGCATGATTTGCCTTTTCGAGAGTTATACTCCGTCCCGCGCCTTCCCGCCTTCGCCCACTTGGGGGCGCTCTATCAAATGTGACATTTTGAAGGGGACGGGATTCATCCCGTCCGTAAGCGCACAAACAGAAAGGGCTTTAGCCGCTGAGGTCAACTCGTCGCCCTATGGAATCCTGTGGGGCCTCTTCAGGCAGCTTCGCTCATCGCGCCCTCGCGCAGCAACCGGTACGCTTCGTTGATGGCGGCCATGCGCTCGTTGGCTGCCTCGATCCCCTCATCCATCCGGCGATCGGGATGCCACTGGCTTGCCATGCGCCGGTACGCCGCCCGGATCTGCTCGCGCGTGCTGCCCGCATCCACGCCCAGCAGACGGCAGGCGCGCAGCTGCGTCATCGGTTCGGCGCTGTCGCCGTCCTCCCACAAGCCCTCCCACGGCTCGTGCTCCGACTGACTGAGAGGCCATTCCAGTGCCGGCTCCTCGGCGAAATGCTGCAATCTGCCCGCATCCGTCGCAACCGCCGCCATCGAGCCGCGCAACTCCGCAACCCAGTCGCTCGCCTGCACAAAATTCAGCCCTCCCAGGCTGTCCATCTCGCGGAACGCGCGGCTTTGTCGCTCGCGCTCGGCCTGGCTCCGCTGCCTCCGCTGCCAGCTCTCCGTCGCCGCCGCCACGCCCACGGTCCAGCTCTCCTCCAGAAACTGAGCATCCAGGAACTGCGCATCTAGAACCTGCGGATCGAGTTCGAAGTCCTCTCCCATCGCCTGCTGGATCTCATGCGCGAACCGCGTACCCTGCCCGGCGTCCGATCCCCAATCGCCATATCCGCGGAATTGCTGTTCCATCTTCGTCTCCAGACGATTTCGTCTCCAGACGCACGTCCGCCGTATCGCCGCACAGGCGATTCCGGGTTCGACGCTCGGCTGTTTGCTAGGTTCGGCTCAGGTGCAGGAGAGTTGTCGTTGCTCCATTGCCGTGCAATCCATTCATCGGCAATTCTCCGAATTTGTTCTACCCGTCTTAGGCGCGCTGAAGGCGCGCAATATACCAGCCTGGGCCGCAGGCCCAGGTACCCCGCCCACGGCATCTGACGGCTGAAGGCCCGACACAAGGTGCGGCCGCGAACCAAGAGGTCCCTGCGCATCGCTTTCGCTCTAAACTGGACGGCATGAATAACCCAACCGCCAACCCCATCGCCAACCCGACCACCGCGCCCGCGATCGAAGTCATCCCCTCCAACCCAGAAGCGATGTCCACGCCCGAGCCCGGACTGCGCCGCCAGGTCATGTCGTACAGCCCCAACATCATGCTGGTCCGGCACACCATGACCAAGGGCTGGGTGGGCGCGCGCCACAGCCATCCCCACGAACAGATGGTCTACCTCGTCAGCGGCCGCATCCGCTTCCAGCATCCCGGCGGAGTCTTTGAGTTCGGCCCCGGCGACTGCTTCCTCGTCCCCGGCAACGTCGAGCATCAGGCCTCCGCGCTCGAAGACTGCGAAGTGCTCGACGTCTTCACCCCCATGCGCGAAGACTACGCCCGCCCCTAGCCGACGGCTTGTCATTCTGACCCTGACCCTGAGCACCGCGAAGGGGAACGGGGAAGAATCCCCGCATTTTGCCGTGGCCTGTTCTCTTGTTTGTCATTCCCGCAGGGAATCTACTGTTGCCCCTTTTTCGCTTGTCATCCTGAGCGCAGCGAAGAGCCTGCCCTGAGCTTGCCGAAGGGACCCCTGTGTTTGTCTTTTGGCTCGTCATTCTGCACGACGTGCAGAATCCCCCTAGTTGTCTTTCGGTGCGCCTTCCACTCCCTGAACCGCGCTTTTGGGCCGCATTTTGTTGTCAAGCCCCCAAACCACCTAACTCGCTGATCCATAACGATATAGAGTTGGCATTCCAGTTACCCTCAACCTGCTATTCTGGTATTAGGACTTGGAGAGACCCGCACGCGGCACGGACGCTCACCTAATCGAATCTTATATTTACCCGCAAGCCGCACGGAATGTTATATTTGCAGCAGAATAATCGTATCTGGCTGATTACAGGCTATTTGAAGACACCCCCCCCGGGGGGGGGAGGGGGTAGGCGATTCGATCCGAAGGAGGAAGCAGCCCGTGAGCACCAACGTAGCCATCCTTGGACTGGGAACCATGGGCAGCGGCATGGCCGCCAACCTGCTCAAGGCCGGGTTCCCGCTCGCCGTCTACAACCGCACCGCCGCCAAGGCCCAGCCGCTGGTGGACGCCGGCGCCCGCCTCGCATCCACTCCCGCGGATGCGGCCAGGGGCGCGTCGGTCGTCATCTCCATGCTTGCCGACGACGCCGCCTCGCGCGCGGTATGGCTCGGGCCTAACGGCGCACTCGAGGCCGCGGAGAAAGATGCCATCCTGATTGAATCCAGCACGGTCAGCCCAGAGTGGATCGCGGAGTTCGCCGGCCACGCCGCCCAGCGCGGAGTCGGCTTCCTCGACGCTCCGGTCACCGGTAGCCGCACGCAGGCCCAGTCTGGCCAGCTCTCCCTCCTGGTGGGCGGCAGCGAAGCGACCCTGGCCGCGGTCACCCCGGTGCTCAAGGCCATCAGCAAGGAGATTCTGCACCTTGGCCCAATCGGCAGCGGCGCCAAGCTCAAGCTGATCAACAACTTCCTGTGCGGAGTGCAGATCGCTTCCGTGGCCGAAGGCATTGCCTGGATCGAGCGCAGCGGCCTCAACCGCGAGCAGGCGCTCAAGTTCCTCGCGACGGGCGCGCCGGGCAGTCCCGTCTTCGGCGCAGTCTCCGCGCGCATGGCCAGCCACAACTACGCAGTCAACTTCCTGCTCCGGCTGATGGCCAAGGACCTGCTCTATGCGCAGAACGAAGCCGCACGCTGCGACCTCGACCTGACCACGGCAAAGGTGGCGCGCAGTCTCTTCGATGATGCAGTGGCCAAGGGATTTGGCGATGAGGACATGGCATCGGTGATCGAACCGCTGCGTAAGCCATAGACCCAAATCACATCAGCGCCCGCACCGCCACCAGCCGGTCGTCTTGCTTGGGCGCAATCTGGACCGGGTTGCGCAGCGCGCGCCCGAAGCCCTCGTAGCGCACCTCCATCGAGTCGCCGTCCTCCAGCACCACACCGTCGCCAAAGCTCAGCCGGTCCGCTCCATAGAAGTGCACATGCACATCGCCCGGCTGGCGGTGGCCCTCGAACTTGAAGTGGTGATGCTCCAGGTTGGCCAGGCTGTGGCACATATTCTGCTCGCCCGTGGCCACCGCCTTTCGCCAGATCGTCTGCTCGCCGCGCACGATCTTCGCCTCTCCCGCGACCGCCTGAAAGTCCGCGCCAATCACCAGCTCCGGCCCCACGCTGCATGTCCGCAGCTTCGATCCGGCCAGGTTCAGGTAATTCCTCTTCTCGAACTTGTGGTCGGAGAACTCGTTACCCACCGTCATCCCGATGCGCCACGGCGTTCCGTCTTCGCCAACGATGTAGACGCCGGCGATCTCCGCCTCCTCGCCGCCGTCCTCTGCGTGCGCCGGCACCGTCAACGGCTCAAACGGCCCCCGCAGCACCGTCCCGGTTCCCTTGTAGAACCACTCCGGCGCAATCCCAACCTCGCCGGGCGCAGGCCGTCCGCCCTCGACGCCCCAGTGGAACATCTTCATGCTGTCGGTCACCGCCTCCGCCTTGGCTGCCTCCGCCAGATGCATGGCCTGCCGCTCCTTGGCGCTTCCGAGGTGCGTCAGCCCCGTCCCGGAAACCGTCAACCGCGATGGATCGCCCGGCACGTCGATTGGCGCCAGCAGCTTCCACTCCGATCTGCCCGAATAGATCGCCTCGTAGTCCAGCAGTTCGCCACTGGCCATCGCGGAGACCTGCTCCGTCATCTTCGACCCATCCCGAATGAACCGCTGCGCCAGCTCGTAGATGCTGTCCATGCCCTCCAGGCAGCGCAGATTGGGCTCCTCGACCAGCGCGACCCGGCGCGACTTGCCATTGCCGATCTGGACCAAATGAATCATGGCGGCTGCTCCTATTCGCTGTTCTATTCAATGATGGTGAAGCGCTTCAGCGACTCCTCGTTGACGGTCAACCCCAGCCCCGGAGTGTTCTCATCGAGGTCGATCGTCCCGTCCACCGGCACCGGCTCGCCGTCGAAGATGTACCAGAACAACTCGTTGCCCACCTCGACGTCGACCTTGGGAAAGAACTCCGCAATCGGCGAGTTCAGGCTGGCCATCACCACATGGTAGTTGTGCATCTGCCCCGCGTGCGGAATCACCGGGACCTGGAACGCCTCGGCCATCGCCGTAATCTTGCGCGCCTGGCTAATGCCGCCCACGCGGTTGGTGTCGAACTGGATGTAGTCCAGCGCATTCGCCTCCAGCAGGTCGCGGAAACCGAAGACCGTAAACTCGTGCTCTCCGCCGGCGATCGGTACGCGCCCGTAGGCCTTCAGCTCCTTATAGCCGCGAGTGTCGTCCGGGATCACCGGCTCTTCCAGCCAGCGCAGGTTGAAAGGCTCCAGCAGCGGCAGCATCCGCTTCGCGTAATCCAGCGTCCAGCCCATATACGCATCGGCCATAATGTCGACGCCGTCGCCCACCACCTCGCGCACCGTCCGCGCCAGTTCGACGTTGCGCTGCATCCCTTCGGCGCCGTCCACCGGCCCCCAGCCCATCCGGAACTTCATCGCCTTGTAGCCTTCGTCCTTATACTTCTGCGCCTCCACGCGCAGCTCATCCACCGGCATGGAGTAGAGCCGGCTCGCATACACCGGAATGCGCTGCTTCGTCCGCCCGCCCAGCAATCGATACACAGGCTGCTTGGCGGACTTGCCCAGCAGGTCCCACAGCGCGATATCGACCGCGCTGATCGCCACCATGCCCACGCCCTTGCGCCCAAAGGCCATGGTCCGGCGATACATCTGCTGCCACAGGAACTCGATGTCCCACGGGTCGGCGCCGATTAGCAGCGGCTTCAGGTAGGTGTCAATGCACGCCTTGGTCACCAGCGGCGACAGCGCCGCATTGCCCAGCCCCACCAGGCCGCTGTCGGTAAAGATCTCCACCAGCACCCACCCATGGAAGGCGAAGTTGCCCATGGACGCCTCGCGAAAGCTGACCAGGTCCATCGGGTTGGTGCAGAAATGGGGAGGCAGCGGCGTGGTTTTGCCCTCCCATTGAACGACGCGTGTGCGTACTTCGGTGATCTTCATCTATTGGCTCTCTATCTCCCTCAGGTCATCCGCGCGAAGCGGTTGGATTCTTCCGGCAAATAAAAGAATAGTCGTATAGCCGATCAGATGGAACGTCCCCACCAGCACAAACAGCGTCCCATAGCCGAATCCATGGTCCAGCAGCCGCCCGGCTACAAGGCCGAAAATGACCCCGCCAATTGCACCGCCAAAGCCCACCAGACCCGACACCGTCCCCACCGCGGACAACGGAAAGATGTCTGCTGGCACCGTCATAATCAGCCCCGACCACGACTGCTGGCAGAAGAAGGCGATGCTGAACATCACGATCGCAGCCTGCACCGGGACCAGCGGCACCAGCATCACCACCGGCATAAACGCCGCGCTCAGACCCAGCGCGATCTTCCGCGCCGCATCCAGCGACCGCCCCTTCCGCAGCAACCGGCTGGAGTACCATCCGCCCACAAAACTCCCCACTCCCGAAGCCGCATACGGAATCCACCCATAGGCGCCCACGTGCTTCACATCGAAACCGCGCACGTCATACAGATACTTCGGCAGCCAAAGCAGCAGAAAATACCACGCCGAATCGCTCATGAACTTCGCAAACACCACCGCCCGCACGCTGTTCATGCCGATCAGCTCAGCAAACGTAAGCTGCTCACCCAGCACCCGCGCATCCAGCGTGTTCGACGATACTGTCGGCCCCTTGTTTCGATACGAAACTCCCCACCACACCACCCACACCAAACCCACCCCGCCCGCAAAAAAGAATACCCACCGCCAGCCCAGCGTCAGCACAATCCGCGTCACCAGCGGCGCCGCCAGCACACTCCCAACCGCCGTCCCCGCATTGATGATGCCCATCGCGGTGGACCGTTTCTCCGGCTCAATCCACTCTGCCACCACCCGCACGGCCGCCGGAAACGCACCGCCCTCACCCATCCCCAACAGCAGCAGCGCCACCAGCAGTAACGTGAACCCGGTCGCCAGCCCTTGCAACGCGCACGCGATCGACCACCACACCATAATCAGCGTGAACCCAAGCCGCGTCCCCAGCCGGTCCAGCAGCCGCCCGCCCCCGATGTACATCACCGCATACGCCAGCAGAAACGCCGACGTCAGATACGAGAATTGCTGGTTCGAGATCGGAATCGTGCGCTGGATCGCCTTAATCGCAACCGGCAGCGTCTGCCGGTCGAAGTAGCTGATGGCGATCGCCGCCGTCACCAGCGCGACGAAGTACCAGCCTGTGCCTGCTCCAACCGGATTCACCCTGGGCCGCATCGTCCTCCTGGCGCTGTGCATACCTTACAATAAATACTCCGGCCATCGGGAACTGGGACAGATGAAGCAAGCTCCAACTACACAGGTAGAACTGTTCGACACCAGCCTTCGCGACGGGCTGCAACAGCCAAACCTCGATATCTCGCTGCCGAACGCCATCAGCCTTTTGCAGCGCATGGGCGAGTTCGGCGTCCACTACGCTGAGATCGGTTTTGCCGGCGCCAATCAATTTGTCAGCGACCTGGCCACCGCCCTTCACTCCCACTCCGTCGATACCGGCTCCATGCGGCTCGCGCTCTTCGGCAGAAGCCGCGGCCGGGGCATCGCCGTCCAGGATTGGCCCGACGTGCGGGTCATGGTCCGCCACAAGAGTCGCGTTCCCATCGCCGTCGTGGTCGTCAAATCCAGGCTGCTGGACGTGTCGATGTCCCTGGAGACCACCCCCGAAGAAAATCTGCGGATGGCCTACGAAACCATCGCCTACCTGCAGGACAGCGGCCTCGAAGTCTTCGTGGACTTTGAGCACGCCCTGGATGCCTTCTACGGCCGCCTCGAGAACGGCGAACCCGCCGACACCGGCTTCGCCACACGCAGCCTCGACTACTTCCACCAGTTGACGGAGCAGTGCGTCAGCCACCAGGTAAGCCGCCTAATCGTCTGCGATACCACCGGCGGCGCCAGCCCGGAGGAGGTCGCGGACCTGATGGGCAGCCTCATCCGCACCCATCCCAACGCCAGATTTGGCTTCCATGGCCATACCGATCGTGGCCTCGGAGTCGCCAATACGCGCGCCGCGATCCTAGCCGGCGCGGTGCAGATCCAGGGCACCCTGCTCGGCACCGGCGAGCGCTGCGGCAACGTCAACCTGACCACCGTCGTCGGCAGCATGCAGCTTCGTGGCGAAGCGGAGTTTGTCTCTGCCGAATCGCTGACCCATCTCACCGGCCTCGCTCTCTCAGGGTACGAAGCTTTCTCGCTGGAGCCGCCGCACGGCGCGCCCATCGTCGGTCCGGGCGCGTTCGGTACCTGGGCGGGCATGCACGGCAGCAGCGAACGCAAGGACCCCGGCGCCTATCTGTGGACCGATCCGGCCAGGGTCGGCGCCATCCCGGTCATCGGCGTCAACGGCCAATCCGGAAAAGCGAACATCATGCTGTTGTCGAAGTCGCTCGGGGTTGCGCTCGACTCCGCCCAGGCGCAGACCTTCATCGACGCCAACCAGGCGATGATCGACGGCGGCGGTTTCACGGCCAGCGAAGTCTCCTTCCGGCTCGCCTGCATGAAGGTGCTCAAGACGCTGCGCGACAGCTTCAGCGTCAAAGGCTGGAGAGTCCTGGACGAATCGGACGAGATCGGCAACCGCTATGTCCAGGCGTCCATGTCGTTGACGGTCGGCGACTCCACCGTCACCACGACGCGCGCGGAGGGCTCCGGCCCGGTCGATGCGCTGACCAAAGCCATGCGCCAGGAGCTGGAAAAGTGGTATCCGAGCCTCGCCAAGATGCGCCTGGATACCTTCAGCGTCACCGCCATCGATGTCTCCGCCCACGACACCGCGGCCCACGTCCGGGTCACCGTCAGCTTCCACGCCGACGGCCACAAGCCGTGGAAGACCGCTGGAGTCAGCAGCGATCTGAACCAGGCAGCCCTGATGGCTATCGTCGATGGCTTCCATTATTGGCTGCTACAGAATCCGGAATAGCCAACGCACGCGCTCGGCAAGGTTCGCCTGAAAGCCTTTGCTTTGCTGCCCATCGCAAGATATTTTGATCGCAGATCCAGAGCGGCAAAGCGCTCAAATCATGCAGGCGTGGGGAACTGTGCAAGCAGGCGCAATCCGGGCCCCTCGAAATCACTTCTTACGGCAGAAGGCGAATCGAAGAACATGGTCGATGGCGACTTCACATCATAGGCAGGCCAATGAGGAATGCCGGGATGGTTTGGGTTGCCTGTGCGCGCGAACGCTGTCCACGCACGACTCATGTTGGCGGAAAGGGCCACGCCCTCTTTGCTGCCGCAGGAATAGTTGACACACAAATCCGCATTGTCGAACACCATGGAGATTTCCGCGCTATGGAAGGTGCCCGGCTTACCGTCGAGCGCCGGGGTACGCCAGCCGTAGACGTAGTTGTAGACAGGGGCGGCCTGGAGCGCGACTTTCTTTTCCAGTTGAGCAATGGCCCACGGCGCATGTCGGAGGCGCTGACCGCAGCCCAAATGCCGAACGGGGTCTCTTTGCGGTGCTCCATGCGGTATGCGGCGGCAATCTTCTCAGCCTGGTCACCGTAGGCCTTCGATAGCCGGTTCATCAGGGTTGCTTCATCCATATCTCTGGCTGGATTGTCCACACCATTCACACCCTCGTTCAGATTGGTGCCGATGATCATGGGAATGTTGGCCGATAGTGCGGGCGCTTCCTTGTCCCATGAGCCGACGGGGATATTCTTGCCGTCGGCAATCGGGGCAAAACTGGAATTTGCCGGCTTACCCGTCTTGCGCTGTATTTCCGTCATCGCTGCAAAGGTCGCCGCTCCCAGACGCTCGGTGGGGACCGTCTGAATATCGTCGATGTTGCCGGGGCTAATGGCCAAAGCCTGCAGGACTCCTGCCGCCAGCTCGCTGTCCGGCTTCTTTACAGCGTTCAGCGCGCCACTCTCCACGATGACCTTATGGAAGAGGCCCTTTGCTGCAGGCATGGCCATGAGGGTGCTGACTTTGCCGCCGCCGCCCGATTGACCGAAGATGGTCACGTTCTGGGGATCGCCGCCAAAGCTCGACACGTTATTACGCACCCACTCAAGCATCAAAACCTGGTCCAGCATTCCAACGTTGCCCGAATCCGCATACTTCTCGCCGTACTCCGCGAAGTTCAGGAAACCGAAGAGGTTCAGGCGATGATTGTGCGTAATCACGACCACGTCGTGACGCTTTGCAAGATTTTCGCCGTCGTAGGACAGCAGGTCGTTGCTGCAACCCCCGCTGTAACCACCGCCGTGCATATAGACCATGACCGGCCGCTTGCGGCTGTCCGTCCCGGGCGCCCAGACATTCAGCAAAAGACAGTTTTCCGAGTAGCCCTGAGATCCCGCAATCCGATAGAGCAGATATCCATCCTCCTCGGCCGCCGAAGCCGATATACCGTCCCCAGTGGAAAAACGGACCGGAGGGCAGGCGTGGCCATAGATCAGGCAGTTGCGTATTCCGGACCAGGGGGCCGGTTTTACCGGGGCAAGAAAGCGCCGCTCTCCGCCGGTGGATGCGCCATATGGAATGCCCTTGAAGGTATTAACGCCGTTCGAGATGTAGCCGCGCACCTTTCCAGAGTCAATCTCCACAACAGGCTTGGAGTAAGAACTGAAAGGAGTGGCGGCAACCCTGGTCGAACTGCTCTCAGGCTTAGTCGCATTGTCTGCTGCTTCAGCGATTCCGGTCGGCAGCAACGCTGTCGCAGCCGCCAGGGCGCCGGTCTTGAAGGCCGCGCGACGACTTATTCGGGTCGTGAACATCTCCATCGATTTCGCCCCCCCACGTTGAAGTGACTGTGATTGTCGATTCGAACCAACCTAGCGGCATTCGAAGCGACCGTCAAGCGAAAATGGCGATGGAACATCGATCCGGGATCTTTGTGCTCGATCTTTGTGCTCGCTGCGGTCGTGCTCCGCCGATCGCACTTTACTGAAATTTCCCGATCAACACGAACGGGGCCCAGTTGAATGGGTGGGCGAAACCGGCGGGATGTGGCTGCCCCGCGCAGCCTTACGCCGGTGGCGCCAGGTAGTTCAGCAGCGTATTGGGCAGCACCTTCGCCGCCGCGGCCAGGGCTGCGTTATTGTCGGTCTCAGCCTGCGACAACGTCGTAGCGGCCTTGGCCATATCGACGCCCACCAGCGAAGTTGCCTGCGACGCCAGGTTCACCGTCTCCTGCTGCAGGTAGCTCTCCTGCGAGGTCAACTGGGTCTCGGCATTGCCATACACCACGCGCTGCTGACTGACGTAGTTCAAGGCTGCGCTGACCGCGTTGGTCGCCGTCCCGATGGCCGCTGTATTGCCGCTCTGCAGCGCAGTGACCAGCGAACTCAACGAGCCCAGCACATTGGCGCTGGAGTTGGAGAAGATCTGGCTGCCGGGCAGGTTCACCTGCACGCTGGTGTTGTCGCCGATCTGCACCGAGTTCACATCGTTGTTGCCGTTGTAGGTGTAGCCCGACGGCGATGAGGTATCGGCCGCGTACGGGATCGTCGTGCTGGCCGTTCCGCCAAAGAGATACGCGCCCTGGTACGACAGGTTTGCCTGCGATACCACGCCGTTCAAAATCCCCTGCACCTGCGTCGCGATGGCCTGCTGGTTCGCCGCAGAGTTGGTCCCGTTCGCCCCTTCGGTCCCCAGCGAAACCGCCTGGGTCAGCGACGTCACCACCGAGCTCAATGCGGAATCGGCCGTCTGCACCAGCGATGTCACGCTGCCGATGTTTTGCGTGTATTGGTCCACATCCGCCGTCTCGATGGTGTTTTGCACCATGTCGGCGGCCGCGGCCGGATTGTCCGACGGCACCGTGACGCTCTTGCCCGTGGACACCTGCTGCAGCGCGGTGTTGAGGTTGCTCTCGCTCTGCTGGATCGCGGCAAGCATGTTGGGAACCATGTTCGGGTCAATGCGCATATCCGTCAGTAACCTCCGCTGGTGCCCATATTCAGGGTCACCGTATTCAGTTGCTGGATCGTGCTGACGATCCGGGCCGCAGCCTCATAGGCGGTCTGGAAGCGGATCAGGTTGGTCGTCTCTTCATCCGTACTCACCGCCGAGATCGAGCCTTGCTGAGTGGTAAGCTGCTGTAGATTTATTCCGATCGCGGTGGATTGCGCACTGGCGTTGGACTCCGCGGTCCCCACCTGAAAGACCAGGCTTGCAAACGAGGACGCAGGTGTCTGCCCGGACGGAAGCGCATTGGTCAGCGTCGCGGAAAGGTTGGCAATGTTGCCGTTGCTGCCCGCCGACCCATCCGAACTAATCGCGATCAGCGCCGGATTGGTGACGGCTACGCCGATGCCGGATGCAGCGTCCGCCGGGTTTGCCGGCACCGTGAAAAAGTCCTGGCCGACTTTACCGTTGGAGTCGAAGCCCTGTGCCTGCGCGGCGTTGAACGCCGTGGCAAACTGACTGGCCAGCGTATTCAACTGGGTCAGAAAGCCCGGAATCGTCTGGTCCCGCACCTGGATGGCCCC
>Ga0182013_10007243_pt1 | contig 12294 bp, 6 predicted proteins | sample 612S2MmetaG_FD_120487 | JGI IMG/M metagenome (GOLD analysis project Ga0182013, IMG submission 120487) | Permafrost microbial communities from Stordalen Mire, Sweden - 612S2M metaG | ecosystem: Environmental > Terrestrial > Soil > Wetlands > Permafrost | place: Sweden: Stordalen | collected...
TGCGAGATGAACAGCATGGCCAGGCCATGTTGCCGCTGGAGGTCCTTGAGTAACTCCAGCACCTGGGCCTGCACGGTCACGTCGAGAGCGGTGGTGGGCTCGTCGGCAATGAGCAGGCGCGGCCTGTTGATAAGCGCCATGGCGATGAGAATGCGCTGCCGCTGCCCGCCTGAAAACTGGTGCGCGTAGTCGCGGTAGCGACGTGCGGCATCAGGGAGGGCTACAGCCTCAAGGGCTGCGATGGCCTTTCTCTTTGCCTCGCGTCCGGTCCATGGGTTGTGCGCTTCAAAGCTCTCAGCCACCTGGCGGCCGATCGTCATGACTGGATTGAGCGCGGTCATGGGCTCCTGGAAAATCATGGCAATCTCGCGGCCGCGCAGACGGCGCAAAGCCTCCGGCGGTTGTTGCAGAAGATTGGTCGTTCCTGAGGCGGCTTTCCAAAGAATCTGGCCGGAAACTTGCGCCGCTGGCCCTAGCAGGCCGAGAATCGCGAGGGCAGTGGCGCTCTTGCCTGAACCCGACTCGCCCACCAACCCCAGCACCTCGCCTTCATTGATTTGAAGGCTGATGCCGCGAACCGCCTCTGCCATTCCGAAGCAAATTTGCAGGTTGCGAATTTCGAGAAGAGCGCCCATGAAGCCATCGTAGTGCATCGGACGTCACCGGTCTCATTCACGATGACGGGAGGAATGATTTAGTCTCCCAGTAGCCTGGCTGCGGCCTGGTGAACCCATCTGAAACAACGTTGGAGACCTGTATGCATCGCTTGCTAAACATTGCTTGCCTGAGCGCACTTATCGTGGGCACGCCTCTGATTCACGGTCAAACGCCGCCTGCTTCCCAGGCCGTGCCTGTACCAATCGCTACGCCGCGACCACCGCGGCCTGTGCCACCCACACGCGATCCGCACACGCCCGGCTATGTTGAGGCAAAGGAGTTGCCGGACGGCGCGAATGCTCCAGAGAATGCCGATGGGAATTTCATCCTTGGGCCGACGCATACTCCTGCGCCGGAATCTTCTGTGCAGGATGGAGTGCCGCAGGGAACGGTGATCGAGCTGACAATGACCTCGGCGGATAGCAAGATCTATCCGGGCATTGCGCGCGAGCCGAATACGTTTGGCACGGTAGATCCAACCGATCCGGCCAGGCTTCTCGTCCCAACAAGTCATCCCGCTCCATGGACGCGCCATGTGACAGTGTACGTTCCTAAGCAATACGTTCGTGGGACGGCGGCGCCCTTTATTGTCGGTGCGGATGGACCGGACCGCGGCCTCTTCACGGTGCTCGATAACTTAATAGCTGAACACAAAGTTCCGGCGATGGTTGCAATCTCCATCAGTAATGGTGGAGGCGACGCGCAGGGCAGCGAGCGCGGCTTGGAGTATGACACGATGTCGGGCCTCTATGCAGAATGGGTTGAGAAGGAAGTGCTTCCATTGGTAGAGGCGCAGGCCCACGTGAAGCTGACTCACGATCCCGATGGGCGGGCGGCAATGGGTGGAAGCTCCGGTGGGTCATGCGCATTAATCATGGCGTGGTATCACCCGGAGTTATATCACCGCGTTCTCACTTACTCGGGAACTTATATAAATCAGCAGTGGCCTTATAACGCGCAGAGTCCGCACGGCGCATGGGAGTTTCATGAGCATTTCATTCCTAACAGCCCGGTCAAGCCAATCCGCATCTGGATGGAGGTAGGCGATAAGGACCTCTTCAATCCGAATGTCATGAAAGACAACATGCACGATTGGGTCGTCGCCAATGAGGAGATGGCCAAGGTGCTGGCCGCCAAGGGGTATCACTACCAATTTGTGTTTGCCCGCAACGCTGGACACGTGGACCATGCAACGAAATTGGAGACTCTGCCCGAGGCTTTGGAATATGTGTGGCAGGGGTATCCGATCGCGGCGGCAAAGAACTGAATGGAGTCGGTTGCCTCGGCTGAACAACGAACCGAAACACCCAGGAAACATTGGCATGAAAAATAGTCTGCTGTCCGCGTTGCTGTTGGTTTTCCCCTCTGTTGCGCTGGCCACATCTGTCTACACTACACGGCTTGACGATCCAAGGGCGGTGTATCTCACCGCGCAGGAGTTTGGAGCAACAGCCGATGGCAAGGCCGATGACAGCGCGGCGATTCAGGCGGCAATTGATAAAGCTGCAAGCAGTGCTCATGAAGGCCTTGTATTTGTGCCTTCTGGCCGTTACAGGCTCACAAGGTCCATTTATGTGTGGCCGGGCGTGCGCGTAATTGGCTACGGCGCAACGCGCCCATTCCTTGTGTTGGCAGACTCGACGCCCGGGTTTCAGAAAGGCGTGGGTGTCATGGTGATGTTCGCAGGCGCGGGGCCGAGCGAAAGGTCGCATGCGGACAGGCGTGTTCCGTTCCCGCCACCAGGCACGGTACCGCCGAACAGCGCCATAGTAGACGCGACTCCCAGCACATTTTATTCGGCGATGAGTAACATCGATTTTGAAATCGGAGACGGCAATCCGGCGGCGATAGCGATCCGCTTTCATGCGGCGCAGCACTCGTATCTCAGCCACATGGATTTCCATATCGACTCAGGGCTGGCCGCGCTTACGCAGGTTGGCAATGAGGCTGAGGATCTGCATTTTTATGGCGGACGCTACGGCATTCTTACTGAAAAGACCTCGCCTGCCTGGCAATTCACACTGATTGATTCGACATTTGAGGGCCAGCGTGAGGCGGCGATTCGCGAGCATGAGGTAGGGCTCACTCTCATCCGGGACACGTTTCATAATGTACCCACAGCGATTGATATCGATCCGGAACATTCCGACGAATTATGGGTTAAGGATTGCCGCTTTGAGAGTGTCTCCGGGGCTGCCGTCATCATCAGTAACGAGAGGAGCCCGCTGACAGAGATAGGTTTTGAGAATGCTGTTTTGAAAGATGTGCCGACGTTCGCACTCTTGCGCGAAAGTAAGAAGACGGTTGCTGGGAAGGGCGCGGTCTACCGCGTCGCGAATTTCAATTATGGGCTGATTCTGCCGGGCGAAGGAATGATGGGTTCAATCGGCATGATCTATGACGCGGCGCCGCTGAACTCTCTGCCCGCACCAATGCCACCGGCGATTCCTGCATTGCCAGCAACGGAAGACTGGGTGAATGTCCACACACTCGGTGTCACTGGAGACGGGACGACTAATGATACAGCCGCAATTCAGAAGGCCATCGATACGCATCGCGTGCTTTATTTTCCTGGCGGTCATTACGTCGTCAGCGACACAATTGCTTTGAAGCCCGACACAATTCTGATCGGGCTACACCCGACTCTAGCCCAGTTTGACTTACTTGATTCAACGCCCGGCTACCAGGGAGTGGGTGCACCCAAGGCCGTGATTTCAGCGCCTGCGGGTGGCCATAACATCATAAGTGGCTTCGGCATTTTTACGGGCGGCATCAATCCGCGCGCCGTTGCATTGCTATGGAAGGCGGGTGCAGACTCGCTGGTGGACGACGTGCGCTTCCTGGGCGGCCATGGCAGCGGCACCAATCCATATAACAACAATCACACGGCCGATCCCGATCTCGCCAAGCGCTGGGATGGACAGTATCCGAGCCTTTGGGTGGCGGATGGAGGCGGTGGAACCTTCGCGGATATCTGGACTCCGAACACATTCGCTCAGTCAGGCTTTCTTGTTTCGAACACGAAAACGCCCGGCCATGTCTACGAGCTTTCCACCGAGCATCACGTGCGCAACGAGATCAAATTCGACCATGTCGAGAATTGGGATATCAACGCGCCTCAGACCGAGGAAGAAGCAGGCGAGAGCCCTGAATCGCTGTCGCTGGAATTCGATTGGTCGAGTAACATCACCGTGGCTAACTACCACGGTTATCGCGTCACGCGGTCGCGCGCGCCGTTCCCAGCGGCGGTGCGGCTGTATAACTCGAGTAAGATTCACTTCCGCAATGTGCATGTGAATGCCGAGAGCGGATATGGCATTTGCGATGCGAACGGCTGCGGTACATTTTTGCGGGTCAGCAAATTCCCCTACGAAAATGCGGTTGAGGATGTGACGCATCACCTGGAAGTGCGCGAGAGAGAGTTTGCAGTGCTCGACATCCCGTCCCAGCCGAAGACGCCCGCGTTGGCGGATGCTTCAGCGGTTTTGGCGGCCGGCTCTAAGGTTGAAAAGCTTGAGGACGGTTTCTTCTCTATTTCCGGAGCGGCCGTGGACGCGACGGGGAAGCTCTATTTTGTCGATCACCATCAGCAGCGCATCTTTGGATGGTCGGCGGCAGAGGGGCTCACGATTGAGCGCGACAATCCGCTCGACCCCGTGAATCTAGCATTCGATAAGGCTGGCGACCTGCTCGTGGTCTCTTCTGAAGGCCCGGAGGGTACTGTTTACTCTCTCCGTCCTGGAACGCCAGACGCAGAAATTACGGTTCTTGAACCGAAAGCGGCAGCGGTCCATCCTGGTGCGGAGGCATTGCTGCCAGTTAACTACTGGAATAACGGCGAATTTGAAGACCAACTGGACACCAACACGTTGACTTACGAAACGCTCGCTGAGATGTTTGCTGCGGATGTATCCACTCCTAAGTCGCGCGAATATGTTTCGCCTGACGGAAGCGTGTTTCTGCCGGCGGACCGCGTCTTTCAGCAAGGGCCTGCGACAGACTCCTCCGGTTGGCGGTTCTCAGACAATCTGGACACCTACGGCCTTATCGGTGCTGTGCCCGGGCAGCGGATTTATGTCAGCAGCGCCTCGGAAGATCGTACCTATAGCGCATTGGTCAACGCCGATGGCACACTGGGCGAGCTGAAACCCTTTGCGGAGCGCGGCGGCGAGAGCGTTGCAGTGGATGGCAGAGGCAACGTGTACATAGCCAACGGGCAGATATTTGTCTTCAACACAGCGGGGAAATTGATCGGCCAGATCGATGTACCAGAGCGCCCTATCGACATCGTGTTTGGCGGTGTTGATCGGCGCACGCTTTTCATTCTTGCCCATCATGCTCTGTTTGCCGTGAAATTGCACTAGCTGCCACATATATCATTGTCTTTCTCAAGGAGAAATTTGTGAAGCTGCTTACAAAGTTCAACCTGGTGCTGGTTGTTGTTTTTGGGCTGGGCATGTTTTTGATCGCCTACTACGCTTATAGCTTCCTGATGAACGATGCGCGACAGCAGGTGCTTGAACAGGCCCAGCTGATGGCTGCCAGCGCGAGCGCCACCAAGGACTACACGGTGGACCAGGTGAGCCCAATCCTTGAACAGACGCCCGAACACACGAGCGGCTTTCTCGCCCAGACCATCCCTTTTTATGCGGTGAATTCCACTTTCAAAAATCTCCGTTCAACATATCCCGACTATGTGCTGCGCGAGGCCGCGCTCAACCCGAGCAACCTGGACGACCGCGCCACAGAGTGGGAGGTCGACTTGATCGATTACTTCCGCGACCACCCCAAAGAGACCCAGCACGTTGGTGAGAGGATCACTCCGACGGGGCCGGTGCTCTATGTCGCTGCCCCGGTGGTGGCTGCGCAGGGCTGCCTGCAGTGCCACAGCGAGGCCTCCGCTGCTCCGGCGGCGATGATCAAGCACTATGGATCGGAACATGGCTTTGGATGGAAGGCTAACGATATTGTGGGAGCGCAAATTGTATCGGTGCCGATGTCAGTCCCTATCGCGCTGGCGGATCGCGGGTTTCACGATCTGCTCATTGGGCTCGGCGCCATCTTCCTGCTGACGATTGTGCTGATCGATACGGCCATGTACTTTATCGTGATTCGCCCGCTGCGGCGAGTATCGAAAAACGCCGACATTATCAGCAAAGGGGAGATCGATTTACCGCCGCTCGAGATCAAAGGCAGAGACGAAATCTCGGAGGTCACCGCATCGTTCAATCGCATGCATACGAGCCTCATCAAGGCCTTCGAGATGCTGAACGGTTAGAAAGGTAATCTCAGAGGTTCGTGGCATTTGCGGTTTGCTGCATCGTTTGCGCGCGAGCCTCCCGAGAAGCAGGTCCTTCGACTCCGCTGAAGTACGCTTTGCTCAGGATGACAGGTCTTTTTGTGATATGAAGATTGGAGACAGGACACTGAATGGGCGTGGTTTCTTCATTGTTTCTTCGATCTTAGGAATGCAGCACGGTCGGCATCGGAGCCGATCTGCTTGGCTGCTTCCCTGTAAATGAAGTCCATGTCGTCGGATTGAGCGGCCAGCTTCTTTACGACGAACTTTGCTACTGGGCCGATGTACAAGGCGAGCTTGCGCGTGACTTCTTCAAGGGGCGCGCTCAGAGGACCACTGGCCGTCGTTTGCTTCGGTTGCTGCGAGGATAGTGGGGATGGCTGGGCATTGGGGGTGAGACGAGAAGTGGGTGCGAGCGGAATGGGCAGCGGCATGGTGACCGCCGCGTCTGGGTCACTAGCTGTTGACGCCTGTTGCAGGGCGCGCAGGAACTCTTCGGCGGTCTGGAAGCGGTCGGCAGGGTCTTTGGCTAGAGCTCGCATCACTGTGTCGGAGATGGCGATTGGTACATGCTCGGCTACCTGATGCGGAGGCACCGGCATCTGGCTCATGTGGCCCATCAATATCTCGTAGTTGGTCTTCCCGTTGATGGGAAGGATGCCGGTCAATAACTCGTAGAGCATAACTCCGACGGAATAAATATCTGAACGCGCCGTTGCCTCGCTGCCGTTCACCTGCTCCGGAGACATGTAGCTGAGAGAGCCGAGCAAGTATCCGGTTTGCGTGAGGTGGCCGGACTTCGCTTGAAAAGCTATGCCGAAGTCCAGGAGTTTTACCTCGCCGCTTTCGGTAATCATGATGTTCGAGGGCTTGATGTCTCGATGGACGACGCCCAGGCGATGAGCGTAGACCAGCGCCCGCAGGACCTGTGAGGTGTAGTCCACAACCTGCGAAAGCGAGATGCCCATCCGCAGTCGGCGATCGGCTAATGTCTCGCCGTGGACCAGTTCCATCACCATGGCGAGCTGGTTCCCGTTGTAAAAGGCGGTGTGGAGTGCGGCGATATTGACATGGCTCAGCGTGGCGAGGGTGCGCACCTCACGGTGAAATCGCTCCACCATCTCGGGCGTACCCTGATCCGGGAGCAGAATCTTCATTGCTTCGCGGCGCTGCGAGATCAGGTGCCGCACTTCGTACACGACTCCGAGACCGCCGGCGCCAAGCTTGGCCACGATCTCGTAATCGCCGATCTTCTCACCAGGTTCAAATGCCATGTTCTGTGGAGTAGTCTCTCGGGCTGCTAGCCGGTTTGAATCGAGTACACCCGATGATGACCTCGATCGTCAAGTTCTTGTGTTGGGTTCTTCTGAAATGTGCCTCATTGGGCTTGGTTTGCGGAGCTCTGTGATGCCGGCGGCATGGAAGCATGGAAGCTTTCCGGAGGCCCGAGATAGCTGAGAAGAAGGTGGCCGTGATAGAGCACGATTCGCTCCAACACGACGGCAGGATCGACCATCCAGATTTTCAGCGTGTGATAGCCGGGAGAGGAAATAGAAAGAGGGACAGCGACTTTCCTGACCCCGTCGCTGACTGCCTGCGCCCAATCGCTTTCAGTGTTGTGCTCGAGCGCGTCGACGATCGTGCGAGAGCCATCGTCCACCGAGACCGCGAAGCGCAGGCCACGGCCTGGAACAAAATTGAGCGTCGGCGGAAGGATGGCCTGCAGGTTGAAGCTGCCGGAGTCATAGAGGTAGACGCTGTATTGCAGGCTTGAATCGGAAGACATGTTGCTTGCAGCTGTTACGGGGAAGGGAGTCATGCCAGAATGCGTCTCACCAAAGCCCGGCAATTCTTCCCAATGTGCAGTGGCGTCCGCGGTGCGTGCAGTTGTGTGCGCGGCTTCGATTGCAACATAGCCGTCGCTCTCGATGAACCCTTTGGCATTGTCGCGGGTCACGTCTGCCAAGCGGAGTGTATCCAAGGGCAAAGATATCGGGGGCGTGCCGGCTTGAGTTATGGTAACTCTGGGGTGCGAGGATGCGGCGGGGGCGCTGGCCCAATCCACGTGCACCTGGATCGTAACGTCGTCATTGCCGACGGTGCCCGAGGTTTGGTCGACTACGATCCACGGATCACTTGCGGTTATCTTAAACTCCACAGGCGAGAGGCCACGATTGAATAGCGTCAGGGTGCGGGTCTGCTGGGCTACTGAATCAAACTGACCAAGGGGGGGGCGGAAGCCGGCGTTGTCATCGGTAGTTACGCCGATGCCGGCGACTTCGGCTGGCTGCACCTCTGTTACGGCGGGCATAGCATTGAGCGGAGGCTCGTTCCAGAACGTATAGCCGATGTGGGTCTGGTCCATCATGTGATTCCAGCGGCCGTTGAGAATTTTGTGATTATATTCGTCGGTTAGTGCCGCGCCTTTGGCGAAGAGCGTGCGCGTTTCGTCGGCGTATTTGTTGGCGCTGGCGCGGCCCTGGCGTGCATAGAGTGCGTTGCGGCCGGCGGCGATGTACATCTCGGTGAGATTCGCGCAGGCGTCAACGGGATATTGTACCAGCTCAAAAAAGGAGGCGCGCTGATCCTCGGGTAACTCTGTGGCAAGCTTGTCGACGCTCGCGGCAAGCGAACTCCATTCCTTCTCCACACGGTCTGCTTCATGGAAGTTGGTCAGGCTGAAAGTCGCAATATCAATCAGCTCCGGCTTGCGGCGGGCGTTATAGCGCGTGTAGTCCTCGATTGCAGACGCAATTTCAGCGGCATGTTCCGGGCCGAATTCGCGCGTCGCCCACAGTCGTGTGTACTCATCCAGATTGTCCTGATTCCAGCGGTCCCGTGTGCGCGCCATGGTGAGGAAAAACTCAATGGGAAACTCCATCGGTTTCAGGTCGCCGACGTTGACGACCCAGATACGATCAGCTCCATAATTCAGAGCCAGGTTCATCTGCTCCCAGACTTTGGTGATGGTCGTGGTATTAAGCCACTTATAAGAGCGGGGCCCGCCGACATAGTCAAAGTGATAGTAGATTCCTGCTCCGCCAGGGCGCTTGCGTTCCTCGGCGGTAGGAAGGCGGCGTAAGTCGCCCCAGTTATCGTCGGACCATAGCAAGGTAACATCGTCCGGCACGCGCATGCCGTTGTCGTAGTAAGTCTGGACCTCTTTGTAGAGCGCCCACACCTGCGGAACTTTTTCGAGATCGGGATTGACCGACTCTTTGAGAATCTGGCGCTGGTTGGCGACAATTTCTTCCAAAAGCTCAGTGTTTGCAGTCGCGGACATGGGAGTGTCGTTCACTCCGCGCATGCCCATGGTCACAATCTGCTCGTAGTTTTTGTTGCGCTCCATGCCGGCGCGCCAGAACTCGTCGATCTTCTTTTGATTGGCCGCGTAATTCCATGGGCCGTCGGCCGGCTTCCACTCCTTCTCTGCGCGCATCATGGGCTCCTCGTGCGACGTTCCCATCACAATGCCGTATTCGTCGGCGAGCTTGGCGTTCAGGGGATCATCCGCGGCGAAGGCGCTATTCCACATCGCAGGCCAGAGGTAGTTGGCCTTCAGACGGAGAATAAGTTCGAACACATGCACGTAAAACTTTGAGTTGTAGCCGCCGTACTTCTCATTGACCCAGCCGGTGAGTGCGGGCGCCTCGTCGTTGAGAAAGATGCCGCGATATTTGACCGCGGGGACTGGTTGAACGTGCCGGCCTGGCACGATGAAGAGAGCATCCTGATGGGGTACGCGCACATCGGCCCACCAATACCAGGGTGAGACGCCGATCTGTTCAGAGAGATCGTAGATGGCGAAGATGGCGCCGCGTTTGTCGCTGCCTGCGATAACCAGCGCGCGGCGAATGCCGGGCATGGGGTGGTCGACGATGGTGGTGACAGCCGATTCCCACTTTCCGGTGATCTCACTTACATCGAGTTTCCTGCGCCGGACCAGATCGTCGATCGGAGTGCTCTTACCGATGGTGCCGATGATGACTGCGTCAACTCCATGGAGATCATTGAGGTCGTGCAGCAAGGCGGGCTGTTGGCCTGTCACGCGCTGAATGTCGCTGCTCAGGTCACCGGCGGCGCGGAGAACGCCAGGCCAGTCTGTGTCGCCGACGAGCAGCGGGACTGCGTTGCTGCGATCCACCAGGGCGAATGCGCCGGGCGTGGGCGTGTTGGCGACATAGTGCGGCTGGCCAAGAGCGTGCGACCAAAGCGGGAAAAAGGAGCAGGAAAGAATGGCAAAGATAAAGAACTTACATTTGAAGCAAGTCAATCTGGCCTCCGGCGGAGATGGCCCGCAAATTCAGCAATATATATTTGAATCTTAATGCCGAAGAAGCGCAATGCCACAGAGGAAAGTCGTTGAGGCCAGGTTTTGCTCTGACGTCACGACGCGCCCGCGCCGGGGGATGCCAGAAACTGGAAGCTTGTCTTGTCTCTCAGGGCTTGATTTTGATAAGTGCCAGCGAATTTGGCGCCAGGCTCAATTGCAGTTTGCCTCCCTGCAGCCTCGTATCTTCAGGCACAGGAAGCGCCGATTCTCGATTCAATTGCACCACCTGATCAGGCGTGGGGTCCAGTGGCTGGCCCATGGCCGCATATTGCTTAAGCACGTTGCCATGGTCTGAATCGACGCGCTGGATGCTCACGTGCGCATCAAAAGGAACATGGGCGAACGACAGGCTGAGTGTCTGAGACTTTCCCTTCTGCCCGGGATCGACCAGATTCCATGCGGCGATTGCCACCCCCTCATGCGCAGATTGGGTAACGAGGATGTTCCTCGACGCGTTGGTTATCCTCCGATCGCCCAGTTGATGCAAAAGTCCATAGGCATAGTAACTGGGCTTATTAATACCGCCTTTGGCGCGCAATCCGAATTGGCCTTCAAATGGCTTGGCAATCGGGCCGCCTTCCTCAAAGACATCGGAGAATGTCCAAAATGACAGCATGTCAATGAGTCCATCACATTGGCGAACTGTATTCGCGAGGGCAGGTCCAACGAAAGTCGTGTCGCGGGATTCCATCATTCCTTCAACGTTCCATTCCGACCAGATCAGCGGAAGATCAGGCTTTGTCGACGCCTTGATTTCACCCTTCACTTTTGCGGCTGCGCGGCAGACCCGTTCATCCATGGGGATGTCTTCGCTGCTGTCAAAGAGATCTTCCACCGTATCGTCCGCATACCCATGCGTGGAAACGAAATCGACCGGCACATGATTTTGCGAAGTGAATTTGAGGAAATCGCCGATCCAGGCTGCGGCCGCAGTGGCAGGCCCGCCGACGCGTAGACGCGGACTAACAGTCTTCAAATCCTGCGCCGTGTGCGCGTATAACTCAAAATAGGACCTTTGCCGGGGAATGCCACCCCAGAAATCGATGTTAGGTTCATTCCAAACTTCGAAATACCACGTGGATACCTCGTCGATTCCGTAGCGATCGACAAGATGCTGTGCGAAGTGCTTCACCAGATCGTCCCAACGCTCCATGCTCTTGGGAGGCGAGACGTTTGGCTTGTACCAGAATGGATGCAGGGCATCAGGATTGAATGCAAGCTTCTTCGGCATGAAACCGATTTCGACAAACGGCCTTACGCCATTCTTCAGCAGCCCATCGTATACCTGATCCACATAAGAAAAGTTATAGAGCGGATTACCGTGCTCGTCCTCGGTACAGACGCCCAATTCATCGTGAAGGATTGCGTGAAACCTTACATACTTAAAGTCCGCGACCTGCTTCACGGCGCGTAAATCTTCGCGGTAACTTTCACGCAAAGAGAGGATTGCTCGTCCGGAACCGAACATCTGCTCCCAGTAATGCGGAAATGGTGTTGTTGGGGCTTGTGCATCGATTTCCACCCGCTCCTGTGCAATTCCGCGATAACCGGTAGTTAGAAAAATCGCGACTGCTAGCGCACTGCAAAACCAGGATTTGAGTCTCGACACGAGTTGCCCCTTTCGCTGGATAGGCCTTGGTTAATGACAAAGTGCGCATAAAGTCCAATGCGATCGGCAGACTCAAACTCTGCTGCTTGCACAGAGCCGAGAAGTTTCATTCACTCCGAGTGGCCACCATTGAATTCGTCATCGGATCAAAAGCTGAACCAAGCCTGTATTTGAACCGTTCTGCTGCCCAGCGCTGCCGGGGTGCCGTTGCCGCCTGCTACTCCAAAACCTGTATTCACAGAACTGATGGCCCCATCGGAATTTACAGTGTCGCATGAGCAAGTCTTTCCGCCCAGACTTCGTCGCTCCCCAAGTTTTCATGGATTCACAAATAAGCTAAAAGGTTGCCAACTCGAAACAGCGCTGCTTTTGTTGAAAGGGCTTTTGCGGCGATAA
>Ga0182013_10007244_pt1 | contig 12294 bp, 7 predicted proteins | sample 612S2MmetaG_FD_120487 | JGI IMG/M metagenome (GOLD analysis project Ga0182013, IMG submission 120487) | Permafrost microbial communities from Stordalen Mire, Sweden - 612S2M metaG | ecosystem: Environmental > Terrestrial > Soil > Wetlands > Permafrost | place: Sweden: Stordalen | collected...
ATACCTGGTTGTGGGACTCCCACAGTCTGAACACTGGAAGGCCAGCTAATTCGTCACCAGCCCTTCGTACCATCGGGGAGGGTGACCTGGTTATCGTGATGCGGCTACGACCTACAGATTATGCAAATAAGCCGGTTCCCGACGCAAAGGGATACGACGAGCCCGTCCTACTCGGCGTTTGGGTACCCGTCCTCGTCTATCGATACCTGGACCCTGCCAGCCCGCCCAGGATGGTCCGTTCAGGCCTGCGACTGCGTTTGGCGACCGAAGTGTGGCACGTGCCACTTGTGCGGTTCGACAAAGAAGTGCGGGTGAACGTCATACGCAATCGCGATCGCAAGGGGATCAACCTCGATCCCGAGTTCGCGGAACCCAATGTCACGTTGGTCGAGGTAAAGGGCCCTGATGGACACAGAACCGCTGCCGCTCGTCTTCTGGCCGCCTGCTCACTGCCCGGAGACTTACTTACCTGTCCGGACCCGCTTACCTATGGCCCTTCGCTACGCAAGACTGGCATGCGGCGAGAAGATGTCAAGTATTGGAAAGACATGCGCTACAGACACACTCTTCGCACTGCCGCCGAGAGGGTCGCCGTCGATCGTTCGAGGGAAAACGTCCTTGCCCGAGGCTACGACTTTCCCGAATGCTGGAACCACCAGCGCCACGACCGTTGGGGCGGCGACTACGAATGCTGGCCGGTTAATCAGACCGCTGGACCCAGAAAGCTTGCGGTTGAAGTCAAGGGAACTAGCCACGATCCGTGGCTAGGGAAGATCAAGCTGCAACGGTCTCAGTATGACCGTGCAATTCGACGTGCAGAAGGCAGGCCGCTTCCTCATGAACGCGATTACGACTGGGAGGTACACGTGCAAGCTGGTATCCCCGTTAGTGCCACCGACCCGGATGCGGCTGTTCTCCCAGCACTTGAGATTCACGATCCCCACTTCGTCCAAACGCACTGGAAAGCAACCTGGATTGAAGGCTGACCTGTCCCAACCCTGATGTCGTCGCCCTCGGCTACACCCCATCGATCTGTGTGTCTTCCTGCCGCCGTCGTGAGCCAGAAGCGAAGTCCACCGTTGGTTCGAGCGGCGAACAGGTGCGATCGCCTCCTTCCCATATAGCAATCATTTATTTGCTATATTCGAAAAGGGCTGAAAGCGAACAGAGGTGGCCGTGAGCATGACGCCCTCGGCTACCTGAGAGTTTCGACCGATGAGCAGGCTGACAGCGGTGCCGGTGTTGCGGCACAGGAAGCCGCGATCCGAACGGAATTCGAACGGCGCGAACTCCCACTGCTCGCGCTGCACATAGACACAGGAGTACCGGGTAAGTCCCTGGTCCGTCCGGCCCTCACCGCAGCTCTTGAAGACCTGGATGCCGGTCGTGGCGACGCGCTCATGGTCGCAAAGCTCGACCGCCTCAGTCGGTCGGTTCACGACGCCAGCGGTTTGATGATGCTCTCGGAAGAGAGCGGATGGGAACTCATCGCCCTAGATGCACCGGTGGACACGACAACGCTCGCGGGTCGGACCATGGCGCAAATCCTGTCGGTCTTCGCCGAGTTGGCGCCGGCTGATCGGAGAGCGCACCAAAGCTGCGCTGGCAGCGAAGCGGAGCGAGGGGGTTATGCTTGGTAGTCTCAGGACGCTACCCAACAACGTGGTCAGCAGGATCACCCGCGAGCGTCGTGGCGGACGCACCTGGTCCGCAATCGCCAATGGGTTGAATGCTGATCGGGTTCCGACGACGCAAGGCGGCCAGCGCTGGTACCCCGCAACAGTGCGAACGGTCAGCACTTTCGAACGGTCGGATCAGACACCTCGGGGACAAACATAGGCGCCCCAGCGATGGCGGCAAGCTTGCTCCGCTACTGATCTGGGTGCGTCAGCAGTCCTGTAGATGCTCAATCATCGTCTGGCACGCAAGGTCCTCGGGCAAAGAGCTCTTCGAGCCCTCGAGCACATCCTTCATCGTCCGGGAGCAGCACTGCATTCGCTACCGGACAGGGCGCCTCGGCTCTGATTTTGTCGGTGATTTCGGCGAACGCCTTGTCGCAGGTTACAAACTCCTCGCAGTCAGCGAGGTATACACCAATCTGGCTATCACCGGGAGTTCCCTTCGTGAATCGACGCTTGCTCGCCACGACGTGAAATGCCCATGACAGCCACTCGAGCGGTACGTCCGATACGAGGAGCTCATAGATCCAGAACCGAACCCATCCCGCCCAGTCGTCACGTATAAGGTCGAGGTCAAGAAACGGTTTAAGCCACTCTCGGTGAACGGGTGGCGTATTCAAATCGAAGAGGCCCGCGCTCCATTGACGGAGACTTTCTCCTCGCCAGGACGAGAAGGAATCGCCTTCCCATCCAGGCACTGGAGTCTCAAAGCGACCAACCCAGTCGGAAAGGACAGTCTGCTCGAACGTGCGAGCTTGAAAGGCTGCGCGGAAGGCCTTCTGCGACTCCCTCGCCTCTTGCATTTGACTGCCCTCTGCGCGTCCGAGTACCCGAGCCTGTTGGCTCGGCTCATTGCGGGCGCGCCACCAGAACCCGCCGATCTCACCACGCCCTGGCTTTTGATCGCTGATCCAATCCCACCGAAGGCGGCGCCACTCCCGAAGGTCTGGGTGCGCGAGCAACCACTCAGGATGAAGTCGTTTGATCTGGACGCGGAGCTGTTCGGCTTGTTGGAAGATCTCGGGCATCGGACGGAGCCAAGTCTTCCGGGTGATTGCGCGTAAGTCGCGCCGGCGCAGGTAACCATCTGATGTCCGAAGGATCTCGTACACGACCGCCGGACAGGCAACAACGCGGACGCCGTGCCTTAGGGCATCATGTTGCACTCGCTCGACTTGGCGATACTGGGCAATGTTTCCCCAGACATTCGTGTCAAGGAGGATTCGGCGCCGCTTGGGGTTGACTTCAGGCACGATTGAAGCCTAAGCGCGTGACGTTCCCGACCCGACGAAACAGGCTATACAGAACGACAAAAGCCGGACATACCTCGAACGTACCGTGGCAGTGGTTGGGCCCTCGTCCTCCAATCGCCGGCTTCTCGCGCTAGCGACGACCGGGTCCTAGCACTGACAGACTGGCAGGTGCAATGGCCGGCAATGCAGAAGCCCTGTCTGAAGCGGTCCGGCGCCGCGACGAGATCATCGACCAGCTCGTCTCCAGGTTCAAGGCGAATGACTGTGAACCGCTCGGAGATCCCAGCGGAGAGTTGCCCGCCGAAGTCCGGGCGCTCGTGGAGTGCCTGCGAGAACTGACGCCGCTTGACGAGCACGCCGTGCGGTGGGACCCGGACTCCTGGGCGAGAGGCCTTGAGAGCCGGAGAGACCTTCCGGATCGGGACCGACTGCTAAGCGTCGTGGCCCGCCTCGCAGGCCTAACACAGCAGGAAGTCGGTCACTGGATTCGCCGTCGCGAGGTCTTCGACTTGGCTGACGGCGACGTCGTCGACCTGTTCGTGGCGACGATGGCATGGGGATATGGTCGCGGTTGGGGGTGGTATCGAACCGCCAAGATCATCGAGCTGGCAACCAAGACGAGTGGCAGGGGTGACCTTCAACTCCTGACCGAAAAGCTCAAACGTCTGGCCGAGTTTGCTGGTTCCGGCTCAACTGTCGACCTCTTCGCTGCTTGGTCTGACACCACAGACCCTGCCCGCCTACGCCGTTTCGGACCGGCCTTTGCCAGCAAGTTCGCCTACTTTGCCGGATACGACCGGACAGGCGGGACGGGACCTTTGATCGCCGACCTGTGGGTGGCGTGGGCGCTTTGGGCGCTTGCCGACATCTGGGACGCTCGCACGGACAGCGCCAAGTACATCCAGTACCTGACGGTCGCTGGCCGCTGGGCAGACGATGGCGGCTGTCGGAGCGATGAGATCGAGCGCGCGCTGTTCTATCTCGGTCCGCCTATTCGAAGAGCCTGAAAAGGCCTCGTAAGCCAGTGCGAGATGTTGGCCGAAGATCGCAGACTTGTTTCGAAGTCGAGCTGGGCAACGAGCCAGGGCTCCGTCGACGAGGCCACGATGCACACTCTACGGCAGTCGTACTGACGCAGGACTGGGAGTACAGGCCTCGGACGAGCGCAGCCAGGCTGGGAGTTGGATACTCGAGAGTCTTGCTGTCGAGGCCGGTTCCAACCGCCCCTCACACCATGCTCGTAGCCTTGGGAGTGTGACCAGGGGCTCGGGGCTCAACACGGAGGCGTGCGACCGACAGATCAGCCACTCACCAGGGCCTTTGCTGGCCGCACGTGCCTCTCGGACTCGTGCGAGTTGGGGATCTCTGGCCGGGTGCGGGTACCCGACCAGGCTGGCCCGGCGACCCGCACGAGCTTGGCGGTTGGGCCCTGGACATCAGGAGCTACCCGCTTGACCACTGGCCAGCTTCTAGATTGGTCGTACGACCGCTGGACGAGGGAGCTGGCGACCTTCTTCTTCGGTGGCAGTGCTCCGGGCGAGGTCGTGACGTTCTGCGCCGACGGACCGACCCTGGCAACGATGACTCGTGCACCGGAGACGGACGCGACCGAGTCGCTCCGAGCCGTCGTGGAGCCGCTAGTCATGCCTGGGTACCGCTTCGAATTCATTGCTGCTCTCGGTGAGGAGTGGGAGAGCGACGGAATGATCGGGCCTCCACCGTCGTTGCCCTTACTGGCCCTTACAGTTCTGGCGGCCTCGCTCATGCAACGTCAGGGCGAAGTCGCTTCGCACAACTTCTACCGGAGACTCCGCGAGCAGCTCGATCCTCTCGACGACCAGCCCGGCATACCGGGGGACTTCGGAGATTGGGTTCCCGATCTCTGGCGTCAACTGGAGAGGTGGCTCAACGACCACCTCGGCGGTGAGTCCGGCGTCCTCGTCCTCCAAAGTCAAGAATCTCTTGAGCACAACCCATATAGCAAGAACATCGCACATCCCCTACAGCAGGCCGTCTTCCGTGTATCCGACCGTCGGCATCTCTATCGCTTCTTTCGGGCTATCGGCGTCGACCCCGAGGATGACGACGCTGAACCGACTGAGCTCAAGCGCGCCTTGGGTCTATGGGCAGCTCGTCACCAGCCTGGCGCCGCTCGGCTAGCACGACTAGCCACGGAGACTTCGTTCGAGAGCTACAGCTTGGATCTGTTGGCGCGACTGGCTCGTTCTTGGGACGGGCAGCTTGTCCAGGAAGCATCGGGCAAGCCTGAGTCGTCGATCCGACTCTGCCTGCGGACTCGACCCCTGACGCTGTCGTTGCTCGCCAGCCGAGACGAGCGGATGCCCGAGACCGTCGTCGTGACTGGGCCGGCAGGACCGATATCCCTCGAAGGCCGGAGTCATTGGTTTAGGCCCATGCCGCTGCCCATTGCTCTGACTGTCGGCATGCTGCAGGACGGGCTAGAGCTGCTAGGCGACGAGGTTGCCCTGAGTTTTGAGCCTCGCTCGATCTATGCACTTCGCTTCGACGACACCGCAGGGGGCTGGGTGGACGTCGATCACCTCCAATTCGGTGACCTTCACCACCTACTGGTGCGCAGCGATGCGCGCGCCGAACTCGTGACCTTCTGTGCCGCGGAGAGTCCCGGCGCCCGGCTTGATGCTGCCGCTACGCCCCACTTGCCAACCGGTTGGTTCCTGACACGAGACGTTCGCCTGGACCGGCGCCCCAACGCTCAGCCGCCGGCCCAGCTGGCCGCTCTGCTCCGCAGCGGCGGCGGGGCACGTCTTCGACTCGTTGGCGGACTCAAGCTTCCACATCTCCATCACGCCTACCTCGTCGGCGGCGCACCTTTCCTGGCTCTGCCGGAGGACATAGAGGAGCGGACCTTCCGGCTCTACAAGGACGACAGCGACCTGCCGCATACCTTCGTGGCTACAGGCAGCGAGTTCCCGCTCGGTGCTCTACAGCTCACCGCCGGACACTACGAGATCAAGTATGGGCCGGCTCGCATCGATTTCGATCTGATCGAAGGCATCGTGGAGACCGCCGGTGAAGGTGCCGGCACCGTTGAGACCGCAGGCATCGTGGGAATGCACGTTTCCTCTGACGCGCTTATACCGCTAACCGAGCCAGCACCCGAGGGCGGTCAGCCCTGCATGCTGCTTGGGCCAACACCTGCCGATGTCGAACTGGTGCACACGCCCCAGTGGCTGTCCGACTTACTTGGCGATGGCGGCCTGAGCTGGACCGCGGTTGACGCTTGGCCAGACTTCGAACCGGTGTGGAGACTAAGCCGCCCGCCCGGCAGCGGCTCGGGATACCTGGCAACCCAGATTGGCAATGAGCCTCCGCAGGCGTCGCCACCAGGCGGCACGTGGGCGAATCTGATCCTTCAGGCGGAGCTTCCGCAAGGCGCTGATCCGTCTCTCTGGGGCGACTACCGGCAAGCTGCAAAGGCTCTCCAATGACTGCCGGTGACGATCTGCTGATGTGGGCGAGCGAAGCCGGCTCTGGCACGTGGGGGCACTTGCGCGACACCGCTGCCTATCTGGCTCGCGTTCACGACCTCCAAGATCGGCCGTGGTATCTCGCAGTACCGCTCAGCGACCTCGGGCACATCGATCTTTCGTGGACCGATGAGCGCTGGAGTGTGGCCAGTCCTGGCCTGGTTATGGCACGAGGATGCGGATTGTGCGCGTATCTCGTGGGAGCACGCCCGAGTCGGATGCTCGAACGCTTCCAAGCTGCGGCCGACGCGCTAGATGTCTATCCCTTCGAGATCGCGCAAGGCAGCGCTCCGGCTGCCTTGTTCGCCAAGTGCGCCAGCGTTGACGCGGCCCAGGCCGTGGCCGAGCGACTCGGGGTTCCGCTCTTGTTCGACCCTTCCACGGCTCTCGCCGAGACTGTCCCGAGGATCGATCCAGACGACCTCGAGGTTGCCGCGCCGCTGCCGCTCGAAGACACGCTCGAACGGTTCGACTCCCAGTCGTGTCAGTGGCTGCCCGCGGCTGAGCGAGAGCAACCTGGTTTGTATCGGACTGACCTGTACGGCCGCAGCATCTTTCGACTACACCGAGGTGACCAGTGGTACAAGGTCGACCAGGCCACCGGTCAGCTGCTCGCGCTGAGCGATCGATCGGACTTGCTTCGCTGGTCTCTGCCTTCGGTCGACTGGGTTCGGCCAAGCATGCTGGAGATCCCGTCGTGGCTGGCCCTGCCTCAATTAGCAGAACGGGCAGCCGTCGCGGCAAGCGGTCTACTGCCGAAGCGCGGGCGCGGCAGGCGCCTGTATCGCAACGTCTCACGGGTAGTGGCGGCCACCTTGGCCGAGCGCCTGGGAGTGCGGTTGTCGGTCGTCGCCGATTCTTCTGCTGAACTTGTTCACTCGTCACATAGGAGCAGCCGTGGCTAACCCGATCAGCGCCTTCGATCGTCTGAGGGAATACGTCTTTCGGTACTACGGCACGCCCTATCGCCTGGCGGAGCCTGAGGTCGAGAGTGAGCGGCACGAACTCTTCGATCACGACGATGGAGTCTGGCGTGAGCCCTGGGTGGAGTCGATCAACGACTACGAGCTCACCGGCCTCGGATTCGAAGCGGCAGTTAGCCAGCTGAGAGTCTCGGCTGACTTGGCGGCGTTCGCGCGCTGTGGCCTCATCGCCTACGACGACATCTTCACGCACCAACGCGATGCGTTAGAGCACTCCCTGGCCGGAAGGAACGTGGCGGTAACGGCTGGTACGGGCTCCGGCAAAACAGAATCGTTCCTCCTCCCAGTTCTCTCCTCCCTCATCTCCGAGTCGGCAGATTGGACTGGCACGTCACCGCCCGGATCTCGCTGGTGGGACACAGGCAGCGGCTGGACGCCGCAGCGGGGAAGCGAATCGGGCCGGGTTGCTGCCATCCGAGCGCTAGTGCTCTACCCGATGAACGCACTGGTCGAGGATCAGCTGGTACGTCTCAGGCGGGCTCTCGACTCGCCCCAGGCGCGCAGCTGGTTGGACAACAATCGGGGTGGACACCGCTTCTACTTTGGACGCTACACGGGAGCGACCCCAGTCGCTGGTGACTCAGCGAACGCGGGCGCCCGTAACCGACTGAAACGCTACCTAACCGACATCAGCGGGCGAGCCGATCGCCTTCGGGATGACGACAGGCGTCGGTACTTCATCCCGCGGACCGATGGCGCCGAGATGCGCAGCCGTTGGGACATGCAAACCTACCCACCCGACGTCCTCATCACCAACTATTCAATGCTGAGCATCGCGCTGCTCAGGGCCATCGACCAAGGGCTCATCGAACACACGCGGAGCTGGTTGGCCGAGAGCGACACGCACATCTTCCACCTGGTGGTCGACGAGCTGCATATGTATCGGGGGACAGCCGGCACGGAAGTCGCCTATTTGATCCGCAACTTCCTGCACCGCATTGGCCTCACCCCTGACTCACCCCAGCTGCGCTGCTTGGCAACCTCGGCCTCGCTAGGGGATCAGACCTCGGCTCGTAAATATCTGGCGGAGTTCTTCGGGGCCCACCCTGACTCCTTTGAAGTTCTTGAAGGCCGAACGGTCAAGCCGATCGACCCGCCCCTCAGTCTGACCGCGCACACGACGAGATTCGCAGCCTTTCGACCGGACGCCGGGCCGGCCGTGGCGGCCGCGCTGATTGAGGAGACTCGCGCCAAAGACGCGATCATCGCGGCGTGTGAGCGCGAAGCGCCGGAAGGTGGGACGGCCATCGGGCTCTCGACACTCGATCGAACGCTGTTCGACACCGATGGCATCCCCGACCCGGAATCGGGATCGTTGGCCGTGAGCGACGCCATGAAGGGCCTGATCGCTGCCGTCGACTGTGCCTCCGCTGACACCGACACCGATCTGCCTCGCCTCAGGTCACATCTGTTCTTCCGTAACATCCTTGGTGTCTGGGCCTGTAGCGATGCCACCTGTTCGGCAGTCGACCCGCGCTTTGGTAGTCCTGACCGATCGGTCGGACGTCTGTATAGCCGCCCGCGCCATCGCTGCGAGTGCGGGGCCCGGGTCTTGCGACTCCTGTACTGCCAGAGCTGCGGTGAGCTCTACCTCGGTGGTTTCGTTGCTCCGGCCGTCGCCTCGGGAGGCCGCTTCTCCGATCAGGAGCGGTACCTTGTCGCCGAGCTCGGCCAACTTGACGCTCTGCCCGATCAGGGTCGGGTCACCGAGTCCGCGCTGGATTTTGCACTGTTATGGCCCAAGGCTGTCCCCGAGGAACGGATCCTCGACCGTCGGTGGACTCGTGACAATGGCGCCTACGTCTTCGAGTTCAAGCCGGCCTTGTTCGAGGCGAACAGCGGACGCTTGAGTCTGGCGCCGCAGTACAACTGCTGGACATTCCAAGTCGATCATGTCGGGCGCTCGCAGGATCGGCGAGCCGAGATTCCGCCACTACCGATTAAGTGTCCACAGTGTCACGCTGACTGGGAGTTGTTCACCAGCGGTCAGGGAGCTCGACCGATCTTCAGTCGCAGCCGGACCCGCTCCCCAATCCGCACTATGGGTACCGGTTACGAGAAGATCGCCCAGGTGCTGGTCGATGCTCTCACCCGGGAGCTGATCGATGACGGTGAGCAAGCACGGCGGCTCGTACTGTTCTCCGACAGTCGGCAAGACGCCGCCAAGCTCTCTGCTGGCCTGGAGAAGCGGCACTACCAGGACTTGGTCCGTGAGCTGATCGTGCAGCAGCTGGGATCTGGTTCCGCAGACGATGTCGAGCTGGTCGCGCAGTTCTTGGACGGCGATCGGTCCGCGGAAGCGGTGAGTGCCAACCAGCGCCTCCGTGTCGACAACCCGCCGCTGTACAACGCCATGAGAGATGCGCATGACAACCTTCCCGGCGCCGAAGCCGAGGTCGATCGTTTGCTAGTAGACACCCGAGGCGGCCGGACTCTGACGAGCATCTCAATGGAGGTAGAGGAGGAGCTGCTCAAACTGGGCGTCAATCCCGCCGGGCCAGACCCTTCCGTCCAACAATCCTGGTTTGTTCGCGGTGAGGGCCGAACCAGCTGGGAAGACCTCTACAACTGGGCTGTTCAGCCAGTTACTCGACGAGCGCCGTTGGTTACCCAAGGCGCGCGGACATTGCGGACACAGATTGACGGCACGCTCCTCCGAGAGTGCGAGCTTAACGTGTTTTCGGGCAACGGCCGTGACCTGGAGTCCCTCGGCCTGGCTAAGCCCACCCTGCATATGGATATGGCTCATGTTCCGTCAGGTCTCGATGCAGGCGTCTTCGCTGAGATCGTGCGAGGCAGCGTCCGTATTCTGGGCGACAGTCGCCGGTTGCAGGATATGAAGGGCCCGAGCGACAAACCGCCCAGTGACCTGGCCGACTACTGGAAGCACCTCACTGATCTGCATGGTCTTCCGGCGGATCTGCTGGAGTCAGCGGTACCCTCCGCTTGGACAACCGGCGTCCTGGAATACCTCATTCAGCCCCAATCTCTCAGGCTGGCGCCACCAGGGTCAAAGCATTGGGTGTGCACTCGCTGCAAACGTCGACACCTGGACGCCGCCGGCGGCATCTGTACGGCCTGCTTCCTCGAGCTGCCGACTGATCCCGTAGCAGCGCTTGATGCTCGCGACGACTACTACGCCTTCTTGGCCCAGGCTGGCCTACCGTTCCGTCTGCGCTGTGAAGAGCTGACCGCTCAGACCGACAAGGAGGATTCGCCGAAACGCCAAGCCCGGTTCCAGGATGTGTTCCTGGATAATGAGCTGCCGCTCACGGCAGGTATCGACCTACTCAGCGTCACGACCACCATGGAGGCCGGAGTCGATATCGGGGCGCTCCGCGCCGTCGTCATGTCCAACATGCCGCCGCAACGCTTCAACTACCAACAGCGTGTAGGCCGGGCTGGTCGACGCCGTGAACCCTTCTCGTTTGCTCTGACTGTGTGCCGCGACCGAACGCACGACGAGTACTACTTCTCGCATCCCGAGCGCATTACCAATGAGACGCCTCCCAGTCCCTATCTTGACCTCGGTCGGATAGAGGTGTTGCGCCGAACCGTGGCCGCTGAGGGCTTGCGAATGGCCTTTCGGCTGATGGCCGACGCCGATTCCAGCCTTGATTTGGGCGACAACGTCCACGGCGAGTTTGGGCTGGTCGATCACTGGTCGGTCAATCGTCCACATGTCGCGAGGGTCTTGACCGAAAGCGTCGCCGAGGTCACGGCGTTCGTCGATCAGCTGCTGAGTAACGCGCCGGTGTCTTCGACGGCCCGTCGCGACGAACTGGTGGCTTACGCCACCGACCCAAGCGTTCAGCCGTCACTGCTCACAGACGTCGATGCGGCCTGCACCGTAACTGCCGGCCAACCAGCGCTCAGCCAACACCTGGCGGAGCGGGGCGTCCTGCCAATGTTCGGCTTCCCAACTCGAGTGCGGCCAATGTACCTGCGCCGACCGACGCGTGGTTATCCCTGGCCGCCACCCGGACTCGTCGATCGGGACCTCGAACTCGCCGCCGTTGACTACGCGCCCGGGAGCGAGGTCGTCAAGGACAAGCAGGTGCATACTGCCGTTGGACTCGTTGGCTACAAACCTCAGGGCTCCCTGGTTGGGACCGTGGCCGACCCGGTGGGTCCGTCATTTGGCATAACCATGTGCCGGATCTGTGGTTCGGCCCGGCGAGCGGACGATCCCTACGTCCGACTGAGCTGCGAGACCTGCGGTGCGACGAACCCTGACTATGCAGGCATGATGCTGGCCGAACCGGTTGGCTTCCGGTCCAGTTACCGCCCGGAGGACTTCGAGGGCTCCTTTACCCGCAGCGCCCGGGCTACGACGCCTCGTATCTCTCCCGATCTCGCCGCTATGACTCGAACCGAGACCGACGGAGCTGTCGCCTTCAGCGGACCCGGAGATGTCTTCGTTGTCAATGACAACAACCGAGGTCTGTATCGGTTTGCTCCCTACAGCGGTCCCCGCGACGACGATCGCGGCTCGTGGTTATCGCTAGACCTGGCGCGAGAGGGATTCCAGGGGCTACGCCTTGCGGACCTCAACCAGACTCGCACCTGGGAAGGTGCCATTGGTCTGATCATAAGAACCGACACGATGCTGGTCGGTCCCAGAGACGACCCCGAAGGTTTGACGCTTGTGCCTTACGACCCTGGGGTCAAGGGAGCCTGGTACTCACTGGGGTTCCTGCTACGTGCCGCTGCCTGCCGCCTACTCGACATTGGCAACGCCGAACTCGATGTCGGCTACTCGGTTCGCCATGCAAGCGGGCGGCGACTCACCGAGGCGTTCCTGGCGGACTCCCTCGATAACGGCGCCGGCTACTGCACCTGGCTCGGGCTTCCCAACAACCTCGGCAAG
>Ga0182013_10007246_pt1 | contig 12292 bp, 10 predicted proteins | sample 612S2MmetaG_FD_120487 | JGI IMG/M metagenome (GOLD analysis project Ga0182013, IMG submission 120487) | Permafrost microbial communities from Stordalen Mire, Sweden - 612S2M metaG | ecosystem: Environmental > Terrestrial > Soil > Wetlands > Permafrost | place: Sweden: Stordalen | collected...
GACGGACATTTCGATCACCTTTCGCCGGATGGCGAGACCAGGTATCGTAACTTCACCATTCTCGAATGGCTGCAGTCGGCGATCAGCAATAACATTGGCAAACAATGGCACGGCGAAGTGATAGGACACTAAAGCGATGATTGCGAAGAATAACGTCAAGACGGTCGTAGGCTGGATGATCATACTTGGGCATCTGGGGATTTTGATCTACATATTCCTAGGCAAGACTGCCACGTGGGACATGGATCGCAAAATGACTGCGGCCCTTACTGTCGCTCCGGTATTTGCCGCGTATTTTGTTGCCGTTGTGAAGAACTTCGTCGCCGGGGCAGAAGACGCGGGTACCGGTCCCAAGGTCAATTACAATTACGCGTTGATCTCATTCATCCTTCCTGCGATTCTTTTGCTGGGAATTATCTATATAGTTCACATTTTCCCCACCCAGGAGTTTTCAAAGCCTGAAAAGCTGCAACAGGCTCTAGCCGGACTGGAAGTCTGCCTCGGTGGAACTGTCGGGTTCGTCGTAGACAGTCTGTTTCCACGCGCCGCATAGGACTCTCCGAGGAGTTTTTCCGCAGCCTTCGAGGCCGTGCCTTTTCAAAGCGCGATTCTTGCCACGGGCTATTGGTCCCTCGGTCCTTAAGTTCTTGCACCCGTCTCACCGCCGCGCCAGCAGAAGCATAATCACGAACAACACCACTGGAGTAATTGCCAGCCCAGCGTACAGCAGCAACTTCCGGCCCCGGGGCAGGAAGCGCCGATGCAGCGAGGGGCGCCGCTCGTCGTCAACTCCCACTTGCTCCTGGTGCTCGAGCTCCCAGGCCATTTCGGTGGCGGTGGCGTAGCGGTGGCGGGGGTCACGCTCAAGGGCGCGGAACAGGATCTCCTGCAACTGGGGGGAGATGGCCGGGTTGAGCTTCCGCGGCGGCTGCGGATCGTGGAGCAGGCGCTCGTTCATGACCGCCAGCGGATTGGGTCCACTGAAGGGCGGCTCGCCGGTGAGCATCTCGTAGAGCATTACCCCCAGCGCATAAATGTCGCTGCGCTGGTCGCCGCGCTGACCCTTCACCTGTTCAGGCGAAATATAATCCGGCGTGCCGAGGGACGGCGAGAGGCCCGCGAAGGTCAGCCGCCGCATGTCCTCTTTCATGGCGATGCCGAAGTCGATCAGCTTGACGCTGTCGCCATCACCGACCATGATGTTCTCCGGCTTCAGGTCGCGATGAACCACGCCATGCTTGTGCATGTAGTCCAGCGCCTCGCAGATGCCCAGCGTAATTGCGATGGCCCGTTCGATGGGCAGTTTGCGCTCTTCGTTCAAAATCGCCCGCAGCAGCCGCCCGTCAACCCACTCGATCACCATGTAGAGGCTGCTTCGCTCTTCGTCGTTCGCGGTCTTCACAATTCCCGGATGGTCGAGTTCCTGGCCGATCTGCTGCTCGCGCCGGAAACGCTCCAGCAGCACCGGATCCGTTTCCATCTCCGGGTGGGGAATCTTGATAGCCACCTGCCTGCCGTCCCTCAGGTCGGTGGCACGATAGAGCGTAGACATGGCGCTGCGGGCAACGGTGGGTCCGAGGCGGTAGTGATCGAGCGTGTCTCCGGCTTCAAGTGTCGTCATCAGGGCGCTTTGCATAACAAAAACGATTGTTTCATGCGAATCGTAAGAAAAACGCAAGGAAGTTGCATGGAAATCGATAGTATGGAGTCAGCGCTGGGCGCGGCGCAAGCTCCGCCCAGGCCATAGACTCAGAATAGACAACCGCGCCACGCAAGCACTATGCGCGCGGTACGGGTTGTGATTGAATTTCAAAATGTTCCGCAGAACGTCTCGTTTGCTCCGGTTTCTTGTCCTCTGTGGGATGCTTGCCGGTCTCTCCGTCCCGGGGACAGCTCGGGGCACGGCGAAAGACCGCCCGTTCCACCGCGATCCTCCTCTGCAGGAGACCGGATTTCTCAATCGCAAAGTCGAATATAACGGAGTCCCCTACCGCTTCCAGGTCTACCTCCCGGAGGAGTGGCGGCGCGACGACGGCAAGCTCTGGCCCATCATTCTCTTCCTTCACGGGCGCGGCGAGCGCGGCTCCGAAGGCATGTGGCAAACCCAGATCGGGCTTCCTGCCCAGATCCGCGACCACCCGGAACGCTGGCCTTTTGTGATTGTCATGCCCCAGTGCCCGTTGCCAGACCACTGGACGGACCCCAAGATGCTGGAGATGGCCATGGCCGCCCTCGACCAGGAGACGGAAGAGTTCCACGGCGATCCGCAGCGCACCTACTTGACCGGCCTTTCGATGGGCGGCTATGGCGCCTGGGAGCTGGCTCGGCTTCACACCGCGCGCTGGGCGGCCGTAGCGATCATGGCAGGCGGCATCTTCTGGAGCTACGAGCCGGAACGCTGGCAGGAGGTCTCAGTACTGCCTGCCGAATACGCCCAGGCACTCGGCCACACTCCCATCTGGCTCTTCTATGGCAGCGAGGACCACGTGGTGTCGCCCCGCCAGAGCGAACTGCTCTACGAAGCAGTGAAGGCCGCCGGCGGCCACATTCGCCTGTGGGTTTATACCGGGCTCGATCACGATTGCTGGTCGCGCGCCTATAATGAACCAGAACTGCCCCGATGGCTGCTGGCGCACCGCGCCCTGGCCAAACCGGATGTGCTGCCCGCGTTCGCGGAGCGGGTCGTTATCCCCCGCCACCCCAACCCCATCAAGCTCCCATCCACTGCTCTCGACGCCATGGCAGGCGAATATCGCGAGCCCAACGGGCATGGCATCGTCACCCTCTTCCGCCAGGGAGACGTGCTCTACGAAAAAGACCAGTACGGCGGAATCATCGAGCTGGCCGCCGAGTCGCCCACCGCACTCTTCTTCCCCAATGGCGCCAGCCTCCTGCGCATGCTCATCGAACGCGACAAGCAAGGCCTGGTCACGGCATTTGTGCTCCACGACGACCGGCACGAAGAACGATGGGAAAAATTACCCGCGGCCGCCCGCCAGGCTATCGCGATGCGCCATTGAATCCGTCTGTCCAGGGGGAACCATCCGCACCGCCCTTGCGTATCAATCGACTGGCAGGGAAGAGTTTTCTTGAGTAGTTCCACAACTTAAGTGCCATTCCCCGCAAGGCTGAAGCGCGCTATTGCTGGTTACAGCGGTTTCGATTCTGCTTTTTACGAAGTCCTCGACGTCAAGTGGCATTTTCCTCAACCGGGGTCCCCACAGACGGATCTTAGTCTGTGGGGTGGAAGTAAATGCCACCTCCCACGAGCTTCAGATGCCAACATGTGAATCGAAACCGCTCTAATGTATCCGTGAAGAGCTGCGTTTTCTCCCGTGCGGAGATTGCAAGCCCCGCCGCGGCGGAGGTAATTATGTTTTGCAGTGGGTGTGGTCAAGCAATGGCTCCCGGGCAGGCCTTTTGTGCCCAGTGCGGCCGCCCGTCGGCTGCCGTGATTCCCCCGGTACCCGGACTCCAGTTCCAGTTGGAAAGCTATGCCGCCAAAATCCGGACCATGAGCGTTCTCTGGTTCGTCTACGCCGGTCTATCGGTCCTGCTGGGATTCTTCGGCCTGGCCTTTGCTCACGCCTTCTTTGCCGGCGCGTTCGGCAATTGGATGAACGGTCCTATGCCTCCCACTTTACTTGCACCGATCCTGATTCGCTTTGCGTGGGCGGTCCTGGTTTTTCGCGCGGTGCTCTATGCCGTGGCAGGGTGGGGTCTGATGCAGCGCACGCAGTGGGGCCGCATCTTCGCCATCGTCGCCGCCATACTGAGCCTTATCCATTTTCCTTTCGGAACCGCTCTCGGCATCTGGACCCTCGTCGTCCTGCTCGGCTATCGCAATTCCACGCTCTACGAACAACTGTAGAAAGCAGCGTTCGTCTACAATCAATCCATGAGTTTCCCTGAAATCCGCATGCGCCGCCTGCGCCGCACTGAGTCTCTGCGCGCCCTGGTGCGCGAAACAGTGCTCGAGCCCGGCGACCTCATCTACCCGCTCTTTCTCTGCCCCGGCGAAGGCGTGCGGCGCGAAGTCGGCTCCATGCCCGGAGTCTTCAATCTTTCCGTCGACGAGGCTGTCCGCGAAGGCGAACAGGCCGCCGAGCTCGGCATCGGAGGCCTGCTGCTGTTCGGCCTTCCCGAAAGCAAAGATGAAACCGGCACTGGCGCCTGGGATGAAAACGGAATCGTCCAGCAGGGGCTACGCGAGCTCCGCCGTTCCGCCGCCGGCAAAAAGCTGGTCCTCATTGCCGACGTCTGCCTGTGCGAGTACACCAGCCACGGCCATTGCGGCGTGGTCGTGGAAGGCCGCGACGGCTTCGAGGTCGCGAACGATCCTACCCTCAAGCTGCTCGCCCGGACCGCTCTTTCGCTGGCCCAGGCCGGGGCCGATATCGTCGCCCCCAGCGACATGATGGATGGCCGTGTTGCCGCCATTCGCGCCGCGCTCGACGCGGAAGGATGCGCCCGCACTCCCATCCTGAGCTATGCCTCAAAGTTCGCTTCCGCCTTCTATGGCCCGTTCCGCGAAGCCGCCGATTCCGCCCCCCAGTTCGGTGATCGCAAGGCCTACCAGATGGACGGCGCCAACCTCCGTGAAGCCATGCGCGAAATCGACCTCGATGTCGAGGAGGGCGCCGACATGATTCTCATGAAACCGGCCATGCCCTACCTCGACGTGATTCGCGCCGCACGCCAGCGCGTTGATGTGCCCATCGGCGCTTACCAGGTCTCCGGCGAGTACTCCATGCTGCAGGCCGCATTCGAGAAAGGCTGGCTCGATCGCGATCGCGCCACGCTCGAATCGCTGGTCGGCATTCGCCGCGCTGGGGCCGACTTCATCGTCACCTACTTCGCCAAGGAAGCCGCCCGGCTTCTCTAAATCGGGCAAACCCGCTGACTTTGCGGGTGATTCGTCTTAGAGACCTGCTTCCGTCTACAGCGTTTCAAAAGACAATTCCGCGTTCCGATTCCCCGATTTCCGTTGACACGGGCTCGCAAGGGTGCAACCCTGCTGCCAACCCCCAGCGCTTTGCGGGTCACAAGGCGCTCAAGATGCTTCTTCCCGTGCACGAAGTCCATCCCCGCTTTACTTAATACTTGATCGGAAAGTCGAGGTTCCATGATTCGAAGAAGCGGAGTCATCTCTGTGCTCGCCGTCAGCTCCTTCCTGCTGTGTGGAGCTGCCTCGCCATCCGGCTGTCCCTCGGGACAGATCGGCCCAAGCAAGGGTGAAGTGGCCGGCGCCGCCGTGGGCGCGGTTGCCGTGGTTGCAGTAACCGTCGTGGTATTGGTTGAGGTCAACAAATCACACCACACTCTCAAAGGTTGTGTTACGACTGGACCCGATGGCCTGAAGCTGCATGAGCTAAATAGCCAGAAAACATACGCGCTCACCGGGGTCACCGCGAATGTGAAAGTGGGAGATGTGGTTCGGGTTCACGGCTCAAAGCAGAAGGGCCAGAAGGATAGCGCCGGAGCCCAGGACTTCGCGGTGGAGAAGATGAGCAAGGATCTCGGTCCGTGCCAGGCGAGCGTCGGGCCTGTGGGCCCCGGCTCCTCATAGGGAGCGTCCTAGAGCGAAACCAGAGTAATTGTGGCCCATTGACGTCCGTAGTAGGTCGCCGCTCCCTGGGGGGTCGCGTCGACTGAGCATTGAGGCTTCGGGATACGTCGACTCTGGTTTCGCTGTAGCTCCATTCGCTCTCCTTTCCGGCCGCACCCCGTGATCACAAATCACTTTGTCTTAGAGGCGTAGTGTGGTCTTCTAATTAGAACCCGCCTATGCGCAAGCGCCTGGAAACCTACTTTGAATTTGCCCGCCTGGGAACCAACTGGCGCACCGAAATCCTTGCCGGCGCCACCACCTTCCTGACCATGGCGTACGTTGTGCTGGTGAACCCGGCCATTCTGGCCGACGCCGGCTTGCCGCTGCCCGCCGTAACCGCCGCCACGTGCCTCTCAGCCGCCTTCGGCTCCATCCTCATGGGAGTAATCGCCCGCTACCCTATCGCTCTCGCCCCCGGCATGGGCCTGAACGCCTACTTCACCTACACCGTGTGCATCAAGATGCACATTCCCTGGCAGACCGCCCTGGGCGCGGTCTTCCTCTCCGGCATCATCTTTCTTGCGCTCACCGCCGCCGGCATCCGCCAGATGATTCTCCATGCCATTCCCCACCAGCTCTATGCGGCAGTGGCCAGCGGCATCGGCCTGTTCATCGCCTTCATCGGCTTTCAGCATGCGGGCCTTGTCGTTCGCGACCCCAACACCCTGGTCGGCCTGGGCAACATCCGCAACCCCACCACCTGGCTGGCTCTCTCCGGCCTCATTCTCATGGTCGCCCTGGAAGTAAAAAAAGTCCGCGGCTCCATCCTCATCGGCGTGCTCGCCGTCACCGCCGCGGCCTGGTCGCTCGGAACCATGCACTGGACGCCGGCGAGCGTCGGCTTCGGCTCCCTCGCAAAGACCACATTCCAGCTCGACATCCGCGGAGCCCTCAGCAAGGGCCTGATTGAAATCATCTTCGTCTTTTTCTTCGTCGACCTTTTTGACAACCTGGGAACCCTGGTCGCCGTCACCAAGCGCGCCGGTCTGATCGCAGCCGACCACTCCATCCCGCGCCTGAATCGAATTCTCTTTGCCGACGCCATTTCCACGGTATTCGGATCGCTGGTCGGAACCTCTACTGTCACCAGCTATGTCGAATCCACGGCGGGCGTCGCTGCCGGAGGCCGCTCCGGCGTTACCGCCATCGTAACTGGCCTGCTTTTTCTCGGAGCCATCGGCGCGGCGCCCTTCATTGGCATCGTTCCCCCCGCCGCCACCGCTCCTGCCCTTATCCTGGTCGGCTCCCTCATGCTGGGCGCCATCGTCGAAATCGACTGGCAGGATCCGCTGGTCGCGGTTCCTGCCTTCCTTACGCTGGTCCTTATTCCCTTTACATATTCGATCGCCAACGGGCTGGGCTTCGGCATCATCGCCTGGGCCGTACTTCATCTGGTTGCCGGAAAGTTTCGCCGTCAGGAATGGCTGCTCTATCTGCTCGCGGCCCTTTTCCTGGCCCGGTTCATCTACCTCGGCGCCAGTTAGAGCGACGATCGGACCAGCGTATGAGTTTTCCCGGTCCCAAAGTGCGAGGGACCCAGGGCACGCGGCAACTTCTCCGCAGCTATTTCTCACTCAACAAGGTCACGTTATGCGCCTGCGCCAGTTTTTCCAATATCTGGTAGTGCTGCTCGAGTACGGGCTCATCCGCCTGGGCGGCCTTCTGGAGATTCGGGTTTTGCGAGGAGCTGGCTTCGTCCTTGAATTCCTTCAGATCGTGCTGCTGTTGCCTGGCCATCGCCTGCAGATAAGCCGTATCGAAGTCCGGCCCTGAGAGAGCCTGAAGCCGCTCAATCTCCTGCCTCTGCTTTTTCGAGGGGTTCTTCGGCTCGCTCACGCCCAGTTGTTTCGCCACCGGCTCCAACTGGTCGCTCAGTTGAGTGTGGATCTGCACCATCTTCTGACCGAACTGCTTGACATCGTCGCTTGGCGACTTCTGCTGCGCGAGGTTGCTCATCTGCACCTGCGCCTCATCGCCCTGCAGCATGTCTTTCACAAACATCTGATCTCCGGCTGCCTGTGGATTCATGTTGTCGGTGCCTGGCATGCCAGTAGTCGCATTGCCTGGAGTGCCTGCCTGGCCCGGCACCTGCTGCTGTTGTTGACTTTGAGCGCCCTGCATCGTCCCGGCGCTGCCTCCCGGTTGCTGTCCGATCGCCGCGGCTCCCGTCCACAGCACAGCAGCTGCAAAAAGTAGACCGTTCTGCTTCATTCGTTTCGAGATCATTCGACCTTCCTCCTTGTGAATTTGTTTGCGAGTTTTGTCGATCCATTTCGCGCCTCGCGGTCGAACCTCCCTCCCCCGTTTGCCCTCCGCTCGTAAGCCGCGGTGTTCATCAAGTCCCATTCGATGCCCCTCCCATAGCTCTAGTTGGCAATTTCCGTCGCCCGCTCGCTGAACCGCTTTGACCTCCCCGCAAACCCATCGCACGTAAAGACTTAATTCCTCAGACGTGCATCCAAAGGATGCGGCACTTGCCGCCCGGTCGGCCGCGATGCTCTACTCATCCGGAGTGACTCGCATGTCCACGTTCTTCGCCAAATTACGAGAAGCGGTGCTTCAGGCCCTGGCCCACGACGTGATCAACACCTCGAAAGCGGCGGCCTATTCCGGCATGCTGATGCTGTTTCCCGCCCTGCTCGTGGTCACCACCCTGGTTGCCCAGGTCCAGGAAGGCCCCACCATGCTGGGCGAACTGCGCGCGGTCTTCGAGCAGTTCCTTCCCGTCGACACGCTCGACCTGCTGCAGTCCTACGCGCTCAGCCGCCGCGTCTACTCCGGCCAGCTGCTTTTCTCCGCCGGGCTCTTGAGCATCTTCGCCGGCCTCGGGGTGATGCTGTCTCTCATGGAGGGCTTCCGTCGCGCTTACCGGCTGCCGGCCGAGTCATGGGGATTTTGGAGCCGGCGCGCCCGCGCACTCCTGCTGCTGCCCATCGGCATGTTCCCTTTGTCCGTTGCCACCCTGGTGATCGTCTTCGGCCGCCAGATCGAGCTCTGGATGATCGACAACTCCGTCCACGAACTGCGCCACATGGTCCTCGTCCTCTGGCGCCTGGCCCGCTGGTCGATTGCGCTGCTCACCGTGCTTTCGGTGCTCAGCGCTCTTTACCACTTCGGCACCAGGCGCACTGAGCACTGGCTTTGGGTCCTCCCCGGGGCGCTGGCGGGAACCGTGATCTGGTTTCCCGCGACCCTGGCTTTTGGCTGGTACGTCACCCGCGTCGCAGACTATTCCCGCTTCTACGGATCGTTCGGCGCCGGCATCGCAACCCTGGTGTGGCTCTACATCACGGCATTCAGCGTACTGATGGGCGCGGAGTTGAACGGAGTGCTCTATTGGGACCGGAGCAGCCGCCTTGTGGCCAAGACTGAGGCCGCTCTTGATTCAATTTCTCAATAAACTCTTCGTTCAAGAGATTTCACACCCTCCGATTTACAATGGTTCCAGCGGCATTCCCGATGCAGTCCGTTGTCCACCCACCCGAAATCGTTCTTTCGCGCGAAAACAATCTACTCCGGAGCCAATGCCAATGTCGTTTCTCGACTTGAACGCAACTGGATCACCCTCTCAACGGCGTGCCAAAATCGTTGCCACTTTAGGACCCGCCTCGAACACCGAGGGCGTGATCCGCGACATGGTGCACGCCGGCGTGGACGTGATCCGGCTCAATTTCTCCCACGGCACTTACGAGAGAAAACTGAATGTGATGAGGCTGATCCGCAAGGTCAGCCGCGAAGAGAATAAGCCGCTCTGCATCCTTGCCGATCTGCAAGGTCCGAAGATCCGCACCACCCTGCTCAAAGACCACCAACCGGTCTTGCTCAAGGCCGGCCATCGCCTGGTGATCACTCCGCGCGACGTTGCCGGCACCGCTTCCATGGTCGGAACCACCTTCAAGACGCTGGCTGAAAACGTGGAGCAGGGCTCGCGCATCCTGCTCTCCGACGGGCTCATCGAGTTGCGCGTCCACCAAGTCGATGACGCCGATGTGGTCTGCGATATCGTCAACGGCGGCATGTTGGGAGAAAGCAAGGGCATCAACCTGCCCGGCGTGCTGGTGCGCACTCCGTCGCTGACTGAAAAAGACGCCCAGGATCTTGAGTTCGCTTTGAAAAACGCGGTCGACGCGGTCGCCGTTTCATTCGTCCGCACCGCCGAAGACGTGCGCATGGTGCGCAACCGCGTTACGGCTCTGGGCTTCGAAACCTGGATCATCGCCAAGCTCGAAAAACCCCAGGCCATCGAGCACCTCGACGATATTCTTACCAGCTCCGACGGCATCATGGTTGCGCGCGGCGATCTGGGCGTCGAAGTCCCCCCGGAAAAGGTTCCGGCCATTCAGAAGCACATCATCCGCCGCGCTGCCGAGTTCTTCAAGCCCGTCATCACCGCCACGCAGATGCTCGAGTCCATGATCGAAAACCCGCGGCCCACCCGCGCCGAGGTTTCGGACGTTGCGAACGCTGTCTACGACGGCACCGATGCCGTCATGCTCTCCGGCGAATCGGCGGTCGGCAAATACCCCGTCGAAACCGTCGCCATGATGGCCCGTATCGTCTCCGAGGCGGAGCTTCACATCAAGTTCGGCGGCGAACCAGAACCCCGGGAGCGGCGCAGCCGCCTGTCCATCGCTGAAACCATCTGCGAAGCCACGGCCCACGCCGCCGACGACCTCGACCTGCGCGGCATTGCTCTGTTCACCGAGTCCGGCGTCACCGCCCGCCAACTCTCGAAGTATCATCCCAGCGCGCCTATCTTCGCGCTCAGCCCTCTCGAGGTCACCGTCAACCGGCTCAACCTGCTTTGGGGCACCACGCCCATCCGCTGTCCAAAGGTGAATACCACCGAGGCCCTGGTCGATTGTGCCGAGAGCCTGCTGCTGCAAAACGGCTATGTCCGGGCCAAGGAAGTCATCGCCATCGTCGCCGGCACCCGCACCAAGTCAGGATCGACAAACTTCATGCGCCTCCACGTGATGGGCGAGCAGAGCCTGGAAGGCGTTCGCTTCCACATCACCAAGGACCAGGAAGCTGCGGTTCAGGAAGCCATCGACGCCAAGCCCAAGCCGCCTGCCCCGCGTAAAACCAAGGCCTTCCGCCGCTTCCCGTCGCCGAATCCGCCTAAGATTTCGAATCCGTAGGTTACTTCGCCGCCAGTTGCCGCAGCACGTATTGCAGGATGCCGCCGTGCTCGAAGTACTCAATCTCCTGCGGTGTATCGATGCGTACGGTGGCATGGAACGTCTTCACCGTTCCATCAGCCGCTGTCGCTTTCACCTGCTGGCTCTTCGCGGATCCAAACCGGGACGCCAACAACTCGGCGAACCCCGCGAAGTCGTACACCTCTTCGCCCGTCAGCCCCAGGGATTCGGCATTCTGCCCGGCTTCAAACTGCAATGGCAAGATTCCCATCCCCACCAGGTTCGAGCGGTGAATCCGCTCGAAGCTCTCGGCAATCACCACGCGCACACCCAGCAGGTTCGGTCCCTTGGCCGCCCAGTCGCGCGACGAGCCGGACCCATACTCTTTGCCAGCCAGGATCACCAGCGGCACGCCCCGCTCGGCATATTTCACGCTGGCGTCGAAGATGCTCATCTGCTCGCCCTCGGGCAAGAGGCGCGTAACTCCGCCCTCGGTTCCCGGGGCAAGCTTGTTCCGCAGCCTAACGTTAGCAAACGTTCCGCGCACCATCACTTCGTGATTGCCGCGCCGCGATCCATAGGAGTTGAAGTCCACAGCCTTCACGCCGTGCTCGGCGAGGTACTTGCCCGCCGGGCCGTTGGCTTTGATGTTGCCCGCCGGCGAGATGTGGTCGGTGGTCACCGAGTCGCCCAGAACCGCCAGCACGCGCGCGCCCAGGATGTCCTTCACCGGCGCGGGTGTCCTGGTGATGCCGTCGAAGTACGGCGCCTGCCGGATGTAAGTCGAGTCCGGCTCCCACCGGTACACATCGCCGGTTGGGAAGCTTAACCCCTGCCAGTTCGCATCGCCCAGGCTGACCGTCGAATATTCCCTGCGGAAGCCCTCGCTGTTTACCGCCAGCTCAATGGCGTCGGAAACTTCCTTCTGCGATGGCCAGATGTCTTTGAGATAAACCGGCGCGCCCTTCTCATCCTTGCCGAGCGGATCGCTCTCGAAGTTGTGCCCGATCTTGCCCGCCAGCGCGTACGCCACCACCAGCGGCGGGCTCATCAGGTAATTCGCCCGCACATCCACGTTCACGCGGCCCTCGAAGTTGCGATTGCCGCTGAGCACGCTCACCGCGACCAGCCCATGCTCATCGATGCTCTTTGAAACATCCGCCGGCAGCGGTCCCGAGTTGCCGATACAAGTGGTGCATCCGTACCCAACCACGTTGAAGCGCAGCTTTTCGAGATAAGGCAACAATCCCGATTTCCGGTAGTAGTCGGTCACCACGCGCGACCCTGGGGCAAGTGAGGTCTTCACCCACGGCGGCACGGTCAAGCCCTTTTCAACCGCCTTCCTGGCCAGAATCCCGGCTGCAATCATCACCGAGGGATTCGATGTATTGGTGCAACTGGTGATGGCCGCAATCACCACCGATCCATGATCGAGATACGTATCGGGATCGACATTGAATCTTTCCTTCACGGTGGTCGTCACGTGCAGCGGGGCGTTTTCTTGAACCGCCTTATCGGCAACCGCGCTCCGCTCCCAGGC
>Ga0182013_10007247_pt1 | contig 12292 bp, 12 predicted proteins | sample 612S2MmetaG_FD_120487 | JGI IMG/M metagenome (GOLD analysis project Ga0182013, IMG submission 120487) | Permafrost microbial communities from Stordalen Mire, Sweden - 612S2M metaG | ecosystem: Environmental > Terrestrial > Soil > Wetlands > Permafrost | place: Sweden: Stordalen | collected...
CTGGAACCGGCCGACGTGGCCTTTCCCATCCGCACGATATTCGGTCACGCCAAGAACGTGCGATTCCGTCACGGTCGAGTTCGTAGCGTCGATCAGTCGCGCAACCTCGTGGTACTCGGTGACGGTTCCCAAATCGACTACGACCACCTCGTCGTCGCCACCGGAGCGACGGCCGCGTTCTTCGGCGTGCCGGGCGCGTCGCTGTTCGCCATGCCGCTCTACACCCTGTCCGACGCGCGACGACTCCGGAATCGGCTGCTCTTGATTCTCGAAGAGACCGAAGTGCGAGGAGAGATTGACGGAGCGTTAGCGCAACTCACCTTCGTCGTGGTCGGGGGAGGACCGACCGGCGTCGAGACCTCGGGCGCGTTGACCGAGTTGATTCAGATCGCCATTAAGCGCGACGGCCTTCGTCTCGACCCCGAGCGGATTCGCGTCGTGTTGGTCGACATGGCACCGCGTCTCTTGACGGCCTTTCCCGAGCGCGCCAGCGACTACGCGAAGCGACAACTCGAATCGAGCGGCGTCGAAGTCCAGTTCGGTCGATCGGTCGTGGGTATCGACGAGCATTCGATCCACTTCGGTGACGGCGAGCGGGTCGAATGCGCGGCGGTCATTTGGGCGGCCGGCGTCAGCGCCGGCGACGCGCTGCCCCACGACCTGGCTTCCACGTCCGGTCCCGGCGGACGGGTTCTCGTGGGCGGCGATCTCCGACTCCTCGGCAGCGCCAACGTCTGGGCCGTCGGTGACGCGGCGGCCGTGCCGCTGTCCGATGGCGCGTTCTGCGCGCAGCTCGCCCCCGTCGCCATCCAGAGCGGCCGACACTGCGCCGAGCAGATCCTCCACGTCGTCCACGGCGAAGCCACGACCGACTTCCGGTACCACGACAAGGGCATCATGGCGACGATCGGGCGAAACGCCGCCGTGGCCGAGTTGCCCCACGGCGTCGTCGTCAAGGGGCGCCTCGGGTGGCTCGCGTGGCTCGGCCTGCACCTGTGGTACCTCGTCGGCTTTCGCAACCGTCTGCGCGTGTTCATCAATTGGACCTGGCGATACTTCGACTGGCCGTCGGGACCACGACTCATCGTCGCCGACGCCGAGACGGTGGAGTAGCGACGAAGGACTACAGATCCGGCAGTTGGAAGTCCAGATTGGGGACGTCGATGCCCCCGTCGATCTCCAAGACCTTGCCGGTGATGTAGGCACCGGCCGGTGAGGCGAGGAAGACGACACCGGCGGCGATCTCCTCGACGTCACCGATGCGACCGAGCAAGGTCATCTCTTCCATCATCTGCTTCAGCTCGGGCGTCGTCATCACGATCTCGAGCGCCGACGTGGCAATCGAGCCGGCGGCGATGGCGTTCACCCGGATCCTGGGCGCGAGGTCCTTCGAACTGAGTCGCGTGTAGTGCGCCATCGCGGCCTTCGCCGAGCCGTAGGCGGCGTAGCCGCGACCGGCGACGCGCCCCATCACCGAGGAGATATTGACGATGGAACCGCCGCCGCGCTCGAGCATGATCGGCACCGCCGCCAGGTTCAAGGCGTGCGCCGTCGCGACGTTGAAGTGGAAGGCCTCTTCCATGTACTGCGGCGTCGTCATCAAGAACGGCAACGGGACCGCGCCGCCCACGTTGTTGACGACGATGTCGACACGACCGAACTCCCGGCGAGCGACCGCGGCGAGCTCGGCGATCGCGCTGAGGTCACTGAGGTCACACGCCACGCTCACCGCGCGACGATCGAGCCCTTCGACGACGTGGGCGACCTCGTCGAGGTCCGACGCGGTTCTCGAGGCGATGACGACGTGCGCGCCGCATTCGGCGAGGGCGATCGCGCTGGCGGCGCCGATACCCCGGCCGGAACCGGTGATGATCGCTACCTGGTCGTCGATGCGAAATCGATCGGTAATCAACGGGGCCTCCTCAGACGTCGCGCTCGCGATCGCTCGAACTGTCTAGCACGAGCGTTCGCCGCGATCGGGGGCGAACTACGCCAGCCTGGCTTCGAGGCGATTGACTTCGTCGTGGAGTTTCTGGGGCAGATCGTCACCGAACTCGGCGAAGTGCTCTCGGATCCGCGGCACCTCGTGACGCCACTCGTCGTGGTGGACCGTCAACAGTTCGGTCATGTCCTCCACCGTGACGTCGAGTCCCTCGATGTTGAGCGCCGTGTCCGACGGTACGAAACCGATCGGCGTCTCGACGGCGTCGCCTCGGCCGGCGCTCCGCTCGAAGACCCACTCGAGCACGCGGCTGTTCTCGCCGTAGCCGGGCCAGAGCCAACGTCCGTCCGCGCCCTTGCGGAACCAGTTGACGTAGAAGATCTTCGGCAACTTGGCCTCGTCGAAGCGCTCGGAGAACGTCAACCAGTGCGCGAAGTAGTCGGCCATGTTGTACCCGCAGAAGGGGAGCATCGCGAAGGGGTCTCGTCGCAGCTTGCCGACGGTGCCGGTCGCCGCCGCCGTCGTCTCCGAGGACAGGATCGAACCCAGGAAGACCCCGTGGTCCCAGCTGCGTGATTGGAAGATCAACGGAACGATGCTCGCGCGTCGACCGCCGAAGAGGATCGCGTCGATCGGCACGCCCGCCGGGTCCTCCCACTCCGCGGCGATCGCCGGGTCCTGGGATGCCGGGGCCGTGAAGCGAGAGTTCGGGTGCGCGGCCGGCGTGCCGAGCTCCTTCGACCAGAGTTGGCCCTTCCAGTCGATAAGGCCTTCCGGGGGATCGCCCATCCCCTCCCACCAGATGTCGCCGTCGGGCGTGATCGCGGTATTGGTGAAAATGGTGTTGGCCTCGATCGAGAGCATCGCGTTGGGATTGGTCTGCATGTTCGTGCCCGGCGCGACGCCGAAGAAGCCGGCCTCGGGATTGATCGCGCGCAGGCGTCCCTCGGCGTCGGGCTTCATCCAGCAGATGTCGTCGCCGACGGTCTCGACCTTCCAACCCGGGAGCGACGGCACGAGCATCGCGAGATTCGTCTTGCCACAGGCACTGGGGAAGGCCCCGGTCACGTAGCGCGATTCGCCGGCCGGACTCGTGAGCTTCAAGACGAGCATGTGCTCGGCCAACCAGCCGTCGTCGTGCGCCAGCACCGAAGCGATTCGCAACGCGAAGCACTTCTTGCCCAACAGGGCGTTGCCGCCGTAGCCGGAGCCGTAGGAGATGATCTCGCGGGTCTCGGGGAAGTGCACGATGTACTTGTCGTCCGCGTTGCAGGGCCACTTGACGTCGGCCTGACCCTCTTTGAGGGGCATCCCGACCGAGTGCAGGCACGGCACGAACTCGCCGTCCTCCCCGAGCACCTCGAGTGCGCCCGTGCCCATGCGCGTCATGATCTTCATGTTGACCGCGACGTAGGCCGAGTCGGTCACCTCGACGCCGATGTGGCTGATGTTCGATCCCAGGGGACCCATGGAGAAGGGCACGACGTACATCGTGCGGCCCTTCATCGATCCTTCGAAGAGTTCGTCGAGGACCTCGCGCATCTCGTCGGGGTCGCGCCAGTTGTTCGTCGGTCCGGCGTCGTGCTCGTCCTTGGAACAGATGAACGTGCGGTCCTCGACGCGTGCGACGTCACTCGGGTCCGACGTCGCGTAGTAACTATTGGGTCGCTTGGACGCCGAAAGTCGGGTGAAGGTGCCGTGCTCGACGAGCAGTTGACACAGTTCGTCGTACTCCTCGTCTGATCCGTCGCACCAGTGGATACGATCGGGGGTGGTGAGCCGCGCTATCTCTTCCACCCACGCGATGAGTTTCTTGTGTTGGGTCGGGTACGACACGTTGAGCTCCTCCACTCATAAGACGTCGCGGTACCGCGACGCAGACCTGGCGAACCAGGTTCATGCCCACACCGACTGACCCAACAGTCCCCGAGGGGGTTTACTCCCGGCGTGAAGATGACGTCATTGAGCGTATCGCTCAAATAGTCGGTCAAGTCAATATCCCGGCGGGTGAACGACACATTGGCGACGACGCCGCGGTCCTGGCGCCCTTCGTGGGACAGGCCGTGATCAGCACCGATGTCGCGGTTCTGGGCGTCCATCTCGATTTCGAATACTTCCCATTAGAGGACCTCGGCTTCAAGGCCGTCGCCGCCGCGGTCTCGGATTTGGCCGCCATGGGCGCGCGCCCTCGCGGCGCCGTCGTCGCGGTGACGGCGCCGCCGGGCACGGACCTCGAAGAGTTGCACCGCGGTATGGCTGACGCGTCCATCGTGACGGGCTGTCCGATCGTCGGCGGTGACCTCGCACGGGGTCGCGACGTGACGGTCGCGGTCACGGTCTTCGGTGAGTGTCCCGGACGCGGCGCGATCTTGCGAAGCGGCGCCCGGGTGGGAGATGAACTGCTCGTCACGGGCCCCCTCGGGCGTTCGGCGGCGGGTCTTCGCCGACGCCGGGCCGGGGCCTCGCTCTCGGACGAATTGGTGGTCGCGCATCGGCGTCCCTGGCCCCGCCTCGCCGAAGGCATGGCCGCTCGCGGGTCCGGCGCGCACGCGATGATGGACCTCAGCGACGGACTCGGCCTCGACCTCCACCGTTTCGCCGACGCCTCGGGCGTGGGATTCGATTTGAGCGACGTGCCGGTCGCCGACGGCGCGACCTCGGAAGAGGCGATCAGCGGGGGAGAGGACTACGAGCTGTTGATCGCCACGGACGACGCGGCGCGCCTTCGACTGGTCTTCCAGGACCGAGGCCTTCGCGAGCCGCTCTCGATCGGCCGGGTGGTGGCGGACGTGGCGACGCGCACGCTACGAGGAGTTGAGTTCGAACGTCGGGGCTGGCAGCACCAGCTCTGAGCTACGCCTCGACGGTGCGACGAACGGGCTTGGTGACCTTGCCCGATCGGATACAGCCGGTGCAGACGTTCATGCGCTTGGGCGCACCGCCGACGACGGCGCGCACGCGCTGGATATTCGGGTTCCAACGACGCTTGGTGCGGCGATGGGAGTGAGAGACGTTCATGCCGAACGACGGCTTCTTGCCGCAAATTTCGCACACTGATGCCATGATGAACGTTCTCCTATGTCGCGGGCGCCTAAATGGCGCCACCGGACTAAACCGACTGTCCATTGTAGCATTCCAAGCGATGACCTCTCCGTTGACGCTGTCCCCTCGCGAACTGCGTTCAACGATCGCCACCTACTCCGATCTCCTGCGATCCCATAAGGAAGTCATCAATCGCCTGAACGTCTATCCGGTGCCCGACGGCGACACCGGGACCAACATGACCCTCACCATCGAGTCCGTCACCGCCGAGCTGGGTCCGTTGGCCGATGACGCCGAGATGTCCGAAGTCTGCAAGGCCATCGCCCACGGCTCCCTGATGGGCGCGCGGGGCAATTCCGGCGTCATTCTCTCCCAGATGCTGCGCGGGCTGGTGGCGAAATTTCCCATCCAGGGCGACGTGTCGGCCGATCTTTTGGCCGAGTCCCTCGAGAACGCCGACGTCCTCGCACGCCAGGCGGTCGTGCGCATCGTCGAAGGGACCATGCTCTCCATTGCCCGCGCCGCCGCCGAGGGGGCTCGCGCGCACTGCGAGACGTTGATCGAACTCGTTCGTTCGGCGCGCGACCGCGCGAAGGACGCGCTGGCCTTCACGCCCGAACAGCTCCCGGTGTTGAAGCAGGCCGGCGTCGTCGATTCCGGCGGCACCGGTTTGCTGTTGCTCTATGACGCGCTCTGCAGCGTGGTCGCCCACGATCCTTTGCCGATCGCGCCGTCGGCCGAATCGATCGTCGTGCACGTGCACGAAGACGCCGAGTCGCGCGAGTCGACGGTCGCGGACCTGCGCTATGAGGTGATGTACTTCCTCGACGCCGAGGACGACAAGATGCACGCCTTTCGAGAGGTCTGGTCGGGGATCGGTGACTCGATCGTCATCGTCGGCGGCGACGGCCTCTACAACTGTCACATTCACACCGACAACATCGGCGCCGCCGTCGAGGCCGCGATGGACGCCGGACGTCCGCGCGACATTCGTGTGACCGATCTCACCGAGCAGATCATCGAAGAGCGCTGGGTCCGCGAGGGGAGTGCCGTGCAGCCGGACGAGGAACTCGACGCGCCGCCCACGACCTCGGTCGTCGCAGTCGTCGTGGGCGAAGGCGTCGGTCGCATCTTTCGCTCGCTCGGCGTTCGTGTGCTCGTCGCGGGCGGTCAGTCCATGAACCCCTCCACGGCCGACCTCGTCGAGGCGGTGCGCGCGACCGGCTCGGATCAGGTGGTGCTCTTGCCGAACAACAAGAACATTCGACCGGTCGCCGAGCAGGTCGATGCGCTGGTCGATCAGACCGTGACTGTCGTGCCCACGAATTCGATCGTCGAAGGTTTCGCGGCGTTGCTCGAGTACGATCCGGACGCCACGGCGGCTGAGAACGCGACGGCGATGAGCGTCTCGGCGCGCAACGTCGTCGCGGCCGAAGTGACCCAGGCGGTTCGCGACACGACGACCGACGTCGGGGAGGTTCACGTCGGCGATTGGATCGGACTCACCGCCCACGGTGTTCGCTCGATCGACCACTCGATCGCGGGGGCGAGCAATCATCTCTTGAACGAGATCATCACCCCAGCGCACGAGCTGGTCACGATCATCGAAGGTGAGGGTTCCTCGCCCGCGAACACGCGACGGATCACGGAATTCCTCGCCGACGAATATCCGGGCGTCGCCGTCGAAGTCCATCACGGGGGCCAGCCGTTGTACCCCTATTACTTCGGCATCGAATGAGTGAGACGGCGCCACGCCGGCTGCGCGACCTCGTCGATATTCCCGTTGATCGACTCCGAAACATCGGTGAGAAGCGCACCGCCGCGCTTGGGTCCATGGGCATCGACAACATCTTTGATCTCCTCACCTGGTATCCGCGTCGCTACATCGACCGCACCAAGCGCGTCGACCTCTCGGATCTCACGGTCGGTGAAGAGGCCGCGGTCTTCGGTGAAGTGACCAAGATCAAGGGGCGCCGCATCAAGAACGGTCGCGTGATGGTTGAGGCGAACGTCAGTGACGACAGTGGTTCGTTCAAGGTCGTCTTCTTCAACCAGGGCTGGCGCGAAAACCAGCTCCCGGTGGGCGTCCAAGCGTTGTTCTTCGGCAAGGTGACCGACTACAAGGGCCAACGTCAGATGACGAACCCGGTGGTGGACGTGATAGTCGGTGCCTCGGGCGACGAGCGCGACGCCTCGCGCATCGGTCGAGTCGTGCCGATCTATCCGGCCTCGGGCAAAGCCGGGCTCACCAGTTGGGAGGTCGGCGGTTTCATCGACGAAAGTCTCCGACGTGTCGGGCCGATGCTCGACCCGGTGCCCGACGCCGCGCTCATCGAACTCGACCTCATTGACCGCACCTCTTCGTACAAGGGAATTCATCTGCCCGAGGAATGGGGAGTCCAGGACGTCGCGCGACGACGGCTTGTCTTCGATGAGTTCTTGAGGCTGCAACTGCTCCTCGCGCTTCGTCGACGGCGGATGGAAGAGTCCTCGGCGGGCATCCGTCACCCCATCAACGACGAAGACCTCGACGTCGGACCTGGGGCCATGGCGGACGGCTCGTCGACGCTCGTGCGACGTTTCTTGGTGGGGCATCATTTCGCTCTGACGCCCGCCCAGCGTCGCGTGCTCGGCGAGATCGCGGCTGATCTCGCTGCGCCGCTGCCGATGCACCGACTCCTCCAGGGCGACGTCGGTTCAGGTAAAACAGTCGTCGCGTTGACCGCACTGCTGGCTTCGATCGACGGAGGACGACAAGGCGCCCTGATGGCGCCCACCGAGGTACTCGCCGAGCAACACCTGGCCTCGCTACGCAAAGACCTAGAAGGACTCACAAAAGTCGATGACGCGGTCTTGGGCGGCGAACGCCCCCTGTCGATTCAATTGCTGACTGGGCGACTGCGCGCGAAGGATCGCCAAAGTGTGCTCGACGGTCTTTCCAGCGGTTCGGTCGACATCGTGGTGGGCACGCACGCACTCCTCACCGACGACGTGCGATTCCGTGCGCTGGGCGTGATCGTCATCGATGAACAACACCGTTTCGGTGTCGAGCAGCGTGCGGCGTTGCGCGACAAGGGACGCCAACGCTCCGACGAAGCGGCCGACCCGGACTTATTGGTGATGACCGCGACGCCGATCCCGCGCACCGCGGCAATGGTCGTGTTCGGCGACCTGGACCGCTCGGTCCTGGACGAGATGCCGCAGGGCCGACTTCCGATTCAGACGCACTGGGCGAAGGAACCCCTGGAGATCGCGAGCTGTTGGCAGCGGGTACGCGACGAGGTCGTCCTCGGGCGCCGCGCGTACGTCATCTGTCCGCTGGTCGAGGATTCTGAGAAGGTGGAGGCGACGAGTGCGGTCGAAGAACGCACTCGCTTAGCCCTCGAGGAGTTGCGCGGGCTCGCCGTTGGTCTCCTACACGGCCAGATGAAGGGGCCGGAGAAAGAAGAAGTGATGGCCCAGTTCCGGGCCGGCGAACTCGACGTACTCGTGGCGACGGTGGTCATTGAAGTCGGGGTCGACGTCCCGAAGCGAGCGTCATCGTCATTGAAGACGCCTGGCGTTTCGGACTCGCGCAACTTCACCAACTTCGAGGCCGAGTCGGACGAAGCGACGTGCAGAGCTACTGCTATTTGTTGGGCACGCCGCCCAACGACGACGGCGCGATCCGTTTGCAGGCGCTCGTCGACTCCAATGACGGATTCGCCCTCGCTGAGATCGACCTCGACCTACGGGGTGAAGGTACCCTCCTGGGCTCGCGCCAACGCGGCCGAAGTGACCTTCGATTGGCGTCTCTACGCCGCGACGAGGAGTTATTGATCGCGTCTCGGCGAGTGGCGGCTTCCATGGTCGAAGGTGATGGCCTCATCGACGAACCCGAGATGGTCGATGAACTGCGCCTTTTCATCGACGACGAAGAAGCCAACTACTTGTTCAAGTCGTGACGGGCACTCGACCTACCCTTGAGGGATGCGAGTAATTGGTGGATCGGCCCGGGGACGTCCGCTAAAGGCGAAGTTGCCCTCGACGGTGCGCCCGACGACCGACTACGCGCGCGAGGCAATCTTCTCCATGCTCGAGAGTCGCGGGGGACTCTACGACCTCGTGGTCGCCGACCTCTACTGCGGATCGGGCGCGATGGGCATCGAGGCGATGTCGAGGGGCGCCGCCAAGGTCTACTTCATCGACTCGGACCCGGCCTGTCTCGCCGCGGTGAAGTTGAACCTCGAACCACTCAACTTCGACGCCGAGGCCGTCTTCGTGCGCGCGATGTTGCCGGTGTGGTCCGCGCCGCACGACCTCGACCTCGTACTCGCCGATCCGCCCTACGGACCGCTCGACCTCGCGAGCGTGTTGCGCGGCGTCGTGGCCGAGCGCGTCATTGTCGAGAACGATCGTCATATGGAGCCGACCGAAGGCTGGATCGTTACCAAAACCAAGCGCTACGGCACTACGCTCGTAACGATGTTGGAACCGGACGAAGGTGGCGTATGACGGTTGGACTCATCCCCGGCTCCTTCGATCCCTTCCACAACGGGCATCTCGAGGTGGTTGAGCGGGCCTCGCACATCTTTGATGAGATCGTCGTCGCCGCGATCCGAAATCCCCAGAAGTCCGAGGCGCTCTTCGATCTCGACGAGCGACGCGACATGATCGCCGAATCCCTGGCCCACGTGAAGAACGTCCGGATCGTCTCGATCTCGACGCTACTCGTGAACGTGGCGAAGGACGTGAACGCGACCGCCATCGTGAAGGGCCTGCGCGCCGTCTCGGACTTCGAGAGCGAGATGCAGATGGCCCAGATGAACCGTTCGCTCTCGGGCGTCGAAACCCTGTTCCTCCCTTCGAGTTCCACGTACTCCTTTATCGCCTCGCGACTACTGCGCGAGGTCGCGCGCTACGGAGGCGACGTCTCGCCCTTCGTGCCCGCCGCGGTCGCCAAACGCCTGATCGGCAAGTTTCCAGGAGGTGGGCTATGACGTCCTTTGACGGATACGACGACCCCGAGGAGTTCCAGGAGCCGTCCGGGCGCCACGTGCGTCGCGACATCGAAACGGACCTGCGCGACCTGATCGAGCTCGTCGCCAACGCCAAGCAGATGCCGCTGTCGAATTCGGCGCTGATTCCGCGTGACGACGTACTCGGTCTCTTGGAACAGGCCCTTCGCAGCCTGCCCGACGAGATCCGCGAGGCGCGCTGGGCGCTGCGCGACCGCGAGGAACTGATGGCGGCCGAACTGCAAAAGGCCCAGCAATTGATGGACCAGGTCCGCGCCGAAGCGGCCCGGATGGTCGACAAAACCGAGATCGTTCGCCAGAGCCGCTTGATGGCCCAACAGATCATCGCCGAGGCCCACGCCCAGTCGCGCCAGATGATCAATCAGTCCGAGGACTTCATCGACGGCAAACTTGGCAGCTTTGAGATCGTGCTCGAGCGCCTGCTCAAGACCACGCACTCGGGCCGCGAGCGACTGAGCGCCCAGGGGCTGCCCACGTCGCTCATCGAAGAGGCCACGCCGGAGGAGTCGACGCTGGGCACCCCGCAGTACAAGGAGCCGACCGGACTCGACGACACCACGTCCTTCTTCGACCAGGACGCGTTCTAGCTCTCGTGGCCTCGCCGTACCTCGTCCCGGTCGCCCAACTGTTGCGCGACGTGCCCTCGCGCGCCGAGGTCGCCTTCGAAGCCCTCTTCGACGAGCCCCACGAGTTCCCACCGCGCGGGCCGGCCGAGACCGACGTCTTCCCCGAGGCGACCGTGCGGTTGCAGTTGCGCCTCGAGAGTTTCAACGGGGGACTGCGCGTACGAGGTCAGGTCGAGGCGCCGTGGCACGGCGTCTGTCGTCGCTGCTCGACGCCGGTCCTGGGGGTGAGCAGCGTGAGCGTGAACGAACGCTTCGTCGACGAACGCCAAGTGGGCGACGAGGACGTCTATCTGATCGAGGACGACTTCATCGACCTGGCGCCGTTGGCCCACGACGCCATCTTCTTGGACCTGCCGCTCGCGCCACTCTGTCGAGAGGACTGCAAGGGACTGTGTCCGTTCTGCGGAATCGACCGCAACGAGGAGACCTGTGAGTGCCAGGCGCCCATTGATTCGCGCTGGGCTACACTGGACGGACTCCGATTCACGGACCTTGAGACCGGCGAATCCAAAGAAGTGTGACGGGCGAGCCCGTTCGACTGAAAGAGAAGATCGATGGCTGTCCCGAAGCGCAAGACCAGCAAAGCGAAGACCCGCAGCCGCCGTGCGGCCAACTGGACCCTGGATCGCCCGTCGCGCAGCGTCTGTCCCCAGTGCGCGACGTCCAAGTTGCCCCACGTCGTATGCCCGAACTGTGGTTGGTACAAGGGTCGCGTCGCCGTAGAGGTCAACTAAGTTGAGCCTGCCCATCGCCCTGGACGCGATGGGTGGCGACTTCGCTCCCAAGGAGATCATCGCCGGGGCCCGCGCGGCGGTCGACGAACTCGGACTCTCGGTCATCCTGGTCGGCGTCACCGATGCACTAGGTGATCCCCTCGGACTCGAGGTCGTTGCCTGCAGCGAGGTCATCGCCATGGACGACGACCCCGCGGCCAGCGTGCGAAAGAAGAAGGACTCCTCTTTGGTGCGCGCCGCCGAACTCGTCCGTGACGGCAAGGCCTGCGCGATGGTGTCGGCCGGCAACACGGGTGCGACCATGGCCTCGGCGCTCCTGCGCATGGGTCGACTGCCGGGCGTGGTTCGTCCGTGCATCGCGACACCGATTCCGAACCCCGGTCACACGCCCATGGTGCTCGTCGACGCTGGCGCGAACTCCGAGTGCACGCCCGAGATGCTCGTCCAGTTCGCCCTGATGGCGAGCACGTTCGTCCAGGCCCACTACCACGTCGATCGCCCGCGCGTCGGTTTGCTCTCGATCGGCGAGGAGTCGACGAAGGGCACGCCCCTGGTGAAAGAGACCCATCAACTCCTGGCGGCCCTCGAAGGACTGAACTTCGTCGGCAACGTCGAGGGTCGCGACCTGGTGCCCTCGCCCGTGGACGTCGTCGTCACTGATGGCTTCACGGGCAACGTCGCCCTGAAGACCCTCGAGGGAGCGTTGAAGTTCATCTTCGCGACGGTCCTGTCCGCGGTCGCCACCAACGACGCGACCAAGGCCGCCGGCGACGTGTTGTTCGAGTACCTCTTGCCGCTGGCGGCTGAGCTGACCCCGGAAAATCAGGGCGGCGCCATGCTCCTCGGCGTCGACGGCATCTGCGTGATCTCACACGGCTCATCGAACGCCACGGCGATCAAGAACGCGCTGCGCGTGGCCTCTGAGATGGA
>Ga0182013_10007248_pt1 | contig 12292 bp, 5 predicted proteins | sample 612S2MmetaG_FD_120487 | JGI IMG/M metagenome (GOLD analysis project Ga0182013, IMG submission 120487) | Permafrost microbial communities from Stordalen Mire, Sweden - 612S2M metaG | ecosystem: Environmental > Terrestrial > Soil > Wetlands > Permafrost | place: Sweden: Stordalen | collected...
AAGGCGCCTGCTTTGGGGAAAAAATGGGCTTCGAGCGGCCCAATTGGTTCGCAGATATTCATGCGGGAGAAGAGCCCGAGGATCGCTACTCTTTCACCAGGCCGGGCTGGTTCGAGGCGGTGGGGCGCGAGCACCACGCCTGCAGAAACACGGCAGCGCTGTTCGATCAGACGAGCTTCGCCAAGGCGATGCTGGTCGGACGCGATGCTGAGAGCGCGCTATCCTGGATCGCCGCCAATAACGTCGCCAAGCCCGTGGGAAGCGTGATCTATACGCAGATGCTGAACCACAAGGGCGGGATCGAATGCGATCTGACCGTCACGCGGCTCACGCGCGACCGCTATTACATCGTCACCGGCACGGGCTTCGCGACGCATGATTTCGACTGGATCAGACGGTCCATCCCCGCAAATATGGACGCGACTTTGGTTGACGTCACCTCCGCCTATTGCGTGCTCGCGCTGATGGGCCCGCGTGCGCGCGACATATTGCAGTCCTGCTGCGACGACGATCTCGCCAACACGGCCTTCCCATTCATGACGGCGCGCGAGATAAGGCTGGCGGGCGCACCCATACTGGCGATCCGCGTCACCTATGTCGGCGAACTCGGCTGGGAGCTTCACATTCCGGTCGAATTCGCGGTCAAGGTTTATGACCGGCTGACTGAGGCCGGAGCGCCCTTGGGTCTAGCGGACGCCGGCTATCGCGCGATCGAAACACTGCGACTGGAGAAGGCCTATCGCGCGTGGGGCTCCGATATCGGGCCTGATCACACGCCGCAGATGTCGGGGCTTGGCTGGGCGGTCAAGCTTAAATCCGGCGGGCCGTTTCAGGGGCGGGAGGCGCTTCAGGAAGCCGCGGGTGCGCCCTTGTCCCGCCTCCTCGTCGGCTTCGCGGTCGAAGATCCCGCAGTCACGCTACTTGGCCGTGAAACCATCTATCGAGACGGCGAGCGCGTCGGCTGGCTTTCGAGCGGAGGATTTGGCTATTCCGTCGGCAAGCCGATTGGTTACGGCTATGTCCGCAATCCAACCGGCGTCGACCGCGATTTCGTGCTTGGCGGTCATTACGAACTTGAGACGGCCGGACATCGTGTCGGCGCAAGGGTCTCCTTGACGCCCTTCTACGACCCATCGGGCGACCGCGTTCGCGGCTGAGATTTTCAGCCCCGGGCGCTGGCGTCTCGACAGGCTCACGTCTCCCGGTAGAACAGCAACAACAGCCCGGCCAGCACAAAGGCGATCGGCCAGACGTAGCCGGCGACGCGGCGGGCGGGGCTGTCGTCGAGGCGCAGTTCCAGCCATCGCGACCAGCCGGCCGCGACGCCCACCAGCGCCAGCGGCGTGTGGGTGATCTCGATCAGCATTTCTTCCTTTGGGTTCGCCAGCCCATGCGAATGGGTGAGCAGGAATCCGGCCGCCGCCGCTGTCGTCAGCGGGAAGACATAGGCCGCCCAGGCGCTTTTCAGCCGCCCCTGACGCACGCGCCATTCAAACACGCCGAACGCGACGATCAGCAGCATCAGCAGCTTATGCTGCGCGATTTCCGGATCGCGCAGGCTTTCGATCAGTCCGAGATGGCCGAGGGGCCAGACTTCTTCGTCGGCGCGCACGAATAGAAAGGCGGCGAGGCCGATGAAGGTCAGCGGCCAGTGTCGCGCCACCGGCGCCAGCAGCGGGACATGTTCCGCGAGCGCCAGGACGCCGATCAGCAGCACGAACAGGCCGGCCCAGTGGTGGTTGTATTCGGACCAGGCGATGTCCTCGGCGTTGTGCGGCGGCGCGGGGAGTTCGCCCGGCGCATAGGCGCGAGGCGTCTCGCGCGGCGTCGCCTGCGCGATCGAGGTCGAAAGGCTGGCGTGATCGGGACTCGTGAGCAGCGGCGGCCAGCGCCAGGCGACCCGGTCCACGACCTCGGCCATTGTCGCGCGATCATTCGGCAGATCGCGCGCGGGCGGCAGCGAGGTGAGCGAGGCGGCGCAAAACAGCGCGGTGAGGCCGATGCCGATCTCCGCTTCGGCGAAGCGGCGCATCGGCAGGACCGGGGTTCTGGGATCACTCCTTAAATCGCGCACGGTCAGGAAATTCATCCGGCCCAGCAGCAGCAGGCCGCCCAGCAGCGCGACCTTGGCGCAGAGCATGACGCCATAGGAAGAGCCGTAAATCGCGGAGGGCTCCCCAAGGTAGTCGGCCGCCATCAAGACGCCGGCTCCCACTAGCGTGATCACGGAATAGACCGACATCCGCGAGAATCGCGAGGCGACGACGCGCCGGGACTCGCCGTCCGTCAGAGCCAGCGCGAGCAGAAAATAGGGGAGGCCGCCGATCCAGACGCCGACGCCGAGCATATGCGCGAATTCGGCGAGATAGAGCGGCGCGACATGATCCGGCCGGCTCGCGGCGTGGGTGGCGCCTACCTGGATCGCGAGCAGCGCGATCCCGGCGAGAGACGCGAGGGTCAATGAACGCCGGTCCTGTCGGCGGACCAATATAGCGATAGCCGCCGCCAGCAGCGCCGCGAAAATGTCGACGACGACGGCGTCGACGTCGAGCAGCTTCGCGGGCGGGAGATCGAGCGTCCCGCTGAGCATGACGACAAGCGCGACCGCGGCGAGCGCCTCGGCGGCGCAGAGCGCGCAGGCGCTCCAAAGCAGCGCCCGCCGCGCCCAGCCTCTGGCCCGCTCCGTGGAACCCTCCGCTTCCGGGAGAGCCAGAAACAGAAAGGCGAGTCCGCCAAGCGTGAAGGATTGCGCGGTCAGGATGAAACCGCGCAGCGTCACGTTAAGGAACCCAAAAATCTCGATGAATAGCTGCACGGTTTCAGCGGCTCACGTCGAATGGAATTTCGCCATGGGTGATATGGCCGTCCACGCTGAGAGTCTGCCACAGCAGCCGGTGGGGTCCATTCGTCAATTCTGAAGCTTTGGCTTTGAGCGTTTCCGTCGCGCCAGAACCCTCCAGCGACAAAACGACGCTGGCGCCGTCCGGACGCACCAGAGTCAGCTTTGAGCGGGCCGAATCGACCCGGCTGTTGAAGCGGATTTCAACATCGAGATCCGGGCCCGCGACAGTCTGATGCGCGCTCGGCGTCGAAGCGACGACTATGGCGTGCGCGAGGGCGGGTCCGGCCGAGAGAACCAGAACAACTGCGGGAATCGAAAGGAGGCCGGGCGAAGTCTTCATTTCATGGGATCTTTGATGGAACCTGATCTAGCCCTGTCGGGGCTTTAGGGAAATGACATAGCTAGCCGATTTGACAGGATTTCTTGCCTCTTCGCAAGGAACAGGGGCTAAAGGCCGGGGGTGAGCGCCCGGAGGCTTAGCAGCCGCCCGGGGAATGGCCGCGTCGGCGCCGGCGGCGCTCCCAACAGCGGCTATTGCGAAAGCGACGCCCAATCTCTAGCCTTGGGCGTGCTATTCATAAGGCCAACCACCAAAACGCCGCCAGCGACGCAGCGACGCGTCCGTGAGCGTCTCAAGAGTGGGGGCAAAGAGGGGAAACCGAAAATATGGCGAACAACAAGGTCACCACTTTGGAACAGGCGATTGCCCTCATCCGGGACAACGACGTAGTGACCACCTCCGGGTTCGTCCAGAGTTGTATCCCGGAGGCGTTGCACATGGGATTGGAACAGCGCTTTGTCGAGACAGGTCATCCAAAGAATCTCACTCTCATCATGACCGCCGGCGCTGGCGACAGCAAGGGCCTTGGCACCGGACGGCTGCATCATGAAGGGCTGCTCGGTCGGGTCATCGCGGGCAATTTCGGCCGCATGCCAAAGGTCGCCCAGGCCGCGCAGGAAAACAAGATTCTCGGCTACAACCTGCCCCAAGGCGTCATTTCGCAGCTGTATCGCGCCTGCGCCGCCGGCCAGCCCGGACTCTTCTCCAAGGTCGGCCTCTATACTTACGTCGATCCGAGGTTCGGAGGCGGCAAGGTCAATGAGGTGACGAAGGAAGACATCGTGAAGTATCACAATGTCGAGGGCGAGGAGTGGTTGTTCTACCTCGCCACGAAGATCGACGTGGCCTTCATACGCGGCACCTCCGCAGACCCTTCCGGCAATATAAGCATGGAGAAGGAAGCGCTGGTTCTCGACAATCTGGCTCAGGCCATGGCGGCGCGAAACAATGGCGGAATCGTCATCGCACAGGTCGAGCGCATCGTGGAACAGGGCTCGATTCGTCCAAAGGACGTGGAGGTTCCGGGAATTCTGGTCGACTGCGTGGTCGTCGCGGCGACGCCGGAACTGCACCGCATGAATTACGGGGTGATGTACAACCCCGCGCTGTCGGGAGAAATCCGCGTGCCGGTCGAGGGCATGGCCAAAATGCCGCTCGACGAACGCAAGGTCATCGCGCGTAGAGCCGCCTTCGAGCTGCCACCCAACGGCGTCGTCAATCTCGGCGTCGGCGCGCCGGAGGGCATCGCCGCTGTCGCCAATGAAGAGAAGTTCACGCCCTACATCACGCTGACCACCGAAGCCGGCGCCATTGGCGGCGTGCTGGCGAGCGGCTCTTCCTTCGGCGGCGCCAGCAACGCCGACAGCATCATCGCGCAAAATCAGCAGTTCGATTTCTATGACGGCGGCGGACTCGACATGACCTGCCTTGGCATGGCCGAATGCGACGTGCAGGGCAATGTCAACACCAGCAAGTTCGGCGGCCGCCTGAACGGCTGCGGCGGCTTCATCAACATCAGCCAGAATGCGCGCAGCGTCGTCTTCGCCGGGACGTTCACCAATGGCGGGCTGCGGGTCGAGATCACCGACGGCAAGCTCAACATTTTGCAGGAAGGCCGCAACAGAAAATTCCTGAATTTCGTCGAGCAGATCACCTTTTCGGGCAAATTCGCGCAAAAGCGCAAGCAGCCGGTGATTTACGTCACCGAACGCTGCGTGTTCCGTTTGGGCCAGAAGGGGTTGGAGCTGATTGAAGTCGCGCCGGGCGTCGACATCGAGAAGGACATTCTGGCGCATATGGCCTTCAAGCCCATCGTCGAAGAGCCCGAATTGATGGACAAGCGCCTCTTCATCGACGAGCCGATGGGTCTGCTCGCCGAGCTGCTCAATCTTAACATGCATGAGCGCGTGCAATATGATCCGCAGCGCAACATTCTCTTCGTCAATCTCGAGGGCTGGCATGCCCGCACGAAGAAAGACGTCGACGAATTGCGAAAGACGCTGGTCGAGGCCTGTCACAAGGTCGGCAAGCGCGTCAATTCCGTCGTCAATCACGATGGCGCCAAGATCGCCGAGGCGCTCTATGACGATTATGCGGAGATGATCCAGTACATGCTGGAGCATTATTATCTGACGACCGCCCGCTATGCGACAAGCGCCTTCGCACGGCTGAAGATGAAGGAGGCGATGAGCAAGCGCGGGCTTTCGCCTCACGTCTTCGAACGCAAGGAGGCCGCGCAGGCCTTCCTCGAAGTGGTCGGGGAGTAATTTCCGCAAGGCCTCTCTTCCACGACAAGGAAGAGAGGCCTTCGCTCAATATTCCCACTCGACTCCGACGCCGAGCGAGGTGGAGCCGTCCATCTTGGTCTCGCCCTGCACCCGGACCTTTTTGCCGACATCCACGCCGACATTCACCGCGGCGTCCTGCGGCTTCGCGCCAGCGCGCACGCCGACGCTGATATTATCGGAAATATAGCGCGAGGCGCCGACGGTCGGCCCGTTGGCGCCGCCCGCGTCTAGGTCCAGCGAATCCACGCCGAGAGCCTTGCGCATTTTCTCGAACCCGCCGTCGCCTCCTCCCCCCGAAAGCTCGGCCACGGCGGCCGCGAGCTGCAAGGCCTGGAATGGCGACAGCGCGCCAGACGCCTTGGCGAAGAGAAGCCGAGACAAGACTTCGTCCTGCGGCAATTCCGGAGACGAGGTGAAAGCGAAGCTTGGTTGTGACGCCGGACCAGTAACCGCGATCTGCGCCGTGACGTCCGCGGCCGTCGTCTCCGCGTAGAAATCCAGTTCCGGCATCAGGCCGCCAGAAAACGTCAACTTGCCGCGGGTGATGTCGATGCGCTGCGTCAGCAATTGCAGCTTGCCGCGACGCAGGTCGAATCCCCCAATGACGCTGGGCTTCTGCAACGAGCCCGCCAGTGTCAGCTCGCCGCCAAATTCCGCGTCGATGCCGCGGCCACGAACGAAAATCTTGTTCGGCGCCGAAATCTTCAAATCGAGGGCGGCGTCGAATGCGGGGCCGCGTGCCGCTCTTGCGGCCTGCTTGCGTTGCAACGCCAGCAATTCCCTGGCGAAACCTCTGGCGTCGATGTGCTTGGCGTTCGGCAGCGGCGTCAGCGACGAGGGCAGCCGGGCTGGAATGTTCACCTCCAGCGTGTTGAATTTCACCGCGCCGGAAACCTTTGGCGCGCGCGCCAGGGGGCCCCCGAGATTGAGGTCGAGATCGGCGTTGGCGGAAACGAGCTCGCTGCTGACCAGCAATGCGTTGTGCGCGAGGATATGGATTGAACCCGGCATGCCAGCCTCGGGCAGCAGGGATATATGACCCGCAGCGGAGATTTGGCCGCCGTTTCTGGTCGCCGCCTGCATCGCGGAAAGAGTCATTTCCCGGCCGTGTGCTTCCAGCCGGGCGGAGATGTTGTTGAAAGCGAGCCCATTGGCGGGATCGGAGAACGAGCCGTCGGCGAAGGCGACTGAGCCACCGGCGATGGACGACGTCGCCGATCCCGTCAGGCGCAGATCCAGATTGGCCTTGCCATGCGCGGTTTGGCCATTCGCTGACAGCATCGTGTTGGCGAGCGCGGCGTCGACGCCTCCCTTGATCGAAAGATCGAGTGCGCCGGCTGCGTCGATTGGCGCCGATCCCGCGATTTTGATGCGACTCGCCGTCCCCAGCGCGATATCGGCGTCGACGCTGGTTCGCTTGCCAGCGAGGCGGCCATGCGCCGAAGCGTCGATGGAGGGGAGACCATTGCCGCGCAATTGCGGCGCCGAAAATTTTGCGAGCGTGACCTTCCATTCGCCGCCAGGAGCAGTCTTGGGGCCGGTAATCCGGGCCTCTGCGTCTAGCTTTCCGTCCAGGGTGAGACTGGGATCCGCCATCGCGGCGATCGACAGCGGCATCGCGCGCACCCGCGCCGTCAGGTCGAGCTGGTCGCCGGCGCGGCCGTCGACTTCGATGCGGCCGCCGTCGGCGTTGATGGCGAGGCCCCTGATTTCAGCCGCGCCCGCGCCGAGGGTGATCGTCGCCGGCCCCGCAAGCGAGAGGCGCTTGGCCCCGCGCTGCGCGGAGAGGGACGCCAGATCAATGCGGGTGCGGTCGCCGGGAGTGACCGTCGCCGCGCTCGCAATGGCGAAGCCTCTGGCGTTGACGGCGAGGTCGAGCGCGGTTCCCGCGCCAGAGGGGCGGGCCTTGAGCCGGGCCGAGGGAATCGTTTCCTTGCCGAGATTCGCATTGTCCAGCGTCGCGTCACCCTCCAGAGTCGGGCGGCGAAGCAAGTCCCGGCCGGAAAGCTTCGCGGCGAAGCGTTCAATCGACAAATCTCTCGCGCGAACGCCGGAACCCTTCATGTCGATCGTGGCGTTTTGCGCGCCTGATGCGCCGTCGAGCCCGATTTCCGCGGTGACCGCGCCGCCGAGCTTTTGCAGCGCGAAGGCGGAAAAATCGTCGAGGTCGGGGGCGTTCAAGCTCAGCCGGCCATTGGCCGCGCCGTCATAGGCGATGGCGCCTTTAAGACTCGCCCGGCCGATGTTGACGTCGACGTCCTCGACCTTCCATCCCTTTCCCGCGCGCGCGGCTTTTGCGCGACCCCGCGCGGCGCGACCGTCTATCGTGCCGTCCAGGGTCGCCGAGGCCGCCAGCTCGCCCAGCAAATCCTGCGCGTCCGCATGGAGGTTCAGCTTGGGGATAGCGCGGCCGTCAGCGCTGGCGTTAGCGAGCGACACATCCAGAGTTGCGTCCGGCTTTTGCAGGGAACCGGAGATCTTGGCGTCGACGCTGGCGCGACCTGCAAGCCTGACGTCCGCGCGGCGCAGATCGGGGATGTCGATTCTCGCGGCGACGTCGGCCTTTTCCCGTGTGGCGGCGCCATTCACGCGCGCCTGCATGAACTCGCCATTCAGGGTGAGTCCATCGAAGCTGACGCCTCCTCCTGCAAATGTTTCGACCTTGCCGCCCAAGGCGAGCTTGCGCCCGAGCAACCCGTCGAGAGCCGGCGCTCCCAATCGGGGCTCGACGACGGCGCCATTGATCACGGCGCTTATGCGTTGCTCCTTCGGCGTTCCCGTGAGCGTCGCCGCCAGGGTCATGGCCCCGCGCAAGTCGCGTCCGGCTAGCCGCGCGAAGCGCGACAGGTCCGACGCCGCCAGATTCGCCTTGCCGTCCAGCGCGTCAGGACCGGCCTTGCCGGAGTAGGTCAGAATTGCGGTGGACGTTTCGATTTTGGCGAGTCCAATGTCAGCGTCGCCAGCTCCCGTCGCCCGTGCTTGTAACGCAAGAGTCGCCCGATCGCCCAAGGCGTCGCCGAGGCCCCGGTCGGTGAAGGCGAGTTCGTCCCCTCGGGCCTTGATGTCGAGCACGACATGCGAAGCGGCGTCGGTCAGCGGGCCGTCCGCCAAGGCGGTCGCCGCCGCGTCGACATGGCCAAAGCGCCCAGCGGAAAACACGGCGTCCTCGATCAGCACGCGCAGCTTTGCGTTCGGCTGAGCGATGCTGCCCGTCACATCGAGATCGCTTTCGAGCGTCTTGGCGCGAAACGCGGACGCATCCGTGGCAGGTTGGCCGCGCAAAGAGGCATGGGCGTCGATTTTTCCTTCGGCGCCAAGCTTGCCCGCCGCATTCAGCTCCAGGGCCGCATTGGCGAGCGCCAGCTTTTCGAGCGCGACGGTCCCGTCGTCGGCGAAAGCGGCGGTCCCTTGCAGCGTGTTCGGGCCCGAGAAAATGTCCGCAAGCGCCTTGGGCAGAAGCGCGGAAAATTCGCTTGTGAGATTGAACTCAAGCCGCCGGCTGGCCTGATCGCGGGTCAGATGCGCTGTGCCTTGCGCGGTCAGATCACCGCCGGCGCGGGCTGCGAGCGTCGCCGCGAAATTGTCGAGCGGACCCTCTCCGTTCAGCGAGACGTCGATTGGCGGCAGCCCCGGCAGTCGCGCCGCGCGCGCGAAAAGGCCGCCCGGCGGCTCCTGCGCGGACAAGGCGAGCAGCAGACGATTGGCGCCCGGGGCGACTTCGGCCTTCAGCTGGATTGATCCGGCGGCGTCGGTACGCTGGGCGGTAAACGCCGCCTTCGCGCCATCGGTCGACGCTCCCGCTTCGGCGGAGCCAGTCAAGGTGAGCGTAGCGGCCTGGCCCAGAACCGGCTCGGCGAGCGCCAGCCTATCCACTTGGAACGCCGCGAGGCGGAACCGGACCGGCAGATCCGGCGCGAGACCGCCGCCGCTCGTCTTTCCGGCGGGGGCGGCGGGTTCGGCGGGCTTCGGCTCTTCCGGCGCCGGAGCGGGGCGGCGCAGCACGTCGACGCGGCCAATGGCGAAGCGGTTGATGTCGACGCGCAGCGCCGCCAAGGGAAGACGTGACCAGTCAATTTCGACGCGGTCGATTTTCAGCCAGACCCCGTCCTTGTCCGCGAGGGTGATGTCGCGAAAAAGGGGACGGGAGGAGAGCGGCCCCTCGATCTCGCCGATATCGAGTTTCATGCGCGCCGAAGAGGCCGCGCGGGATACGAAATCGGCGAGGAAACTCTTGCCTTCCCCCGTTTTCACGCCCAGCCCCAGCGAAGCCACTCCCGCCAGCAGGAGCAACAGGCCAAGGCTGATGGCGGCATATCGCCAAATGCGCGCGCGCATCAAAAAGACTCCCCTATGCCGATGAACATGGCGAATGGAGCCTCCCCGGGTTGGCGATTCACCGGTGTGGCGAAGTCCACGCGAATGGGGCCGATGCCAGTATAATAGCGGAAGCCCAGTCCCACCGCCGAGCGCATGGAGTTCTGAAAATCGGGATAGGGCGACGAGAAGGCCATGCCGGTGTCGAAGAACGGCACGACCCCGATCTCCTTCGTCACCTTGATGCGAGCTTCGGCAGAGCCTTCAAGCAGACTGCGGCCGCCTACGGGAAAGCCGAAGCCGTCGTCGGGAGCGAGAGAACGATAAATATAGCCCCGCACGGATCCGCCGCCGCCCGCGAAGAAGCGATGGCTCGCGGGAATGTCCTCGATGTCCGCGCCGACGATCGAGCCAGCCTTGACCCGGCCCGCGAGTATGTACCAGGCGTCGTCGTCCAGGGCGTAATAGGTCGCAACCTGGCCCTTCGACTCGACCATGCCCACGCTGTCGTGGAAGGTCTTGAAATAGGGTTCGACAGAGAGGTTTGCGCGTACGCCTTTTGTCGGCGCAAGCGGGCTGTCGGTGCTGTCGTAAGTGGCGGCCACCGGCAGGCCGAGCAGAGAGTAGGTGTGCGGTCCCCAAGCGTCGAATGTCTTGCCCGCCTCGATCTCCACGCCGCCCTGGATCGATGTCGTGTCGCTGAACCGGTGTCTTATGCCGATGCTGCCGTTGGTGTAATCCGCCCAATAATAGGGCGTCCGCTCGCGCACGATCGCGGCGTCGACCAACAGGTCGTTGCGCGAGCCCCAGAGCGCCGGCTTGATGAAGCTCATCCTGCCGCTGCCTACCAGATCCGACGTTTCGAACTTCGGCAGGCTGAAGAAGCTGGGACTTCCGCCGATCGGCGCGAGGCCGCCCTGCAGGTCGAAACGCAGGCGCTCGCCTTCGCCAAATACGTTACGGTCAACCCAATAGGCGCGCATTCCAGGTCCGTCCGTCGTGGAGACCTGTCCCGTGAAGCCGACCGCAAATTGCTTGCGATCGCCGGTCGTCACGAAAATCGGCAGATTGCCGTTCTTGTCGAGCGCCTCGCCGTCCTCGACTTTGACCGAGCCGATCGCCTCGATCCGGGCCACGGATTTGCGCGTGTCCGCAAGCTTCTTTGGGCTGTAGTCCTCGCCCTCTTCGAGGTAGATGAAAGAGCGTATGACTTCCGGCGGCACGCCGGAGGTGTTTTTCAGGACGACTTCGCCGATCCCGGCGCGCGGTCCGGGGTCAATCGTAACGGCTACATCCATAGCTTCTTCGCGATGCAGAATGACGGGCGCCGTCTTCACGATTTTGGCGAGCGGATAGGACTTTGCGCGCAATTCGTCGATCCATTCCGCTTCCATCGCGCGCACGCCAGCGGCCCGCGCGGGTTCGTCTGGGGGCCGCTGAAACGCCTTCTTCGAAAACAGCTCCGGGTCGATTGGCGCCATCGTCCGCGAATCGTAAACGACAAGGTTGCGCAAATGAAACAGCGGACCGGCATCGACCTTGAAGGTGATCGGAACAGGCGCCTTGTCGCGCAGGCGTTCCGCAGCGTTCGCCGCCGCGTCGGCGCCCCGCCCTTCAGGAAACACCTCGACGCCGGCGATTTCAGCGGTGACTTGTGCGTTAAAATAGCCGGCGCCCCAGAGCGCTTCTCCGATGCGGGGAAAATCGGCGATGGCGCGCTGCGCCAGCGCATCTCCAGACACAGGGGATTCCTTGCGCAGGCGCCAGCTGTTAGAGGCGTCCTTTAAATTTTGCTCCAGAGCCTTGTTGTCGTCGAGGCCCGAAAATTCAAGCTTGTAGGAAAGCGCCTCGGCGCTCGGGGCGGGCGGTTCGTCTTCCGAGCCAAACAATCCAAAGAAGTCAAAAGCCTGGACGGGCGTGACGGGGCCGGGCGTGGAAAGCGCTGCCACGGAGGCCAATAGAAAAAAAGACGCGCGTTTCACGATACAACGACCCAGAAGACCCAAAGAAACCATACTTCAACGGGCTTGCCGGGTCTATGAGTTAAGCTTAACGCCGCGAACTACAGTGAAGACATTCTTACGCCTTTCTTAACTAGACGAAATTGCTGGAGAATGTTCGATTTGGGGGCGTCGCGTGCTAAACAAGTCAAGCCTCGCTGGCAAGGGCGACGCTTCGAGATCCCGCCGGTTGGGTTGAAAAATTTCCCGGAAGGGGCATAAACAGCAAAGGCCCCGTCGCGCGGAGCGAACGGGGCCAAATGCTTCGTCTCACACGAAGCTCTCTGGGGGATTTCCAGCTGAGTAGCGAAACAACCCCGCTTGGCCTTCGCGACGTCGTTTCGATAAGGATTTGATGGCTTAGGAGCGGTTGAAGAGGGATCAGCGCTCGATCCTTCGGACCGCTGTGACCTTACGCTCAGAGCGCCGGTCGAATCTGACCAGGTGGCGTCATGCTCCTCTCGGAAGGCTTCTGCACAACCCCGGCGCCATTTAAGGTGACGCCGAC
>Ga0182013_10007249_pt1 | contig 12292 bp, 16 predicted proteins | sample 612S2MmetaG_FD_120487 | JGI IMG/M metagenome (GOLD analysis project Ga0182013, IMG submission 120487) | Permafrost microbial communities from Stordalen Mire, Sweden - 612S2M metaG | ecosystem: Environmental > Terrestrial > Soil > Wetlands > Permafrost | place: Sweden: Stordalen | collected...
CCCGGCCTCGGCCCTGGCTGGCTATCGCAACGATGCTGTCTATCTGCGAAATTCCAGGTATGTTCCGCCACGTTGGGAAGCGGTGCGCGATGCCATGCCCGCGTTATTCGATTTGATTGAAGCCGAACCTGAGCCGTCGGTTCGGGCAGTACTCGGTCATTGGCTCTTTGGCTACATTCATCCGTATCCCGATGGGAATGGCCGCATGGCACGCTTTCTGATGAATGTCCTGCTGGCATCTGGCGGGTATCCATGGACGGTGGTTCGCGTTGAGGATCGCGCAGTGTATTTGAACGCTTTGGACCGCGCGAGCATCGATGTAGATGCGAGGCCGTTCGCCATGTTCATTGCAGAGCGAGTGAGATGGTCGCTCAAAATGGCAAAGCTCTCTGCCGAAGGCTAAATCCAAGCGCAAGGCCGATAAATGCCGGCATCCTGAGTCCGCTGCGCATTCCGAAATCAACAGTAATGTGGGTTAGGAGAGCGTAGATCGCATCATCCAATCGTGGGGGCGTCTCGCTTAACGCTGAAAACAAATGAGATACGCTCTGTACCTGAATTTGTACCCAGAAATCGGATCGTTGCCACACTGGCCTCATCAGAAAAACAGAATCGTTCTCCTAAACAACACAATAAAAAGGAGATAATACAAGCTCAAGTGGTGCCGGGAGGGGGGGTCGAACCCCCATGGCCGCGAGGGCCGGCGGATTTTGAGTCCGTTTTAAGCCCTTTACGAAGAGGTATTTACAGACAGTTTCGTTAATATTTCAATGACTTGGTGTGCATGGATGTGCATTGGAATGCATCGGTTTCCGGTACCACTGGCTACTAAAATGGCTACCAAATATAGCTTCCCGGCTGTGCATAAATTCGCCTTTTGTTCGCCTATACTGCTCCTGTGTGGAACCTGCCTCAACCCCGGCTCTGCGACTTCGCCGTTCGGTGCAAGGGATGTGGCGAGACCATCCCCGCCCCGGTCGAAACCCTACCAGACAGTTGGATTGTTGCCGACTGTCCGCTGTGTCGAACGAAGCGCCGGTACCTGCCGACAGAGATATTCCGAGGGACTCTCTCGCACCTACTGACCATCAGCAGCGCAACGCGGAGGTCTGCCCGTGGGTGAAATGAAGAGGGCGACTGCGAGAGAAGAACAGGACAAACGAACTCAAGACCGTTTCGCCTCGACCATCGTTATTGCTGCCTCAATCATTGCGGCTGTCCGCTTGGCTCGTGAGCCTGACATCAGTAGACCATCACCCCGGCTGACATCGGTCGTCGCTGACAGCGTGGGTCTGGCTCGGATGATTCTTGACCGCGTTATGCGATAGGAGTTTGTGGAGGGCTTCGGCACGGCAAATCGTGTTGAGCCACGGGCGACCGCAAAGATATTTTTCCCAGCTTGTCGCGAAAACTCCCTCCGAACGACACTATATATATGAAGCATTTTATTGGCGTCGGGGGCGTCCAGAATTCTCAGTCCGGTTGCTATCGCAGGATGCCGTTATTGGCTCCCATCAAGGGCGGCATCAGGCGAGGAGCCGAACAACTCGTACTCCACCAGCACGCCCCGGAGGCCGGTTACCCACAGTGGTCCGTCCGAGAACTCGCTCTTGCGCCTGATTTGATTTACGTTTGAACTAAGGACTGAAATGGGCAGACGGGTAGCTGTCATGCTTTACGTGGTGGCGATGGTGGCAGTCATAGTTAGTGTAGATTTAGTTTTCTTCAGGAACCGATTCTGGGAACGGCTGACAGTGAATATAGGCATCGTCATGGTGTTCGCAGCTTTCTACTTCATATTCCTCAAGCGTCCATGAACAAGGGCGAACGCTTCCCGGTGCATTACTGTTTCTCGGACGGACTCTTAAACTCGCAAGGTTGAGATTGTGTGCGGCAGATACGGCGGACGGGGTGTCCTGCAACTAAAGTTCGTTGACTCCTCGTGAATCTGGGGGTAGATTCATCGCGTAAGAGGAAGGAGGACAACCCAAAAGATGCAGCAATACTCTTTGAGCGGTACTCCACATGAGGCATCTGAATTCTAAGGCATCGTGTCCCAGACCCCAAGGTTGCCCCGGCAATAAGGATTCTTGTGCTGGGATGTGATCGCATTCTTTCACGTGGTAATGCTTCTATCGACCCGATGCGTAGCGTGGCCGTTCTTCAAATGGAGCGATGACACTATCGCCCAAGAAGCCCGTTAACGGGTATAGCCACCTAGCAATCGGGGCTTGGAAGCATAAGTGAAAAATGACTGGGCACTCGCGGAGATGCGGTGTCCTTAGTTCTACAATCAACCCACGGCGGTGGCCGAGGCGCAAAGCCTCGGCCACTGTTGTTTTAGAGGGCGTGAATTGGCGATGGCTGCATAGGAATTACGCCCCGCACTTTTTCGACCGCCTTTGAGTTTGCTCGAATTCCCTGTTCATCTTGAGAAACAGGTCTAAGGCGGAAGATATTTGTCCCAGTTCCTATCGGTACCATCGCTAAGCGAACGGGAGTTCCATTCGGCTTGCCATGCAGATACTTCGACTCAAGCCAAGAGGACAGTCTCTCATCGAAAATCTCAGGTATACCTCGCCAGAATTCAGGATTCAGGGTGCATAGGATTTGCAGGTGACCTAAACGTAAGTCGATTTCGGAGATGCTCTCTGGGAAAAAGCGTTGGACGTTTTCGATGCCCACATGTAGTCCTGTCTTGCCCAGTGTCCTGCTAAATGTTTCGACCAACATATGCGCCTCCCTACAACCTCGGACGTAGAACTGCCAAGCAGCCAGCCGGAGAAATGCTATGGGAAACAGCAGATAGTATGTTCGTGACAGTTGAGAAGTCAAGGGCAGGTCTACCGGGGCTGCGGAATGGATTTCTCATCCCGAACCTGACGAAGGAAGAAACTGGAATCGCCAAGATCGAATGATGCATTCTAGGAGTGGTTTGAATAGTGGGCTCGGGAGCGGCAGGTGAACGTTCAGGTGGAGCCGACCGGCAACGCAATCGAGGAATCGGTAGACCTCGCCTATGAGATTTGCAACCGGGTGTTCAGGAAGGTGCCGGAGCGAATTCGTGATGAGCAGAAGCTGTGAGCCGCATGTGACGAAGCCCGTTTCTTTTCTGTATCTCCTCGAAGGGATTCCTCTATTCGTTCTGAACTTCTATTGCCGGTGAGACCGCGCTGGAGACGACTTGACGCCGCCCCCAGCACGTATCCGGTTACTCGGCATAGAAGTCCAGCAGCGAAGGACGTACTCGCACTTCATTGCTCTTCAGACTGTACTCAATGTAGCCTGAGTGTTTGAATCCATTCATGAAAAAGGAGACACGCGACCGAGTAGTCCCCACCATTTGTGCCAGTATTCCTTGGCTGATTATCGGAATCGCGGTCTCGCGTGGTTCAGGAGCTTCGAAATGCGCCAGTCGCAAGAGTAATCGCGCTAACCGCATTTCGCTCCCATTGCATCGTTGATCAACCAAATCTTTCTGGTAGCGTAGGTTTCGCGCCAACACATACGCACAAACCAAATTTGCCATTTCCACCTCTTGGCTAAGCGTGAGCATCATGACTTTGTTTTCAATTCGAAGTAGTTGGCAATCTGTAAGCGCGTTGGCAGACGTCGTGCGGATCGGCTCACCGGCAATCGAGTCTTTTCCAACAAAATCCGAACTACCCAAGATGTCGAGCGTTGCTTCCTTGCCATTCCGGGTCATTGCGCTGTGTCTTACACACCCGGTTTGAATGACAAACACCGCATCGCTCGCATCACCCTGAGCGAAGATTACGTCTCCCTTGCGGAAGGACACCATCTCTCTACCTGTGCCCGGAGTGGAGAGGAAGAGTTTTGGGTTGAAAGCCTGCATTGGACTCCTTCTACGAAGTCTCTATGAAACTCAGAATGCATATTCAAGCACGGGGATAACTTTCAAAGATGCCCAAAATTGCTCACCTTGCCAAGAGGGAGTCCCTACCAATAAGGTCTGTAGACCGTCCAGATTCTGGACTCATCCCGAGCCGACCACCTCGGGATTTTCTGAGATTTGGGAACGAAGCGCAGACTGAGTGCAGAGTGACGTTGGGGATTTGCCTTGGATAAGCTGGTTTAGTGAATTGGTGAACGCGATAGTGGGCGACGAGACCTCCCGATGATTTACCGCTCTTCGTGCAGGGTTCGGTCGCCAAGTCCACATTCGCCGGTCTGCCTTGGCTACTCTACTTGCGAAACTGGTGCAAGCGCCCAATCCACTTTTGGCCGTTCGACGACTGGGAGATTCCCGAGGGCAAATCGGCAATTGTGGAGGTGTATCCGTCCTTGCCTAGGATGAGCAATATCGGACAGCGGCCAGTTTGGTAGTGGGGTACGCTTTCTGTCATGACTGATAGGACAACCATACTGAAGGTTGAAAGGGACTGCGACGATGGCCTGATTGTGACCTTTTCAGATGGCACGAGAGCCGGATATGTCGCGGAGGAGTTGCTACACCTGAGACCGCGCCGGGAACCGGTTGAAGAGCCTTCGAAGTCAGACCGACCCTTCACCATCGTGACAAGAATTAGCTTTTCAATGGGCGGTCCCCGCTCAAAGTAGATTTCAGACGCTACTTTTTCCCCGCTGTGACCAAGACTGTATTCCAAGTTATGCTTCCTGCTGAAGGCGATGCTTGGAGTGATGCCGTTCTCGGCACATAAAGTTGAATCGCCTCTGCCGTTTCTACGACATAGGCTTCCCGAAGGAAGGCCGAGGCGGGGACGAGCAAGCTGCCATTGCGGTGGCGGCATGGCTGCAACGCGCCGACAGGATTAAGAAAGATGGCCGGTGCCCAACAAGAGCAAACCGAACTAGAATGTTGGCAACCGGAAACGGCAAAAAGGAGAACACCCTTAATGCTCAAATTTTTGTACGATCCCGGCACCAGCAGTGCGATGCAGTCGCGGGATAACCCAGCCTTGACAACGAGAGGAAGACTGCAAGCCGTCATTTGCTAGCAATGACGAATCCCGATGCTAGGGGGATGGATTTCCCTCCTAGCATCCGAAAACCAAAAGGCCGTAAGGCAATATAGACCTGCTGCGTGATTCGTTGCCGTGGGTATATTCCGCGATAAGGGGCTGGCATTGGATTATGCCAGCCCTCAATAGATCGTTCAGTGTCCGAAGCCTCTGCTGTGGCAGCGTGGCTGCAACGGGCAGACCAGAATGGGTCGCTTGGCAGCTATTTCAATCCGCCGCTGACGCCCGAGGAGCGAGAGATCGCTCCGGTCGAAGGATGCGGCATCGGAGGACCTTACTCCATCTCAGATACAGCTTCATAGCACATGTAGTGTCTTAATTTGGATTCTCAATGCTGTCTGTGTCGTTGTGTTCCTCGCAGAATTGGTACTGTGTGCGGTCGTCGGACAAGCGCAGGCAGTAAGTCACCCAGTGATGTTTCCCGAAAATATCATCGTAAGTGATCCTTCCGAAGACATAGAGGGTTCGCTTATCCAGATCAGGAATGCTGGTCATTTTGTTTTGAGCAGTCCGCTCTGTGCCGGGCGAGAGAACTCCGAGCCTCTTTGGGGAACCTTGAGTGTTGAAGTCGGGCTCTATCCCCACCAGATTATAGAGGTAGTTCGGATACATAATGACGTTTCGCGCAGGCGTGCGACCCGTGTTCGTAAATTTAACAATCGGTTCCAGTTCAGGCCCGTGAACGTCGATGACAGCAACCCATGCCCTTTGATCCAATCGCATAGTATCTTGAGTGGCCTTGATACCAGCCTTCGCATTACTGGCGGCAGCACTGAGTTGGTCTACGGCATCAGACATTCTCCCGTTGATATCCTCCGCTGTGTCAGAGAACTGTTGTGCGGCGTCGGCTTGGTCGCTGGCCGCGTTAGCCTGCTGCTTCGAAGCAGCCACCAAAGCCTTCGTATCCGCGCCCCCTTGAATCAACTCCCACAACGTCAATGCAGCAACTATAGCCATCACCACAGTGAAAATTGCAATCCAACGGGTAGCCTCAGCCGTAAGCCTCGCAGCCTTTTGTTCAGTTGTCTCATTGTTGCGCTTATCGCGGCGTTCTTCGCTTTTGGTGGGGCGCTCATGCATTTTGCATTTCACATCGTCGATAAGCCGTCTCCACCAAAGTTGGCGCGGCTTCATAGCCTCTTTGTCGGGGTTCTTTCCACCGCTTGTCTCTTTGTGAGCATCTGGCTTATTGTCCACGCGATTACACCGTCTGTGATGAACACGGAAACTGTATCACAAGAATATCTCGACGCAGCCGGGGAGCAAGTGAGAACATCTTTGAGAAGTGGCCTGCCGGACAAATCGAAAGGGGAAGTGAACATGAAGTGCATGATATTCGTTAAGGCGAGCAATGACAGTGAGAAAGGCACCATGCCGGGTCCGGAATTGCTGGCCGCGATGGGTAAGTACAACGAGGAACTCTTCAATGCTGGCATCATGAAAGGTGGTGGCGGCTTGAAACCAACTTCCCAAGGCAAACGGGTGCGGTTTTCAGGCGCACATCGAACAGTAATTGATGGCCCATTTGTCCCGACAGAGGAGCAAGTCGCTGGCTACTGGATGTGGGAGGTCAAATCGATGGACGAAGCCGTCGAATGGCTCAAACTCTGCCCGAATCCAATGCTAACGGACTCTGACATTGAAATTCGGCCAGAGTTTGAGGCGGCTGATTTCGAGGGATAGGCTCGGTCCCACTCAGCACATGCACTCAGCCGCCTTGCAATTGCGTGAAGGAAGCAAGGTAACAAGGCGGCTCCCGAAAGCCGAGCAAACATTCCATTGTGACGGGACGCACAGCTTCTATTTCAGCGGCATGACACTCTCTCGTCACCTCGCATGGAAAATCATTCGCCAGTCCCGGTCAGCGTGACGCTGCATCTTGTATTCAATCCGGATGACAGGGCTTCTTTTGTTCGCGGTCGGAACGACATTTATGGACATCTCCTTTACTGCCTGATGGTGTTGGAAGCTGCCTTGCAACGGGTAGAAGAACTCCGGCGCATCGCAGCCGAGAGACCTACCACATAGCAACGCGCTCTCAGTACAACTCAATTGCGATTGCCTCCTCACTGAGGAATCTGGATGGCTCGAATCCCGTCAAATAGGAACCACTCGGCGCTAAGCTCGTGGTGGGAGCCGATGTTCGGGCCTAAAATCCAGAGACACGGTCTCAATGGATAGAATTCAACCGTCAGGAGTAGTTAGATGCACGAATTGGCGCATGACTATCTGGAAGGCTTAAATCACGGGAACGATATGAGCGACGAAGACGACCTCGATTTGGTATCTGTCTCCGGGGCTCGTGGCATGGAAGACCCGATGAGCGAGCTTAGTTTTCTTAGGCAAGGGCGTTCGGCTGTCCGTGGGTACAATCTTGCGGTTGAGATGCTAGTGTTGACCGAGAAGGACACTCCGATTGCTTATATCGCGGATTTGGTGGAAGCCGTGGAGGAGTGTAAATCGATAAAGGAGAGCGCGTGGGTTGAGCTTTCTGGTCTGAGGGCCGCAGCAGAGAAAGACCCAAACGACGGAGAAAAGCTTGCTCAACTTGGTTTTGTCTTAAACACACTCGACGAACCGGAAGAAGCTTTGAGCGTTTTCACTCGCGTTCTCGAACATCCTGATACGCTCTCCATCGAATCCCACCGCGACTGCCTCAATAACATTGGGTGGCATCACTTTTTGCAGGGCGAGTATGAACAGGCGCTCGGTTGGTTCGAACACGCCTGTCGCCTCAAGGAGCCAGTTCATCCGACTGGTGATGAGGATTCAGAGGACATCGATGAGGACGAACTGGACGAGCCCTATAAATTGGCTCTCGAAAACGTGCTGCTAACCCTAGCGAAAATGGGACGTTTGACAGAAGCGACCGCAAGGCTTGAGGAATATCACAGATGGTTTGGGCGCTTGCCGATATATGAATCGACCGCACTTGAGAAGCTGGGCTTGCAGCCCGATGTGATTTTTATCCGCTCAAGGATTAGGAACCTTGCCGATGAGGCAGCAAGATCATGAAGTGGCCGGTAAAGGAGGTTTCGATGCTTTACTGCGAAAAGTGCGGAGCCAACTACAATCAGGAATATCATCACCGTTGCGATGAATGGGATATTGCCTGTATGGGCAAGCAGGTCTGTATCGATTGCCGTCTCCACCATTCATCCCCGCTGAAGGAGGTTCGGGCAATTCCCGAAGGGGGATACTGCAAGCATCTGACACCCGAGTATTGGGAAAAGAAGGGCTATGAGCGGGGATGGGGTGATGCTGCGGTGTGTAATTTCCCCGAATTGGAGATTCTCCTTAAGGAAAATGATGCAGGCTCCAGTTTTATCATTCTCAACGGCACGCTTCGGAGACCAGTGAGAATTGAAGTTAATAGAAAAACCGGAGGTGTAGACGCATCGTATTAGACTTCACAGTCTGTGCTTTCACTCCGAGGGGACAACCGAATTGGGACGGCGATTACACTATCGACACGTGACTTGACGCATCGTGTCCGCAGTTGGTTATCCATTTAGGTACTTGGCGAACGTAAGGACTGCGTGCAGAATGACTGCGGAGGAAGAGTCAATCATGCCAAGACAAAGGGTTTTCAAGGGAGGGACGGAATACACTGTTACCGGACCCACTAAGAAACAGCGTCGTCTTGTGTTTCTCACAGAGTTCAAACTAGATGGCAAAGAGATTCTAGTGTTCCGCCCCAAAAAGAGAGTCCAAAAGCTGCGGCCTAGTTGACCGGCTGAGCATGCTTCCGCGAAAGCCACTTCAACCCAAGTGATTCGAGAACTCATCTATGAGACGGCTTTATGACAGTGACGCATCCGTATTTCAATCAGAACAAATCTGGTGTGAAGCGAGTACGTGAGCTATGCATTTTCTTCTCTATGTCTGCCTTCCAGTTGAAGAAGCGAAAACAAGCCTTCAGGCAAGACGACGAGCCTGTCGATACTTGGAGAAGGAACACTTCGTCAGTGTGGCGCGATTTTGCGGCCATTGCGACTGTTATTCGGTTGGTGGCCGCTATTCGGGGATGTTAACTCTGCTCCGCTTGAAGGGGCTACATACGAGAGAGTTCCGTCTATTCTTGAAGCAATATCGAGAGACGAAAGCGTCGTTGGCCGCTAAGCTCTTCAAGAAGTGTTTTCCCAATTTTGGCGGAAGAATCCCTGTCGGGCGGTTTGACGTGGAGTTTGATGGCTATGAAGACGATGCACAGTTGATGGACGAGATTCTGTTCGCACAATTAAAAGCGGGCTTCGACCGGGACGTCACGAATGCTGTCGCTTTCGAAAAGCCCAACGTCATCTTTACGGATTTGGATGATTTTCAATGGCCGAAGACGGTCGAAGATGCGGTTGGGCGGCACTGGGTCGTCGCTATCGACTACCACAATTGAGAGACGAGATAGTCCTGAAAGTCGAGGTTCGCATTGGCAGCGGCGACTCGCTGATGGAAAGGTTCAAATACCATCTGGTTGAACCACCTTCTTTTTTCTGCCCTGCACCCGCGATTTTCCCGCCAAAACACATGATTCTTCGGGCACTCAGGACGAGGGTTTTTGAACCATTCAAATGTGGAGTGTGAAGCCGCCCCTTCTAGCCGTTCCGTTTAAGATGCATCCGGCAGTCAGAACGCCCTCAGGCTCTTTTCTTCATCTGACTACTTTTGGCCGGTGCCCTTGCAAACCCGGCAAGTGCCGGAACCATAACAGATAGAACAGCGAGGCCGGTTTTCGGTGGGGCCGTATCCCGGATAACCAAAGTGCCCGGTTCCTTTGCAACTTGGGCATCGCCCGGTTCCGTTACAACTCTTGCAGTCCTGCATAATGCTCCTTTCATGGGAAGCCGACGTCACAAGGTGATTCAATCGGTTTTTATAGTTCCGAAGTGGATGAGAATCGGCCTACCATCAGCGGAGTGGTAGATATGCACCTCCAGTCTTTGGTCACGATTGAGTGCATCGCTTCTGAGTTGCCGCAACTCATCCGTCTCGCTCAATCTCCGTAGAGCGTCCGTTAAAGTCCTGCTTGGTTTGCGCCCCGGCGTGTTGTTTGGTCTGGTGAATTTGAAAAGCACATTGTCCCGCATGTCCGTCTCCTTCAGGCCACCAATGAAGTTTCTGCCTCCAGCACGGGAGAACCGTGGTATGTATCAACTTCCACGGCAATACTCCGCTGAGCCTCTCGCGTAAAGCGAACCACACTTGCTCTCGAAACCCCGTATTTTCTGGCTACATTTGTAAGGCTCATTCCAGAAAGGCGGTCTCGAACCAGCGCGGCATGATCGACATCCAACGGTTGGCGACCGAGTGGTAGACCTTCCAGCTTGCGGCGTCTGAGCGAGGCACGGACGCGCTCTATACAGATGCTTCTTTCAATCTCTGCGAGAGCCGAAGTCAGCACCATGAAGAACCTTCCCATCGCACCACTCGTGTCGATGTTCTCGCGTAAAGAAATGAACTCAATTCCAAGGTCGTCGAGTTCGTCCATGACCTGCAAGAAATGTTTGGTGCTTCTTGCGATGCGGTCAAAGGCGACACACATGACGATCGAGAACTTCCGCCGCCGAGCATCCAACAGCATCGCATCAAGACCCGGACGCCGAGCCTTAGCACCTGATATTCCCACATCTGAGTAGACGCCAGCCACCACGAACCCGCGTTGCTCAGCGGCTCGTCGTAGGTCAAGAAGCTGTGTCTCGATATGCTGGTCGGGTGTGCTAACGCGACAGTACAGAGCGACACGTTTCATTTCAAATGCTCCTTTGTGCTTGCGGCCACAATGTTTGATAGCTGGATTGCATCATTCACTCTTAGGCTTCCGCATCGGGAAGACCTCTGTGACTTGCAAATGGTTGTACCCAGAGTCTCGGAGGAGAGCCTCACGGTAGTCCGTGAATGCCTCAGCGATGTAGCGACGGGAACCTTGCCATGAGCGTGCGAACAATGTGAAGAGCCTGTTCGTCGCGCTCAGGTAACGTTTGTGGCCTTCGCAGGACTCCAGCCAGTCGGCGACAGCTTCTTCCATTTCTCTTTGTGCTTGGTTCACAGCCTCTCCCATAGTTGAGTCACTCGGCTCCCTCCCCGCCGCACCCTTTCTCTTGCTCCTCAATCAGGAAGGATGGAATCGTTTCGACCTTCTGCCTTTTCGCCACGAAGCAGCGCCCAGTTTCCCAGTCAACCTCGCAGTAATCGGCGGAATAGACGGCAGTACTTAAGGCGCGGCGACGGTGCTCCGGGAACAGGCTCCACGCCTTCAACTGAGCCGACAGGGCACAGGTGGCGGGGAGAATGACGGAAACGCCAAGCTGTTGGTCGAATTCAAAACAGACCTCGAATAGGTCGGGACCGGGCAAAATCTCGATGGGCTCTGCTTTTCCGGTATTCTGACCATATCGCACAATGTTCATAGGTCATAATATACACGGAATGATGTGAGAGTTCAACTGTTTTCTGCGCTATGGACAATATATAATTTCGCCTATGGGCTGGAAGATGCAGAAAGTCGCAGTTTGTGACGTGTGCGGCCACGTCTGGATTCCCTCTGTGGAGCACCCGAAGCTGTGTGCCAGCAAACGGTGCCGGTCAACATTGTGGGATAAGGGCGGCTTGGATGGGAGGACGCGGGAAGCCAGAGGTAAGAAGAGGCGCGGCCAGCGCACACCAAAGTAATGGGCTGGTCATTTTAGTCAACCGTTGACTGTCTGAAGAGATTCGCCGTGGGAGACCCCCTGCTCCCTTGAAACACGGGGCTGGACATCCATATTGCTAGATAGGCGTGTCGCCGCTAGACATTTATCCCGTACGGACTTATGTAAATGCGACTATACTTGCAGCCACAAAGAGGAACACAAGAAATGGCACACAAAGGCAAGAACCACCGCCTCGCCTTCCCGAAGGCTAGTGCCGCACAAGGAGCAACTTCCCCCGAGCCGAGGCCAGTTGCGCTGACCTTGAAGGTCGACGACACTTACATTCGCCTCTGCACACTTAAGGCTACCCAGCGGCGAAGGAGTCAGGACATCCTTCGGGACGCATTGCACGATTATCTCCAACGGATGATGAGATGGCATTTTCTTACGAGGGGCGTTTCGAGTGAATCAGCTAATTGAATCTAGACTGTTCTTAGGGGTAAACGCACCGCTCTTTGCTTGGGTTGCGGCTGCACTTCTTCGTGAGTTTTCGGCAAGGGTGCGTGACGCCATTTAGCTGATCTTGTTAAGTTCAGTCAGCCTGCGAGGTCGGCTGATATTGAATAGGAAAAGCGCATCCCCCATCCCCGAGCCAATCGTGCA
>Ga0182013_10007254_pt1 | contig 12287 bp, 17 predicted proteins | sample 612S2MmetaG_FD_120487 | JGI IMG/M metagenome (GOLD analysis project Ga0182013, IMG submission 120487) | Permafrost microbial communities from Stordalen Mire, Sweden - 612S2M metaG | ecosystem: Environmental > Terrestrial > Soil > Wetlands > Permafrost | place: Sweden: Stordalen | collected...
ATACGAATCCGCCGACGACTATAGCATCGCCGTCAACATGGACAACCGCCACGTGCGCCGTCTGCTGACCACGATCGACTATCAGGCGGCCGGTATCGCGCGCGTGCGGCCGAGTTACCTCGTGCAGACGGCCTTCTATCTTTTTCTCCAGCACGAAGGCGGCCGGCACGACCCCGCGATCGACGACGTCGCCCTCGAGGCCTATCAGCAACGCGAACTCGATCGCGTCGCGCAAACCATCGTCACCTCGATCGCCGCCGTCGAGCGCATCGACTCCGCAGCGTTGCTGGAGATCGACGCGTAGCGGGAAGAGCATAACCTCCATCTTCCATTCCGGATCCGCCCTGCGCAAAGTGCTGGGCCACCTAGCCAACGGAGCTTCAAGCGACTCCGTCATTGACGTAGCGTAAATTCTGATCGTATACTAGCTGAGCGGAGGGTTGGTGGATTCGGTCGACTTCGACGGTTTCGAGCGGGACCTCGGAAAAAGCGACTTGTCATACGTCAAGCATGGCATCGACTTCGAGGCTGCGATTCGCATTTTCGATGATGTTTACGTTCGATGATGTTTACGTTCAACGGGAAAGCAAAGTCGACCATGGCGAGCTGCGGTATCTCGCGATCGGTTTGATTGATGGAATCTACGTTGCCGTGGTTTGGACACCGCGGGCACGTAATCGACGCATCGTAACCGCACGACGTGCACGCGACAGCGAAAGGAAACTCTATGATGAGCTCCGAGCAAAAATCGAGGCGCAAGAATCCGAGCACGATACAACGGAAGAGCCAGGGACGGATTGAGCGCGCGAAGCTGCTTCCAATGACTGATGCCGAAATAAGCGCTAGCGACGCCGATGCGGGCATAAGGGAGGATGCCTTGGGACCCGCTCAGGTGATCGTGCCGGCGCCCGACGTTCGCGCTATTCGTGCTCGCTTCGATCTCTCGCAAGAAGAGTTTGCGGAGCGCTTCGGGCTAGGGCTCCGAACGCTTCAAGAGTGGGAACAACGGCGACGCGTTCCTGATAGTCCCGCTCGCCTGCTTTTGCGCGTAATCGAACTCGATCCCGACGCGGTTGAGCGCGCAGCACACAGCTAAACCGAGGTGGCAGCCGGCTACTGTCGCGCGTTTCCTCCAAGCGGATGCGGCTCGTCTTAGTTGACAACGGCGCCCCCCCCCAGCGTTTCAGGGCCAAGGTGTGGGCAAAGTCCTTGTTAAGCACGCGCTCTTGCGAATAGCCGGCCTTGCCGACGACTGGGGGTGCGCCGCGGTCGTCACCGATCCGATCGACGATCGCGCACGCAACCTCCATCGAGGCTTCGATTTTGAGCCGTTACGCGAAGGATCGAATCGGATGATCGTCGCGACAAAAACACTAATCGCCGCAATCGAGCGCTCCCGAATGCGCGCCTAACTGCTGTACGCGTTCGACCAACGATATTTCGCCGCGGACGTACGGCATCGCTCGCGATCGTTGGTGAAAGACTAGCGCTGAGCCAATCTCTCGACGGTCATCACCTGGACTGGCGGAACGGAAGTGCGGCACATTGGCCGGAGACCGAACGATCCAGATGGACAAAAACGCGATTTCGGCCCTATGCTAGGCATATGCCTACAGATGATTCTCCGCTCCGACGCGTCAAGCTTTTCCAGAACGGTCGCAACTGGGCAGTGCGCATTCCGCGGGAGTTCGAGTTACCGGGAGAGGACGCCCTGATGCGCAAGGATGGACCTCGGCTCATCATTGAACCTGTTGGCCCCCAATCGCTCGTAGCCTTACTTAAGATGCTTTCGCCAATCGATGACGATTTTGCACCGGTCGCCGAGCTGCCGACTGACCCGACTCATTTGTAAGTGAGGTATCTGATCGATAGGAACATTCTCGCGGACGTTATGCGGAATCCGCAGGACCGCGCGGCACCGCAGATCATGGAAGTTGGGATCGTGCGGTTTGCACGAGCATGTCGTCGCAGCCGAGCTTTGGTACGCCGTAAAGCGCAACTCGGATCGGCTGACCGCGCAAGTCGACGCCGTCCTTGGAGCAGTCGATGGTTCATCAGTCGTGCTGCGCAAATTGCGGTCCATCCGCGCGAAGGATGGACCGACGACGCTGCATTGGTCGATGACGGCCCAGAAGACCAACAATGGCCTCGAGGCCGATATCGATGCAAAATCGCGTGGCGAGCTTGCGTCGTAGCAAGGCGAAGTGAGATCTATTGGGTTGCGCTCGATCCGACCGTTGAGACCGGTCGCGCCGCTCAAAGTGCGCGTCGCGGGACTCGAAAGCCGGGTGAAGGGCTAAACCTTCGCCAGGGCGTCCCCCTCCGTAGTGCTTGACCGTAATACATCACCGTAGTACAATATTCCCATGGCTGCTCCCGTTTCCGTCCGCCTCGACGATGACGTTCGCGCAACGCTCGAGGCCGATGCCAAGCAGCACGGCATCGGCCTTGCGACGTACCTTCGCAACCTCGCGACGGATCGCGCGAAGCTCGTTCGAAAGGCGAATATCCGCGCAGAGTCGCGACGCGTGGCGGAGTACAACCGCGACAACCCTGACGCACAAGAGTTCTACGACTTCTGGGATCGCGTTTCCAAAGACGCAAGTGGCTAGGTCGGCAGCCGGCGACGTGTATGTATTGGATTGGCGCGGCGACGGCCTTCCCAAAGAGGCGAACAAGATCCGGCCGTGCGTGATCGTCGAGGACACGGATCTCTTCGCCGCGGAACACCCAAACGTCATCGTTGTTCCGCTGACGACAAACGCTTCCACGATTATCTCGCAGCTCGCCGTTACGATTGCGCCAACACGCGAAAACGGACTAGAGCGGACGTCCTTCGCGCCGGCATATATGGTCACCGCCGCCTCAAAGCAGCGTCTGCAAGGCGAGCCCATCGGACGGATAACGCGGGCGCAGCTCCAGTCCATCCGGGCGTACATCGCCGAATCCATCGGCATAACTTAGAGAAACGCATCTACTGTAATCATCCCCCTTTCGTGTGATCTCGGCGCCATCGCGAAAGGATCAGGCTTGAGGTGTTCAGGACGGCGCCGAAGTCGACATGGCCATCAGAGCTAGGCTCCGGGCAGCGCCGGTAGACGGAGTAACATTATGCGCATAGGAAGTAAGCAAACTTCAAGCATGGCGCCGACGATTTGCGAACCGTTCCATCCGTGAAAGCACCGCCGGACCAGCGCGCCCTACTCGAACTGCTCGAGGCAGACTCCATCAAGCAGGCGCGCCGCGCCGTTGCCGCGCTCGAGCGTGACGGCTACGAGTGGACGCCGCTGGGCGGAAAAGAGGGCAACTTCGGCCTCGTCAATATCGGGTCCGACCCGGGCTTTGCGTTCGTCGAGCGCATCACGAACGCCCTCGATGCCGTCATCGACGAAGCGGCACGTCACGCACCCGCTGCGCTCGTTGCCGAGTTGGACTCGCCGCGCTCGCGGTCGCCGCGCTGTTCGGCATTCCGGAAGGACGCACTTTGTGCATACGGAGAGTTAGCGCCCGAGCGCCATGCCGGCGTTCAGACGGGAACGCGCCTCGGTGCGTTCCCCGTTCCGGTGCAATCGTCGAGCGGCATCCCCGCGGCATGGGTCGACCTTCGCCGAATCTCGACGACGGATGTTGGGCTGGTCGACGTTGAGCCTCTGCGTCTTGCCTCGCTATCATCGCTCGCACAGGCGCACCTTCAAGCCGCACTTGCGAAGCACTGGGCGTACCGCGATCTATCCCGTTACGACGAACTGCAGCGCGCCTTTGGGCAGCGCATCACCGCCGTCGTTCCGATCTCGACTGGCAAGAAGATGCGCGTCGGGTTCACGCTCGAAGACGGCGCGCAGCTCGTCTTCGAATCCTCCGATAAACCGCTGCCGCCGCCGAACGCGCCGGCTCGCCGCCCACGCCCGTCCCGCAGTTAGGATACGATTCTTCAACCCGCGACGGCGGTCCAGAACGCGGTGGACGTTGTCGTCGGTACGCCTCACCCTTTTCAAATAGTCACCGGCGCGAGCGCTCGCTAGCGGAGAACGTCGGGCGCGGAACCGGCTAAAGCGCGACGAAATGAGCGACTTTCTTCGCTGCTTTCCGATCGAATGTCACCGTTTTGGTGCAGCCCCGCGCGACGTTGGTGCCGGCAATGAGCGCGTCAGCAAAGTCGGCGCCTCTGCGATAAGCCGAAAGCGCGACTCGAACGAGATCCGAATCCTCCGTCAGCACACGAACCATGCGCAAGAGGGTGTCGACGGCACCGGCAATTTCATCGCGCGAGTAGTCGTACACGGACTCCAGCACCCAGATCGTCTCGACGAGAACGATCCGGTTGATGAACGCCGGATTGTTAGCCGAACAGTTGCGGCTAATGAAGGCCTTGCGGCCGATCGCTGCGCCGCGTCGTCGCCGGTTAGGAGACGAACAAGAACGTTGGTGTCGAGGCCAATCAATTGAGCTTGCTTGCGGCGTACCGGCGAACAGCCAAGTCGATCTCGTCGAGCGTTGCGACGTGCTTCGGCGCCGGCAACACCCGGCACAGATCGTCAATGTCTAACGTCGACGGCGTCATGATGATGTGGTCTCCGTCCGTGGACACATCCAGCCGGTCGCCCGGCTTGAGGTTCAGGCGATCGCGAATCTCTTTGGGAAGCGTCATCTGACCTTTCGAGGTCAATGTGGTTGAAGCGATTGTCTTCTCCTTACTTTATATCGTTCTCCTTACTATAACGTAAGATCGTACTCACGACAAGCGGGCAGGATTCGGGGCAGACCGCAGCAGAATCGGCAATTGCCATAGCGTTCCTCTATCCTTCCGCGCTCAGCACTTCACGGAAAGACCCCTCTCGAGCGCGTGTGCTGGGACGCTCGGATAGGTCCCCAAGCGGCGCTTCTCTCGGCATAACGTTGAGCCGCGCAAGCGTGAATCGCAAACCGGCTCGTTTAGAGACGGCCGCCATGAACCGTCCAAACCGCATGCGCGGCATTCCATCCGCTCGCCGCGTTAATATCACCCGAAAACATCGCTTGCCACCGTGGTCGCGACCTCGAAAACCAAACGCGGTACCCCCACGCCGGTGCTTTGTTCCGGGTATTTCACGATAGCGCGGCAAGTGGCACCGCGGTACAATCGATGGATCGGCGGTCTGATCGTTTCGTCCGCTCGGTATCGGAAACGTCGCATAACGTCTCCGGCAGCCGTAGAACAGCACCTCGCACTCCAATCGAGCTCCTTTGGATCGTGTGCGGTGCGCCATGCGAACTTGGTGAAAAAGCTGGACGGAATGAACCTCGACATCAGCGCTGACGTTCAGTATCGGATGCGCGCTTTGGGCATCTCGCCGACAATGGTTGCGGCGGCTCTGAACGCGCCGGACAACGTACGGCACCTTCCGCTTTCAACGCAGCGATCGTATTTTTGCGCCTTCGACGAGCGCACGATCCGCGTGCTCACGACGCTCGACGATTGCGTCATCGCTGTGTCGTGGGCGGCGCAAAGCACTCGCTAGTCGACCTTCTCACGGCGACCGCCTCGATCGGGCGGCGGGCCAGTGTCGGAGAGTTGCGATTCCGAAGTTCGGGCCCCGGCTGCGGCGCCGGCCACGGTTCCTACGCCGGGAGCAACGAGCGTACCGGCGGCCCCGGTGCCCATGCCGCCCGCACCGCCTCCAAAGACGGCTCCGAGTGCGCCGCCGCGGCGGCCAACGTTGCTCATCGTCCGGCTCCGCCCACGCGAAGGAGCGAAGCGCGAATCATTGCACGACGGAATCGCTATTCGAAAGCGAGCGCAAACGGCCCGAGTTCACCCGCCACCGTGAGCGACGAGTCGGCTTTCACCAACGGCAACAGCGGTTCGGAGACCCAGAGCTCACGCAGATGCAGCGTGTCGCGAATCCGCGCGATGCGTGCTAGGCGCGGGTCGAGCCCCGGGCACATCAAGAGCGCTGCGGCCAGCGCCATGCGCGCGGTCGGCATCGTCATGGGCAGCCGCGTCGGCTCGGGTGTCGTCGACGTCAATGCGTTGAGGTAGGTAGCCGGCGGCACGAATTTTTCCGCCAACCGGTGGGTGACGACGTCGGCCATACCGACGCCGTTTGCGTTCCCTTGCGCTTCGACGGTGAGATCGCACATGACCATGCGTGTGATGCGCGGTCCGCCGGACCCGTACGCCGTCGGATAGCGGCCCGTGACGTTGGGATCCGCGCCGTCGCCGCTGATATTCTTCCCGATGCGATCGATCACCAACACGTCAAGTTCGTCGAACGGCAGCCGCCCGAGGTTGGCCTTGGCCTGCTCCTGGAGCGCCGGCTCGCGCGCGAGTAATTCGGCCGCCGGGATTGCGACGATTTGCGCCGGCTCCTCATGCGCGTTTTCAACGATCGCGACACCGAACGCGATCTTTCCGCTCGCGATCGAGACGCCCGCCGCAGCCGGAATCGTCTGGTGAATCTTCCCCCAGCCGGCAGCATGGATCGAATGCGCACCGCGCTGTTTGCCCAGACCGACCGCGATCATCTTCGTCGGACCGCTTTCGATCGGCCCGCGAAAGGCCGTGTGCGGCTTGACCCGATTGACGACGACCACGGCATCGGCGGCGTGTGCAAACGCGTCCATGAAGACCGGCACACCGTCGGGCGTCCGGCCCATTTCAACGGTGTCCATCGTCGCCCGTACCGGCGCCCCGACGGTCGCTTCGGTAATGCCGAGATCGGCAAGCACTTTTGCTTGTCCTGCGGCGGTCGAGGCACCGTGGCTGCCCATCGCCGGTATCACGAACGGTTCGGCACCCGCGGCCCGAAGTTCAGCGACGACGGCCGCGACAATCGTATCAATCCGAGCGATGCCCCGGCTTCCGGCGGCGACCGCGACCGAGCCCCGCGGGAGGTTCACGGCGCGGAGCGCGACCGCAACTGCGGCGCGGATGTCGGCGATCGGGGGCGGCGTCGGAACGCTCCGCGTCACGCGAACGCCGCGCGGGATCGCGACCTCGCGCAGCAATTTTTCGATTTCGTCATAGCCGGTTTCGATGTCGACCGGCATCAGACGGCCTCCGAGTGGCGCGAGTTCAGGTCGGGAAGCGGCTCGATCGGCCCCACGATAAACAGATATGACGCCGCACCGACGAGGCACAGGACACCCGCAACCGCCAGCGGGATGACGAACGAGCCGCGGGTGATCGCAACCATCACGCCGGTGAACGTCGTCGTCAGGATGCCGGCGGTGTTCGATGCGAAGTTTTGAATTCCGGCGATAGATGCGACATGCCGCGGACTCGGCGCGATGTCGGCCGGGAGCGACCAGATGCTCGCCCCGGTGAAAGCCAACGCCGCGTATGCCACCGAGAGCAGCGCGAGTGCAAGCGTCGCCGTCGGCGCGAGTGCGGCAAATGCGACGACGCTCGAGACGATCATCCCGCCGACGAGGCACGTCTTCCGCGCGCGCGTCAGACTCCAACCGCGGCGATACAAGTAGTCCGAGGTAAAGCCGCCGAGCCAGCCGCCGGGGATCGCGACGAGTGCGGGTATCGTTCCGAGCGTTCCCAGCTTGGGTAAGGAAAAACCGCGTGCGTCCACGAGGTACGTCGGAAACCATGTGATGAAAAAATAGATGACAAAATTCAGACAGAAGAATCCGAGCATCATGCCCCAGATCGTCCGGTACCGAAAGAGATCCGACCATTTCACCGCCGCCGCTCCGATCTCGACCGAATCATCCCGCGCACCATCTTCGCGGATGTAGTCCAGTTCGGCCTGATTCGCACGCGATTTCGCGGGATCGCGGTAAAACACGATCCAGACGATCGCCCACGCGATACCAAGACCGCCCGTCGCAACGAAGGAAAAACGCCAGCCGAACGTCGCGATCAAAAAGGTGACGATCGGCAGCGAAAGCGCGGTGCCGACCCGCGTTCCGCTGTCGAAGATGCTGGCCGCCAGCACGCGTTCGCGCCGCGGGAACCACAGCGACACGACTTTGGCGTTGGCCGGATAGGCCGCTGCTTCGCCGATGCCCAGGGCCAATCGGAAGCCGAACAAGGCGGAGAAGGTTCGTGCGAGTGCGGTCGTGGTCGTGAAGATCGACCACCACCCCACGGCGATCGTATACATCAGCCGCGGGCCGAACCGATCGACCAGATAGCCGCTCGGCATCTGCATCACCGCGTACGTCCAGAAAAATGCGCCGAGGATGAAGCCCGTCGTTGTGGGGCTGAGGTGTAAATCGCGCTGGATGAAGGGCACCGCGACGCCCAAATTCGAGCGATCGATGAAGTTGATCGTCGTCGCCGCAAAGCACAACGCGATCATTCCCCAGCGGACGTTGCTCATCTTCGCGCGCTGACCGCTCGCGCCGGCTGTTCGGAGGGGCTTGACCGCCACCGCCATATGCTGTTTACCCCGGGTGCGACCGAGTGTCAGAGTCGGACTTCCGAACACTGTACCATCGGTGCACCGCCCAAAACATCGTGAAAAAGGCGGATATGCGGATATATGGCGGAGGACTTCATGCAAGCCCCCGCGTCAACCGGCGGTGGCACGGTAAAAGGTACCTTCCCTGCGTTCGATTTCGGAGTCATTTGCACGCTATGGGATGATGCGATCGCGCCGAAACTCGGCGAAGATGCGCGTGAACATCCTGGTCGTGTCGACGACGTCCGCAAAGCCGAACTCACGCGCCTTCACCTTATCGGACATGATGTCGTATTCGATATTGAGGATCGCTTCCAGAAACGGCCACGCAGCGATCTCGTCCAACCGATACGGCATTAAATCGTGCTTGACGACGAGACGCTGCCACAAATCCGCCTTATCGGACATGAACACCGACAAGGGGATGTCTGAAGGTGGCGGGCTCCGCGCCCCGCGCCGAAACCGGAAGCCGCGCTGAAAGTCCGCCTTTCTGGGTAAGGCGAGTGGGAGTCCCGCCGTCAAACCCGCATTCTTCCGTCGAACTTGCCGGAATCGCGTCAGAGGCTCGATCACGGTGCGCTGTGTTCAGCGTCACGGAAAGCGTCGGTCATGAACTCTCTGCGATACCGCAACATTCTCGCGGCCGTCCATTTGGCGCGTGCCGGGGATCTCGCTCGTGCCGGCCGCATCTTGAGACACGCGCTCCGCTCGACAAAACCGGCGAAATCGGCCAAATCGCCGCCAGCTGAGAAAGCGAAGGGGAACTTCCTTGCGCTGTCTTTCCACAACGACGCCGGAACGCGCGCGTACAAAGTCTATATTCCCGGCAGCTATCACGGCAGGCCGAGCCCCTTGGTCGTGATGCTTCACGGCTGCACGCAATCACCGGACGACTTGGCCGCGGGTACGCGCATGAACGCACTGGCCGACGAACTCAGGTTTCTCGTGGCGTATCCCGAACAGCCCATCACGGCCAATTTGCTAAAATGCTGGACTTGGTATAACCGACGGGATCAGCAACGCGATCGCGGTGAGCCGTCGCTCGTCGCCGGCATCACGCGTCAAGTCATGAAAGACTACGCCGTCGACCCGCGGCGCGTCTATGTCGCCGGCGTATCGGCGGGAGGCGGCGCTGCCGCGATCCTGGGGGAAGTCTATCCGGATGTCTATGCCGCGGTCGGAGTCCACTCCGGTATTGCCTGCGGCGTTGCGCACGATGCACTATCCGGTCTTGCGGCAATGAAAACCGGTCACGCGGGCGACCTGTTGGCACACATCGCTGAACTGGGCGCCGAACATCGACCCGTCCCGACAATCGTGTTTCAAGGCGATCGCGATACGACCGTTAACCCGCTAAATTCCGATCATTTCAGCGCCGCAATAGCGGCAGCCGGGAGTAACAAACAGATCCACGCGGGAGATGTGCGCGGCGGCCATTCGTACACCCAGACGACGTTTGCCGACGCGGGCGGTCACACCGTGCTCGAGCAGTGGATGATCCACGGCGAGGGGCACGCCTGGTCGGGCGGCAGCGCCGCCGGGAGCTACACCGATCCGGAGGGACCGGATGCGACCTGGGAATTCGTGCGCTTCTTTCTCTCGTATCGAAATTCCGACGTCGGCATACCGAAGAGCACGGTTGTCGACGACCCACCCCAATCCGCGCAGCTCCACGAGACTCTCGACAAGAGCGCCTGATTTACGCTTCACCGGTTCGGGTCGAAGCGTTCGGCCACAGTCGGCGCGGCGCAGAAAGCTTCGGCCTAACCGACGATTTTCGAGCGCGGCGCCGCAGCGATCGTCGAAGCTCCGGCGCCGCTCACGAAGCGCGGCCGAGCGACGCGAGAACCGCGGCATTGGGCAGTTGCGTCTAATGCCGGGCCGGGGATCTCCGCAACGAGAACGTCCGTGGCCGACGACGTCGTCCCGTAGACGACAGACCTCTTGCGTTCGTCCCGCAGCTTGCGTACCGCATATCCGCCGACGCCGGTTGAAGCAGCGCTGTCAATCGCGACTCACGGCTTCCATGCGGGCCCGCGACGAATCGAGCGTGGCGTCGATATCCCGCACCGCCGTCGCGGCTGCAAGTCCGAATGTCGGCATGCCGTCGTATATCGCTTCAGCTTTTCGCGGTTCGACGATGTAGGTCTCGTGCCAGATACCGACGCTCCCTGTCCCGCGCGCTAGCTTGTTATATCGACGCCAGGCCGGAAAGTGCGTCTTGTCGGGGTCGCGCGCAAAACGCACGGGGTGCTCGTACGATCCCAATATTGCACCATGAGCGTGCGCGGCGGTGTGAAAAACATCTCGGCGTGCAAAAACCCGAGCTCGGGGTGTTGGCCGAGCTCGCGCAGCATTTTCGAAATCGCGCTGAAGCAAACCGGCGGCGGAAATCCCACCAGCGATTGACGCGCATTCCGATCAGAAACACCGCGATCGCTTTGATTCCAGCATTTGGAACCGCATCATGAAAACGCGGGCGAGCACGCGGGAACGGTTGCTACGCACCGCCGAACCGAACGCCGGAGGCGTTCGTGTTTGCTTCGGCTTCGGCTTCGCTAATGTCATTGCGTACCAAGTCGGTTGGCTCGACGAAGAGTTCGAAGTCCTGCGAGACATCATTGAGTGAAACAAGGGTCAGATCGACGGGCTGAAAAGACTCCAGACCTCGATAAGCGCGTAAGCGGCCCTCGGCTGCCTGCTGTTGCACAGCTTTCCATGCCGTTGCAGCGTCGATCTTCCAATTTCTGCGCGCCATTTCCAAAATCTGCGGTACCGCATCTTGATCCAGGATGCTCCAAAGCAAATCCTGTTCGAATGAGCAAGCGCGTGACTGATACGGCATACTCTTATTTCCCTATAACAGCCGGGTTACCGGCGAGCGGTATACGGATATCGTCCGGCATCAGCTTCACGTAGGGCCCCCGGTGAACCAAGTCGCCACCTGTGATGCCTTTCGGATAACCTTTGCTTACGCTTATGAGCTGACCCTTACCGTCAATATATCGGACCCCGTTGCCATCCTTATTCGGCCCTTTCATCCAATGGCCGTCGTTAACGAGCTTTTCGTCAAGTTCTTTTTCGACTTCAGTTTCTAGCCGCCCCTCAAATTGAGCCGGATCGCTCCGATAAGGATTCGACGCTATTGGATCTGGCTTCTGAGCATCACCAATCCCGCCGGATCCGCTAGTTGAAGATGAACCCGTCATCCGAGTAACCATTTCGTGTGCAGCGCTGCCGACGCCGTAGCCGATTGCTGCTCCGGTAGCTGCCCCGATTGCAGCGCCTTCGGCTCCGCCGACTGCGGCGCCGGCTACGGTCCCCACGCCGGGAGCAACGAGCGTACCGGCAGCTCCAGCGCCTATGCCGCCCGTACCGCCTCCAAAGGCGGCTCCCAGTGCGCCGCCAACTGTTCCCGCCGCTAATCCCCAGGGATCGAGTTCGGCACCTGGGGTCAAGGTCGAGTCAGAGGCAGCCGCCGTACTCAGCTTCGCAATCGCATCACGATACGAGGGCAGGTTGCCGCTCGGATCGCTGCGCGTTATGCGATCGGGTCTCGAGGAATTCGCTTCGCCTGGAGCTTTCGGTGGAGCGATTGAGGCTTGGTTCGTAGAATCCAGCGACGTTGTTGAAGACAAAAGAGAACCGACGAATGGGACCACGGTTATTCCCTCGTGCGTATGCACGGCAATGCGATGTTTCAATCTCCTAGTTGTTTCACTCGGGAGAAAAGACAAGGGCTCGCGACGGAGTTTCTGCAAATCTCCAAGCCTGGATTTCCACGGAGCTGAATTCACCTAACACGGCTCTTTTTTTGGCGGCCTTACGCACTCATGCGCAGAGGACGCTGGTTCCACCAGGGGATCTTCACCGGCGAATCCAGGAGTCCTG
>Ga0182013_10007256_pt1 | contig 12286 bp, 9 predicted proteins | sample 612S2MmetaG_FD_120487 | JGI IMG/M metagenome (GOLD analysis project Ga0182013, IMG submission 120487) | Permafrost microbial communities from Stordalen Mire, Sweden - 612S2M metaG | ecosystem: Environmental > Terrestrial > Soil > Wetlands > Permafrost | place: Sweden: Stordalen | collected...
CACCCCCGACGTCGCCAAGGCAGTGAGCGAGATCAAGGGCGGCAAGATCAACTTCCGCGTGGACAAGCAGGCCAATCTGCACTTCGTCATCGGCAAGGCGTCCTTCGACGTGCAGAGCCTAGCGGAGAACTATGGCGCCGCCCTCGATGAGGTGCTGCGGCTTAAGCCGTCGTCATCGAAGGGTCGGTACCTGAAGAAGATCGTCGTGTCGACAACGACGGGCCCAGGGATTCCAGTCGACCCCTCCATCACCCGCAACTTCTCCGAGGCCTAACTTTTTCCCGCGAGCGGACGCAAAAGCCCCTTTTTGGTCGGCGTGTCGGGAGCTTGTGCGTCTGCTCGGCAGGGTCGGTCTACCCACCGCACTCGGTGATGCGTCGCCGCAGGAAGTCCCGACCCGGCTCAGAACCGTTGGACGCCAACGCCGTTCGGTACCAGGTGAGGGCCTCGGTAGGCCGTCCGGCGCGCCGCAACAGGTCGGCCCGCACTGTCGCGACGAGGTTCGAGCGGGCCAACCGGGGATCGTCCGTCACGCTCTCCAGCGCGACCAGACCGGCGTCGGGGCCGTCGCGGAAACCCACTGCCAATGCACGGTTGGCACGAACCACCGGCGAATCGGTCATCTGCATTAGCCGGTCATAGGCCGCGCAGATGGTGGTCCAGTCGGTTAGCGCCCAGGACGGTGCCGTCGCGTGCAGCGCGGCGATGACTGCCTGCGGCAGGTAGGGGCCGGTCGATCCCTCGGCCAGTCGCAGCCGGTCCAGGCCGCGGGCGATGCGGCTGCGGTCCCACCCCTGCCGGTCCTGGTGCTCGAGTGGCACCAACGCCCCGGCATCGTCGACCCGGGTGGCTCGCCGCGAATCATGCAGCAGCATAAGGGCTGCCAAGGCGTGCGCTTCCGGCTCGCTCGGCATCAGCGCGCACAACTCCCCGGCCAGTCGCACTCCTTCGTCGCATAGTTCGTCACGAACCGCCGTCGGGCCCAACGTCGACCAGTACCCCTCGGTGAACACCGAGTAGATGCAACTGAGCACGTGCGGCGTGCGCTCGGCGAGCAGCTCGGCGGGTGGCACCCGCAGCGGGATGTTGGCGTGCCGGATCTTGTTCTTGGCGCGAGTGATGCGCTGACCGACGGCCGTCTCGGACTGCAGCAGCGCGCGGGCGATCTCGGCGACGGTCAGCCCGGACACCAACCGCAGCGTCAGCGCCAGTTGCGACTGCCGGTCCAGCGCGGGGTGCGCACAGGTGAACATCATCCGCAGCTCGTCGTCGCGTACTTGATGCGGCACGCCCGGACGGTCGGTGCGCGCGGTAATGTCGTCCAACACCGCTGCCAATTCCTTCCCGGGACGCACGGATTCGCGGCGTAGCCGATCCCGGGCGCGGTTGCGGGCGACGGCCACCAGCCAACCGCCAGGATTGTCTGGGACACCGTCGCGGGGCCAGGCACGCAGCGCCTCGGCGCAGGCTTCCTGGACGGCGTCTTCAGCGACGGTGAGGTCGCCGGACCACCGCGCGAGCGCGGCGACGGCGGGGCCCCATTCCCGGCGGAAGACGCCGTCCAGGTTGGTCATTCGCTAGGGTTACAGTCCCGCGACACCAGCCAGTTGCCGCACTACGACGGAAGAAGCGGGGATCATCGACGCGAGCTTGACCGCCTCGTCGCGGTCGGCTGCGCTCAACACGTAGAAGCCGTTCGCGACCTCGGCGCCATCCACGTATGGCCCGTCAGTGATGAGGACCTCGCCATCGCGGACCCGCACCGTGGTCGCCGTCGACGGCGGATGCAGGCCGGCGCCGGACCGGATGTGCGAGCCCGCCGCGGCTCCAAACTCCTGGTGCGCAACCGCGATCGCCTCCCACTCCGGCGAGCCGGGCTGCACCGGCCGCTCCGGCGGCTCCAGCAGCAACGCGATCCAGTTGGTCCCCTCGAGCGGCTGGGGTTCGAGTCCCGGGCCGGCCATCGGCCAGATCTCCACCGCGCCCGATTTGGCCGCCGGGATGTCGCGGGCCAGCGTCAGTGCCTCGTCGAGGTCCGCGGCTTCGAATACGTAGTAGCCGCCCGCTACTTCGGCGCCCTCGGCGAACGGGCCGTCCGTGATGACCGGTGCGTCGGGACCGCCGGTGATGTGCACCGCTGTCGCCGCCGATGCCAAGGCATCTCCGGCCCGGATCGACGACGCGGCCTTGGCGTGAAAGCTTTGGTAGGCGGCCATCTCCGCTGCCGCCTCTTGGGGCGTGCGGTCTCGCTCCCTGCTGATCAACAAGGCGAAATACTGCATTTGCTGTTTACCTCCGGTAGCGAGCGAAACCCTGTGTTCCACTCTCTACCTTTTAGACGAACAACGCTCGCACACTCAGACGGCTTACGACAACCAAGACGACTCAAGCCTGACGACTCTGGCGTTGACCAGATCCGGCGAAGTTGCTCGTTAGCTCCCCGATCACCCGATCCCACAATTCCCTGGGCAAATCGTGACCCATCCCGTCGATCAGCACCAACCGGGCGCCTCGGATGGCGCGGGCGATCGAGCGGCCGCCGAAGGGACGCATCAGCTTGTCGGCGAGCCCGTGAATGACGACGGTCGGCGCGACGATCCGTCGATCGTGGTGCAGCAGGCTGCCGCTGCCCAAGATCGCGCCGAACTGTTGCGCGACGCCCCACGGGTGGTAATTGCGGTCGTAGCTCTCGGCGGCGTCGGCGCGGATCTCCTCGTCGGGCATGGGATAGCCCGGACTGCCGATGATCTTGCTGACGCGGACCGCGTTCTCGATGATGACGTGGCGCGGTGAATCCGGTCGCGGGCCTTTGATGAGCGCCAGCAGGGCCTGTGGGGCCGGTGGTGGCAGGAACGTGTGGTTGTTGCTGGAGAAAATGACGCCCAGGCTTTTGGTCCGCTCGGCGAATCGTGCGGCAAAGACCTGGGCGATCATGCCGCCCATCGACGCGCCGACGACATGGGCCGTCGCGATGTCCAAGTGATCCAGCAGGGCCGCAGCGTCGTCGGCCATGTCTTCCAGCGTGTATGCCGCCTCGCTGGGCAGACCGAGCCAGGACCGGATCAACCGCGTCACCAGCGGCTGCCCCGGGCGGTGCTGCTCGGTCTTGGCGGACAGGCCGATATCCCGGTTGTCATAGCGGATGACGCGGAGGCCCTGGCGGACCAGCCGCTCGCAGAACTCGGTGCGCCACAGCACCATCTGGGCGCCCAGGCCCATGATGAGCAGCACGGGTGGGTGGTCTAAGTCACCCATGTCCTCGTAGTACAGCTTCAGATCGCCCGACGCCGCGGAGCCGCTGCGTACCTCCACGCCCCTAGACCTCGACGTCCTTCTGGTGTTCGCGGCTGACCTCGACCATGAAGTTCGCGAAGTACCCCGTCAGCTGCGGGTCGGTCATCATCTGCCAGTTCGGTGCCAGCAGCTTCATATAGCGCTCGACGTAGAGGAACTGCTTGCCGATCAGTACCAGCTCGCGGGGGAGTTTGACGTCGTAGGCGTCGGCCAGCGTCGACAGCTGCCGGCCGATGTCGGCGTAGGACATATCGCCCAGCGACGTCATGGTCAGGGGTGTCGCGAAGTTTTCCAGGTCCTTGGCGGCCTGCGCCTCGGGCTTCATGGTGCCGACCGCCCCCATCAGCACGACGATCTTGCCGGCCGCCGCGTGGTCCTTTGTCACCAGCAGGGCGTGCACCAGCTCGCGCAACAGCCAGCGGGTGCGGGGATCGATGCGACCCATGATCCCGAAGTCGAAGAAGACGATGCGACCCTGGTCATCGACGTAGAGATTGCCCGCATGGAGGTCGCCGTGGAACAGCCCGTGCCGCAGGCCGCCCTCGAACACCGAGAACAGCAGCGCCTTCACCAGCTCGGTACCGTCGAAACCGGCCTTGCGGATGGCGGCGGCATCGTCGATCCGGACACCTTGGATCCGCTCCATCGTCAGCACCCGCTCGCCGGTGAAGTCCCAATACACCTGCGGCACGCGGATGTTCTTGCCCAGCGGCGAGGCGTGCATGTGGGAGACCCACGCGTCCATCGACTGCGCCTCGAGGCGGAAGTCCAGCTCTTCGGCGAGGTTGTCGGAAAAGTCGGCGACCACGTCTTGCGCCGAGAGCCGCCGGCCCAGCTTGGCCAGTTCGACGGCTTGAGCGAAGCGTTGCAGGATCTGCAGGTCGGCGGCGACCCGGCGGCGGATGCCCGGCCGCTGGATTTTGACGACGACCTCCTCGCCAGTGTGCAGGGTCGCGTAGTGCACCTGCGCGATGGATGCCGATGCGAACGGCTCTTCCTCGAAGGTGGCGAACAACTCGGACGGGTCGCCGCCGAGCTCCTCGGCGAGGAGCTTGTGCACCTCGGCCGTGTCGGCGGGTGGTACCCGGTCGAGCAGGCCGCGGAATTCCCGCGACATCGATTCGCCGAACGCGCCGGGGCTGGAGGCGATGATCTGTCCGAACTTCACATACGTCGGCCCGAGGTCGGCGAAGGTCTGCGGGATCTGCTTGATCACCTTTTGCTGCCACGGACCCTTGCCCGTCAACCCGGTGAGGACGCGAGCGACGGTGCGGGTGAGCTGCCAGCTAGTGACGGCTACCCGGGCCGCTTCGACAGGCAACGGCACCCGGTCAAGCCTGGCCACCTCGCGGTGTTTGGTAGAGCTCATCTATGCAGTCTGCCAAACCTGCAGAATCAAGTCCCAATTGCTGTGAGCCCGCTCACCCCTGCTCACCCCTGCTCACCCCTTTCCAAGGCTGAACCCACCCCTGGATTTCCCAGTTCTCCCGCCCGGCGATCAGTTCGTACATGGTGGCGCCGTCGATGGTTTCCCGGATGATGTCGGCGTGGCCGGCGTGCCGGGCCAGTTCGTTGATCACGTGCAGGATGACCCAGCGCACCGACCAGGCCTTTTGGTCTTTCGGGAACCACGGAATGTCGTGCGGAACGGGCACGGCGGCGTCGAGGTCGGCGGTCTCCACCAGCCGCAGTGATGTCGCGTTCTGCGCCTCGAGGGCGCGCAGCAGGCCCGCCAAGGTCTCGTCCGGCCGCATCACGTGTTGCTCCCCGTATTCCTTGGAGACCTCCTCGAATGGCCGGGGGTCTTTCGGCGGCGCGTCCGGGGCGGCGGCCACCCGCGCCATCCAGCTGCGTTGCATCCCGGTGACGTGCTTGACCAGCCCGCCGACCGATAGCGCGCTGACGGTGGGGGCAGAGCGGGCCTGTTCGTCGGACAGGCCGTAGGAAACCGCGAAGAAGGCGCTCTGGTGGAACGCCAGGTATCCGCGCAGGGCGCTGCGTTCGTCGGCGGCGGGTGGCGCAAGTGCGGGCATTCTCAATCCTCTTGGTCGACGGTGCGGTGATCGGGGCCGTTAGACACTGAGCTTTCCAGCAATGGCCGACAGGTGTCTCTGACGGGCGTTATCGGCATACCGCTTTGCCGCGTCGGAGGGTCACCGTAAGGTGCGGGCATGCGGGTGATCTCGGCGCAATCGAGCGAGTTATTCGTCGGCCCGCGAGACGCGTCAGTACAGCTTGTCCGCGTCACCGTCGAAGGATGCACCAAACGGACACGGCTACGTATCGACGGCGATGGTCTGAGCGGCGAGGCGGTCGCCGAGGCCGGCCAGGAGGTCGTCGAGGTTCCGGTCACCGTCGACCGTGCGGTCGTAGGTGAGCGGCGACCCGCGCGGGTGCACGCCGGCAACAACGCCGATCTCGCCTTCGAATTCACCGTTGCCGAGCCCGGCTGGACGATGTTCATGGTCAGCCATTTCCACTACGACCCGGTCTGGTGGAACACGCAAGCCGGCTATACCAGCGAGTGGACCGAAGACCCGCCGGGCGACGCCCGGCAGACCAACAGCTTCGAACTGGTGCACGCCCATCTGGAGATGGCGCGCCGCGAGCCCGAGTACAAGTTCGTGCTGGCCGAAGTGGATTATCTCAAGCCGTACTGGGACATCCGTCCGGAGGACCGCGCCGACCTGCGCCGGTTCTTCGCCGAGGGTCGCGTCGAGGTGATGGGCGGCACGTACAACGAACCGAACACCAACCTGACCAGCCCGGAAACGACAATTCGAAACTTTGTGCACGGCATAGGGTTTCAGCGTGACGTGCTGGGCGCTGACCCGGCCACCGCGTGGCAGCTCGACGTGTTCGGCCACGACCCGCAATTCCCCGGGATGGCCGCCGACGCCGGCTTGACTTCGAGTTCGTGGGCCCGCGGACCGCATCACCAATGGGGCCCGGCCCAGGGTGACGGCGACGTCGAGCGCATGCAATTCTGCAGCGAGTTCGAATGGATTTCACCGTCTGGCCGCGGGCTGCTCACGCACTACATGCCCGCGCATTATTCGGCGGGTTGGTGGATGGATTCCTCGACATCGCTGACCGAGGCGCAGGACGCCACCTACGAGCTATTCGACCAGCTCAAGAAGGTCGCGCTGACCCGCAACGTACTGCTGCCGGTCGGCACCGATTACACGCCACCGAACAAGTGGGTCACCGCAATTCACCGCGATTGGGCGGCGCGGTATACCTGGCCGCGGTTCGTGTGTGCGCTGCCGCGGGAGTTCTTCGCAGCCGTGCGCGCGGAATTGGCTGAGCGGGCAACCGCGGCGTCACCGCAAACCCGCGACATGAACCCGATTTACACCGGCAAGGACGTGTCATACATCGACACCAAACAGGCCAACCGGGCCGCCGAGAACGCCGTCCTGCACGCCGAGCGTTTCGCCGTGTTCGCCGGGCTCATGACCGGGGCCGACTACCCGCAGGCGGCTTTCGCCAAGGCGTGGGTGCAGCTGGCCTACGGAGCGCACCACGACGCCATTACCGGCTCGGAGTCCGACCAGGTCTACCTGGACCTGCTGACCGGCTGGCGCGACGCGTGGGAGCTGGGCAGCTCGGCGCGCGACAACTCGCTGGCGGCGCTTTCGGCCGCCGTGCATCTTCCGGACGTCCCCGAACAAGCAGTCGTGGTGTGGAATCCGTTGACGCAGCCGCGGACTGATATCGTCACCGCCCGGCTTGACCCGCCCCTTGCGGCGGGGGTGCGGGTGCTTGACTCGGACGGCGCCGAGGTGCCCGCACACATCGAGCAGGACGGTCGGTCGGTCACTTGGCTGGCCGGGGATGTGCCGTCGCTGGGCTGGCGGGCCTACCGGCTGCAGCCCGCCGGCGCGGCGTCGGGCTGGGAATCGGTGACCGGCTCTGAGATTGCCAACGAGCACTACCGGTTGGCCGTCGACCCGGCGCGCGGTGGGGGGGTCCGGTCGCTGGTTCATGATGGTCGCGAGCTGATCGCCGACGGGCGGGTGGGCAACGAGCTCGCCGTCTACGAGGAATATCCGTCGCACCCGACCCAGGGTGAGGGGCCGTGGCACCTGCTGCCCAAGGGACCGGTGGTCTGCTCGTCGGAATCGCGCGCTCGGGTGCAGGCCTTCCACGGCCCGCTCGGTCAACGGCTGGTCGTGCGCGGCCGGATCGGCAAGCTGCTGCGCTACACCCAAACGCTCACCCTGTGGCGCGGCGTGGCGCGGGTGGACTGCCGCACGACCATCGACGAGTTCACCGGGGAAGACCGCTTGGTGAGACTGCGCTGGCCATGTCCGGTGCCGGGTGCGATGCCGGTCAGTGAGGTGGGCGACGCCGTCATCGGGCGCGGTTTCGCACTGCTGCATGACGGGGCGCTATCGGTGGATACCGCCCAGCACCTGTGGACGCTGGACAACCCGGCCTACAGCTGGTTCGGGCTGTCCTCGGCGGCCCGGGTCCGGGTCGGAAGCACGGATGTGCGGGCGATGTCGGTGGCCGAGGTGGTGTCGCCGGGCGAAGAGACATCCGGCCCGATGGCGCGTGAGCTGATGGTCGCGCTGGTTCGCGCCGGTGTCACGGCTACCTGCAGCGGCGCCGACAAGCAGCGCTACGGCCACCTCGATGTCGACTCCAACCTGCCCGACACGCGGATCGCATTGGGGGGGCCGACTCGCAACGCGTTCACCAAAGCCCTACTGGCCAACGCCGACCCGGTTTACACCGCCGAGCTCGACCGGCAGCTGGCCAAGACCGGCCGGGCCCGGGTGTGGGTGCCGGCGGCCAGCGAATTCAGGCCATTGGCTTCAGTCTGGGTGCCGGACGCCGACCTGCGACATCCGCGCGCGCTGCCGGTGCTGGTGATCGACGGCTCGGACGAGAAAAAGCTGAATGCGGCGATCGCGTCCGTCGTCGATGACCTTGCCGACGCCGAGATCATGGTCACCCAGGCGATCCAGCAAGCGCCGTCAGAAACCGAGTCCTTCGAAAGCCGCACCGTGGCAATATTCAACCGCGGAGTGCCGAGCTTTGCCATCGACACCGAGGGCACCCTGCACACCGCGCTGATGCGGTCGTGCACCGGCTGGCCTTCCGGCACCTGGATCGACGAACCACGCCGCACCGCGCCCGACGGCTCGAACTTCCAACTCATGCACTGGACACAGGTTTTCGACTATGCGCTGGTCTGCGGCGACGGCGACTGGCGGCAGGCACAGATCCCGACTCGCAGCGCGCAATTCTCCAACCCGCTGATCGCGGTCCGGCCACAACTCGGCCGGGCACAAGGCAAGGCGCCCCGGCTGGCGCCGGTCGGCTCTCTGCTGGAAGTCGAGCCGGCCGACTCGGTGCATCTGGGTGCCCTCAAGGCGGCCGGTAACCCGATGGCGGCCGGCAGCGCTGATGCCGTCGACCCCAGCGCGGTAGCGCTGCGTCTGGTGGAAACCACCGGTGCGGGCGCCCGCGTCGCCATCGGGTCCGAGTTCGGCAAGCTGCGAAGTCTCCAGCTCGCCGACCTGCTGGAAAAACCGACACAGCGCACACGATCGATCGACCTGCACGGCTATCAGGTGGCCACCGTGCTGGCTCGGCTTGAGATGCCCTGGACTGCTTCAGCTTCCGGAGCCACGCTGGCTCCGAATGCCGAGGTCGCCCAACCGCTGTACGCGCGCTATTGGCTGCACAATCGCGGCCCTGCCCCCCTCGGCGGGCTGCCGGCCGTGGCCCACCTGCACCCGCAGAGGCTGACCGCCGAGCCGGGCGGCGAGGTGCTGCTGCGCCTCATCGCGGCCAGCGACTGCAGTGACGCAGAGCTCGGCGGCGAGGTGGCGGTGGTGTGCCCCGCGGGCTGGTCGGCCACTCCCGCAGGCCTGCCGTTCACGCTGGGCAGCGGCGAGCACCTCGAAACCGATGTGTCGCTGGCTATTCCGGCTCGCACAGAGCCCGGGCTGTATCCGGTGCGGGCGCAACTGCGCATTACCGGGGATAAAGTGCCGGCCGCCTGGCGTCAAGTGGTCGAGGACGTGTGCATCGTCGAAGTCGGTGCGGGCGACGAGGCAGATCTGGTCTACCTCGCCGAGGGACCCGCCGAGGTCACCCTGGCTGCCGGTGACACGGCCCGGCTGACTGTCACGATCGGTTCGCATGCGCGAGCCGACTTGGCGCTAGAGGCACACGTGATCAGCCCCTGGGGCACCTGGGAGTGGATCGGCCCGGCCGCGCTCGGCGCCGTGCTGCCGGCCCGCGGCAAGGTCGAGCTCGGCTTCGACGTGACCCCGCCGGTGTGGCTGGAGCCCGGCCAGTGGTGGGCGTTGGTCCGGGTCGGCTGCGCCGGGCGGTTGGTCTACTCTCCGGCGGTGAAGGTGATCGTGACGTGAGCGCCCATCCGGTCGCAACCGTCGCCGGGACCCCGATTCCGGAATGCGAGGTGGACGCGCGCGAGGCGCGGTTGCGCAGTGGTCCGCGCGCGGCCGCGCTGCCGGCCAGCGGCACCAGTGAGGGCCGCCAGCTGCGGCGCTGGCTGACGCAGCTGATCGTGACCGAGCGGGTAGTTGTCGCTGAGGCGGCCGCGCGCGGCCTCACCGCTGTGACCGCCGGGACTTCTGGGGCCGTCCCGACCGAGGCCGAACTGTTGCCCGATGTCACGGCCCGGCTGGAGATCGGCAGTGTCGCCGCGGCAGCGCTGGCAGACGCTCGCGCGCGGGCGCTGTTCGCCGATGTCACCGCCGCCATCCAGGTCAGCGACGAAGAGGTGGCCGACTATCACGCCCGCAACCCGCTCCGGTTCGCCGCGCCGAGCCCGGGCCGGCACGGCTGGCGCGTCCCGTCACTCGCGGGCCCGCCACTGGAGCAGGTGCGGTCCGCGATCACCGAGCACCTGCGGGCCGCCGCACGGCGACGTGCCTTCCGGATGTGGCTGGACGAGCGCCGAGTCGCACTGGTGCAGCTGGCCCCCGGCTACGAACATCCCGGCGACCCACGCCAACCCGACAACGTCCACCGGCACTGATGCTGACGCTCTGTCTCGACATCGGCGGCACCAAGATCGCCGCCGGCTTGGCCGATCCGAGCGGCGTACTTGTGCACACCACCATCCGCAGCACGCCGGCTGCAGCTTCCGCCGAGCAAGTGTGGGACGCGGTCGCCGCGACGATCAGCGAGGTGTTGCGCGCCGCCGACGGCTCGGTCCGTGCGGTCGGCGTCGCCTCGGCCGGCCCGATCGACCTGGACAGCGGAAGCGTCAGCCCGATCAATATCCCGTCCTGGCACGGCTTTCCGTTACGCGACAGGGTCGCGACTGCGGTGCCTGGCGTGCCGGTACAGCTAGGCGGCGACGGCGTGTGCATGGCGGTGGGCGAGCACTGGCTTGGTGCCGGACGGGGCGCGCGGTTCCTGCTGGGCATGGTGGTGTCCACCGGTGTGGGCGGCGGGCTCGTGCTCGACGGCGCCCCGTACGCGGGTCGCACCGGCAACGCCGGGCACGTTGGTCACGTGGTGGTCGAACAGGACGGCGAGCCGTGTACCTGCGGAGGCCACGGCTGTGTTGAAACCATCGCGTCCGGCCCCTCGATGGCCCGTTGGGCACGGGCCAATGGTTGGTCGGCGCCACCCGGTGCCGGCGCCAAGGAGCTGGCCGGCGCGGCGGCTAGTGGGGATGCGGTGGCGCTGGCCGCGTTTCGCCGGGGCACCACCGCGCTCGCGAGGGCGATCGCCTCGGTGGCCGCGGTATGCGATCTGGACCTGGTCGTCATCGGTGGGGGAGTGGCCCAGTCCGGCCCACTGCTGTTCGAACCGCTTCGCGCAGCGCTGGCGGAATACGCCCGGCTGGACTTCCTACGCGGCCTGCGGGTGGTGCCGGCCCAATTGGGCGCCGAGGCCGGTCTGGTCGGTGCGGCGCGGCTCGCGGGGCCGGCGCTGTCCGGCCGTTTTGGCTGATAGCGCAGGCCGCGCTATCCTTGTCGCTGATCCACCGAAGACCGTCGGTCACCGAGCAATCGGTTGAAGGTCCGGGAACATCCCGGCGGCCCACGCAGGAGGACGAGGCATAACCGCCGGCCGTGCGCCGGCGCATTTCACGCCCCGGCCCTTTTGCGCCGGGGCGTTCGTCGTTCTCAGACCTTTCGAGGTGGTCACTTTCGCCGAACACCTAGGAGGTATGCATGGCCAGGGCTGACAAGGCCACCGCCGTTGCAGACATCACCGAGCAGTTCAACGCCGCGACCGCGACGTTGATCACCGAATACCGCGGTTTGACGGTGGCCAACCTGGCCGAGCTGCGCCGTTCGCTTGCGGGGTCGGCCACCTACTCGGTGGCCAAGAACACGCTGATCAAGCGAGCCGCATCAGAAGCCGGCGTCGAGGGTCTCGACGAGTTGTTCGCCGGCCCGACGGCCATCGCGTTCGTCACCGGCGAGCCGGTCGACGCCGCCAAGGCCATCAAGACCTTCGCCAAGGAGCACAAGGCGCTGGTCATCAAGGGCGGCTACATGGACGGCCGCGCGTTGACCGTTGCCGAAGTCGAGCGCATCGCGGACTTGGAGTCCCGCGAGGTGTTGCTGGCCAAGCTGGCCGGCGCGATGAAGGGCAACCTGGCCAAGGCGGCCGGACTCTTCAACGCTCCCCTCTCGCATTTCGCACGTCTTGCGGCCGCGCTGCAGGAAAAGAAGGCAGCCGCGGAACCGGCTTCCGCCGAACCGATTTCTGCGGAACCAGTCTCGGCAGAACCAACTTCTGCGGAACCACCCTCAGCGGAATCCTCCGAGGCAGCCGCTGAGACGTCTCAGACACCGGCAACATCCGAATAACCCAAACGCAAATCAGGAAGGACACACACACCATGTCAAAGATCAACACTGACGAACTGCTTGACACGTTCAAGGAAATGACCCTGTTGGAGCTCTCGGACTTCGTCAAGAAGTTCGAGGAGGTCTTCGAGGTCACCGCGGCCGCTCCGGTCGCCGTCGCCGCTGCTGGGGGA
>Ga0182013_10007260_pt1 | contig 12281 bp, 9 predicted proteins | sample 612S2MmetaG_FD_120487 | JGI IMG/M metagenome (GOLD analysis project Ga0182013, IMG submission 120487) | Permafrost microbial communities from Stordalen Mire, Sweden - 612S2M metaG | ecosystem: Environmental > Terrestrial > Soil > Wetlands > Permafrost | place: Sweden: Stordalen | collected...
AACTACTCCACCACCAAGAACAAAAAGACGACCACCGGCCGTCTCGAGTTCAAGAAGTTCTGTAACCGCTGCCGCAAGCACCAGGTCCACAAGGAAACGAAGTAAACCGGCAGTGGACAGCAGACAATTGATAGCGGACAGTGGAGAGACTGTCGACTGTCGACTGTCAACTGTTCGCTGCTTCTAGGGGCGTAAGCTCAACGGTTAAACTGTCGGTCTCCAAAACCGAACTTGGGGGTTCGAATCCCTCCGCCCCTGCCAGTTTTGAGTCCATGCGAATCATGGGCAGGCCGGCCCGGCGCCGGACGAAAAGGAATAGCAGTATGGCAACTAAAACAGCAGCGATGAACGACGGCGACCAGCCGAAAAAGCGGCAGGAACCTAACGCCCTCACGACGATGACCGGCAACGCCCTGGGCTCCTGGAACGACTTTACCCGCTTCCTGAGCGATGTTCGCGCCGAGATGCGCAAAGTCGTTGCGCCCTCCCGCAAAGAGGTCGAAGTGACCACCGGCGTCGTTATTGTTGCCGTGGCCATCTTCGGCGTGTACTTCTTTATCGTCGACTACATCTTCCGGGTCGGCGTGAACAGTTTGCTCCTCAAGCTGGGCGGATTGCAGTAGCTATTTGCATTCCTGAGACGAGAACAGAATGGCAGAAGAATTGGAACAACCCGAGGGGCAACCGGAGACGGTCCCGCCGCCGGAGCGCAATGAGCGCTTCAAGTGGTACATCCTCCACGCTTACTCTGGCTTCGAGCGCAAGGTACGCGAGTCGATCGAGAGCCGCGTTCAGGCCTTCGGCCTCAGAGACCGGGTCGGACGGGTCATGATTCCCACCGAGCCTGTCACCGAGATCGTTAACGGCAAAAAACGCACCGTCGAGCGCGTCTTCCTCCCCGGCTACGTGCTGGTCGAGATGGAACTGGACAACAACCTTTGGCACGTGCTCAAAGACACGCCCAAGGTCACGGGTTTTCTGGGCACGGGCGACAAGCCGGTGGCGCTTTCCGAGGAAGAAGTCAGCTCTATTCTCTTCCGTTCCGAGACCTCCAAAGACAAGCCCCGGCTCAAAATCAAGTTTGAAAAGAGTGAGCAGGTCCGCATCACCGACGGGCCCTTTGCCAACTTCAACGGCGTGGTAGACGAGATTAACGAAGATCGCGAGACGCTCAAGGTCATGGTGACCATCTTCGGCCGCTCCACACCCGTCGAACTCGAGTTCGGCAAGGTTGAAAAGATTGAGTAGTTGCAGCCTCTAGCTACTAGCTTCCAGCTTCTAGCCGGATTCTTGCTAGCGGAATCCGGTTGTAGGCAAACGCTCGAGCGCAACACCAAAATTCGAACAGAGAATAGACCAGCTAAGAGCTAGAAGCTAGCAGCTAGTAGCTGGTTCCGAAGGAACCCAATGGCACCTCCGAAGAAAATCAACGGTTACGTCAAGCTGCAGATCGAGGCCGGCAAAGCTACGCCTGCGCCTCCTGTCGGCCCCGCGCTCGGTCAGGCGCAGGTCAACATCATGGAGTTTTGCAAGCAGTTCAACGCCCGCACCCAGGCGAAAGAAATGGCCGGCCTCACCATCCCGGTCGTCATCACCGTTTACGGCGATCGAACTTTCAGCTTCGTCACCAAGACGCCGCCGGCTGCCGTACTTCTCAAGAAAGCTGCGGGAATCGCCAAGGGCTCGGGCACGCCGAACAAGGAAAAGATCGGCAAAGTGACTGAAAAGCAGGTCCGCGAGATCGCCACCCAGAAGATGCCCGACCTCAACGCCGCCTCGGTCGAGACGGCTATCAAGAGCATCAAGGGCACAGCCCGCTCCATGGGCATTGAAGTCGTAGCATAACCCGCTCCCGCTTTCCAAATGCACGAAGGCCGTCCCCGAAAAGGGACGGCCTTCTGCTCTCATCACTTGTCTAGAGCCGCAACGGCAGAGCGGGCTCTATTTCGGCGGGGCCGGCGTGAACGATTCCCGCTTGCGGCCGGGCTCCGGTTTAGGCTTGGGTTTCGGCGCTTTCTTTACTTCCTTCTTGCCTTTGTCTTTGCTTCCCATGCGTAGCAGTTTGACACAAAAGCATCCGCCTGCAAAGACCGAAATTGCCTCGCTGCACCAACCCTGTTCCCTCCGAGATAACCCGGCAAATCTTCCCCCCGGGCCTATTGCGCCGCAACCGCAGCGTGAACCAGGTACACAAACTGCGGAGCCGTCACCTTGGCCGCCGGTGTGCTGGCCTTCACCTTCATGCTCACCACCTCCGGCTTGCCCTTGAAGTCGGCTGAAAAGCTGAGGGCAAACTGGTTCCGCAGCCGGCTGCGCAGATCCTCAAAATAAGGTGCGAACGACACGGCGTTGCCGTCTCCCTGCCAGTAGCTGTTGCCGCCCGTAGCCTGCGTCACCTGCTGGAGAAGGTTCTGCCCTGAAACCGTTGCTCTACCCGTATTGCTGGCTCGGCCCTGGTCGTGCCAGTACATCGAGTAAACCGTCACCCCGGCTCTCACAGAGTCATTGATCGCCGCCTGCATATAAGGGTCTTCCGGATCGACGCTGCGATCGAACTCATCGACTCCGTCGGTGATCATCACCACCACGCGCCGGGCTCCGCGATCGCCTGAAGGCCATCTCTTCGCCAGGTCCGACAGGCAAAAATAAGGGCTGCCGTTTGAACCCGGCGAGCCGCCGGTCATATGCAACCCGCGCAACACCGCGGCCGAATCGGATGAAAGCGGCCCCGCCAGCGCAGCCTGTCCGCTCTGCATGTAGGCGATCGTAATCTTCGCGTCGGAAGGCGCTTCGTCAATGAACTTGGTGATGTCGCCCGACTGCTCCCACATGCTCAGCCGAATCGAGCCATCGATCAGCAGCACGATCTCCAGCCGATCGTCGGCGCCCTTCAGCGGCGTCAATGCTGTCACGCTCGCCTGCTTTCCATTCACCTTGACTTGAACCTGGGCCATGGTCAGGCTTGCGTCCTGTTCAGCAGGATGCGAAGGCAGCACGGTCAGGATTGCCTGTCCCTGTCCTTCGAGATCGCCCTTTTGCGCAAACACCGCAGCGCTCATCATCAGCAGCGCGGCGGCCATTGAAATCTGAATCCTCTTCATTGCGATTGCTCCGATCGAATTGCGGCAGCGATCCACACGTATCCACCTGAAAATGGCTCCGGCTTAGGCGCATGTGATTGCACTACGATGTTAGTCCGCCTTCCTGCCCTCGGGGACGTTCATGAGGGCTGGCAGCGAAAAATCCGATGAAATAACGGCAGGTTAGGCCCTGTTTTTGCTCAAAAATCGACATAAATACGCCAAAAACTACCGAAATAATGAGGTAATGTTTGCCATTTGATCACTGGATGTTTGCCATAAATGGTTGATTTTAATCGTCTTACTGTGGATGCCCACCGTGAGGCGGGCGTTTTAGCGGGTGAAGGGGGGTGGGGGGTCCCGGTAAAAACCGGGGAGGCGAGGCAAAACAGACTGCACGCACGCCCGAAAGGCGGGAATCTGGACGCAACCCCTCACACTTCCCAGTCTGAGCCTTTGCAGGCTAATTGTACGCAGCGGCTAGCGTTGAGAGGCCTTCGCGAATCTTTGCTCATAGCCCATCACTGTGGCGCGGGCCCGCGCACCACCTGCACCAGGTTGTCTGTCCGCACCTGTTTCTCAAAGGCGCGTTTCACGTCGTCCGCGGTGAGTTCCAGATACTTCTTCGCAGCGATCACCGGCTCATCCAGCGGCAGCCCCAGCTCGGCGCGTCCCAGCAGTCCTTCGGCCAACGCAGTCTCGCTGGCATTGCTGAGCGGAATCTGTCTCAGCAGCAGCGCCTTGGCCAGGTGCAGTTCGTCGTCAGAGACATCGGTGGTCCGCATCTGCTCCAGATCGCGCACAATCAAAGCGCGCGCCTTCGAAACATTCTGGGGATCGCATCCGTAATTCACCGAATAACTCGCCCTGGTCTTAGAGGCGTCCATGCTCACATCCACGTTGTACACATAACCGCTCACCTGCCGCAGATCGTGATAGAGACGCGTGGCATAGAACCCTCCGCCCAGCACATGATTGCCGAGTTGCAACGGATAGTAATCCGGATCGAAGCGGTTGATGGCCAGCTGCTCGGCCAGCGTCACCTGGTCCTGCACCTGCTCCTGGTCCGGCACTGTCGCCGCCGAAGCCTGGTTCACCGGGATCGCCGGCAGCGTGGTCTCGGGTTTCTCTCCCGTCGCCTTCCAGTCGCCAAACCATTTCTCGATGACTGCCTTCGCGTCCTCCGGCGTGACGTCGCCAATGACCACGATGGTTGTCAGGTCAGGCCGCACCGTGTCCGCGTGATACTGCTTCACCTCGTCGAGGGTCAGCTTGGTCACCGTATCCGGCGTGGTCTCGCGCAAGACCGGGTCGCCCGCCGGCAGCAGAGCCAGGTCCAGCGCCCGCGAGGTCAGGTAGCCGGGGCTCTTGATGTTGCCGGCCACAAACTGCGCCGTCTGTTGACGCGTCACCAGGAACGCGTTCTCCGGCAGCGCGGGATGCAGTTCATTGTCTGCCAGCAGCTCGACGCCTTGTGAGAAATATTCCTTCAGCACGCTCAGTGAAAATCTAAATCCGGCACTCTCATTGGCGGCAATATCGTCCAGCGCCTTCTGGAAAGCGATTCGGTCCCGCGTTTGGGTCCCATAGGAATAGAGCCCGTCAAGCACGCCCGCAAGCCCATCCTGGCCCACCGGCGTCTCCAGATTCGCGTTGTGCTTCACCGCCCCCACCACCGTAACCGTGGGGCTGGTGTGGTCAGTGCGCACAATCAGCCTTATGCCGTTGTCAAGCGTGGTGTCTGAAACCGGAATGAAGTTTTCCGGCGGTTGCAGCTTATCCAGCGGTCCGGCCGCCCAGGCAGGCAGCACCACCGGCTTGGTGGGCGATGAGGTCACCTTTTCGCTGCCGCCAAACCCCTTCTCGGCCACCGGGCCGCCGCTCTCGACCGGCTTCAGCGTGGCTGTGATGGTGCTGGTATTCAGCAGGTACTGTTTCGCCACCCGGTTCACGTCATCCAGCGTGACCTTGCGGATGGCGTCAATATCTTCTTCCGGCGAGTTACGCCCCTCGCTGGCCAGCGCCGCCGACCACACCTCGGCGAGGCCGGGAATCGAGTTGCGCTGAAACTCCGCCTGCGCAATCTCGCTTCGCTTGGCAGCATCCACCAGGTCTGCCGGAACGCCGTTCGACGCATACTTTGCGATGATCTCGCGCATCTCGGCGATGGCAGATGTCGGGTCGGCGCTGGCCGGAAGCGCTACCACGCCGTAGCCCACGCTGGCCTTGCGGTAGGTCTCCGCGATGCCGAACTCCGCGTCCAGAACCTTCCCGGCAGGGACCAATCCGTAGATGTCGGCCCGCTGGCTGGCAAGCACATCGGCCAGGATCTGCGCCGCCGCATAATCCGGCGAGTCGGTTCCCGGCAGCCGGTAAGCGATGAAGCCAACCATGTAGGGCAGATTGCTGTCGATCGATATGGTCTGCGACTCAAACGGTGTGAGTTGAATGGCCGGGCGCTGGGGCAGCGGATGATCGGGAATCCCTTCAAACAGGCTCTTGATCTTTTGGAGCGTCGCCGCCGGATCCACGTCGCCCACCACTATGAGGATCATGTTCGAAGGCGAATACCACTTGGTGTAAAAGTCCTTCAGCATTGCCCCGGTCGTTGCGTCGAACGAAGCCTTCGTTCCCAGCGGATCGTGCGCGTACGGAGTGCCGGCAAACATCGCCCCGTTGAGCTTGTCGACAAATTTGTAGGTCGGGTTCGAGAGGTCGCGCTGCACTTCCTGCTCGATGGCGCCGCGCTCGCTGTCCCACTCCGCCTGCGAGTCGTCGATGCCGCGCAGGCACGCCGCCTGCGCCTCCAGCGCCACATCCACGTCGGAGGAGGGAACGGTGGCGAAGTACTGTGTAATGCTCTGCTGCGTATCGGCGTTGTTTTCGCCGCCCAGCAACGCATAGATAGCTGCCGTCTGGTCCGCCGTCATCCCCTGGCAGCCGCGGAACGCCATGTGCTCCTGCGCGTGAGCCATGCCCGGAAACCCCTCCGGGGTTTCATTGCCGCCCACCATGAAGTTCGCCTCGACGGTCGCCACCGGCGCTAACGCGCTGCGGATGATCACCACCCGCGCGCCATTCTTGAGCATCGCCCGGGTCACATTGCCCGACTGCTGCGGCTGGGCGGCCCGAGGGGTCTGCTGCGGCTGGACGACTGGGGGAGCCTGCTGCCTCCGGACGGGAGGAGGCGGAGGTTGAGGCGTCTCGGCAACAGGAGGGGCCTGCGCAGCCGGAGGAGTCTGGCCAGGCCCGGCGCCGGCATTCCTCGAAGGGGCACATCCTGACATCAACGCCAACAGGGGCAGAACGCCCCAAATCCATACGCTCTTCAAAGTGAACTCTCCATTTGCCCGGCTTTTCGCTTCGGGCCCGCACGAATCCGACTGCTCTCTTATCCTATGCAACCTGACCCGTAGGATGGAAACCGCACCCTATCAGTTGTTTGCTTTCCAGCCCGGGCGCGCGCCAAATCCGCCCAACGGCCGACGCCAGTACTCGCTGGTCGGAACCCCGCCTCCGCAAGCGCTGTCATCCCGAGGAGCGCAGCGACGAGGGATCGGCGGCTGTCCTCCGGATTTCGACACCGGCCTTACTTCGGTTTGGCCACGAGATTCGGCGTACAATCGATCGAAGAGCCGTCATAGCTTTCGGCGAGTTTTCTACTCCTCAATACGGTCCAGGCGAACCACATGGCGTTCAAATTCCTCGGCTGCGAGTTGTACCGATCGGACAATCTTGAAACCGCACTTCATGAATGCGCGGATTGACCTCAAGTTGCTCACGGACGGATCGGCCACGACGGCAGCCAAATCGCTGTGGGTGAAGATATAGTTCGTTGCGAACTCCCGAATAGCGGCTGGTCCCAGCCCGCGCCCCGTCATCTCAATTTCCCCGATGGCGAGGTCGATTCCAGCTGACCCATGATCGGCACCCAGTTGGGTCGCGTGCTCAGGAAAGTCATGCCAGCGGTACCACTGAACCCAACCGATTGGAACGTCCTCGACTTGCAAAAGGTAGACATAGATTGGCTCCTTCCCATCAATCGAAGAGCCGTACTTAGCTTCAAGACTAGCCAGATCGAAGCACTCGTTCCACCACGCCGAAACGTGAGGGGAGGCGAGCCACCTCTGCATCAGGGGGAAGTCCGGACGCGAAATCGGTCGGAACGAAATTCGCGGATCGCTCGCCATTGAATCCTTCACATACTCATCTTCTACGACACGCATTGCAAATGAAATTCCTCGCTCTTCGCTGTCGCTTGATTTTCAAACCCGGGTCAAGTCTCCGCACTCGCCCCTTGACGTGTCTTTGCACATCCCGCGATGCCATTTCCGCTGCGGAATTTCTTGTTCCAAGCTTGCAATCCAAAGTCCATTCCACTATGATCCAAAGATGTGCCCCGGGGAAATCTCTGGGCTGTCAATAGCACCACGGTTTTTGAGTCCTGGCCGGACGGGCGGCGATTTGGGAAGCTGCCTCGACAGGCTGATGGATTCCCGCACAGGCGGGCTGGCAAGAGCGGTGGGAGACGAGGATGCGAATGGCGAAATCCAGCAAGAATATTACCAAGGCGCGCGCCGCTGTCACCAAGCCGGCTTACCCGCTACCTGAGGCAGTAACCCTCCTCAAAACCGTCAAGTACGCCAAGTTTGATGAAACCGTCGACCTGACCATGCGTCTGGGCGTCGATACGCGCCACGCCGACCAGATGGTCCGCGGCACGGTCGTCCTGCCCCACGGTCTGGGCAAAACCAAGACCGTAGCCGTCATCGCTTCGGGCGACCGCCAGAAGGAAGCTAACGAAGCCGGAGCCGATTTCGTTGGCGGCGAAGAGATGGTGGAGAAGATTCAGAAGGAAAACTGGACCGCCTTCGATGCGCTGATTGCCACGCCGGACATGATGAAGGTCGTGGGCCGCCTGGGCAAGGTGCTTGGTCCCAAGGGCCTCATGCCCAACCCCAAGACCGGAACCGTGACCATGGACGTGGCTGCGGCGGTCAAGGAGATCAAGGCCGGTAAAGTGGAGTTCCGCGCCGACAAGACCAGCCTGGTGCACGTTCCCGTGGGCAAGCTGAGCTTCGATCCACAGAAGCTGATCGATAACGCCACCACCGTCATCTCGTCGATCGTGCGCGCCAAACCCTCCGCGGCCAAGGGGAAATACATCAAGAGCCTCACGCTAAGCTCCACCATGGGCCCCGGCGTACCTCTCGATTCCGCCGTAGCCGACGCGGCCGGCAAGCACTGAGAAACAGGGATCAGTGATCAGTGATCAGTAAGCGCGGTGGGATGGCTAGCATTTTTGGCCGGGCTTAGAATTCCGGAATGAACTTTGATTAATCGCTTGCATTTGCGGGCGAGAGAAAGGGTCGGGATCGCAGGAGATCGAGCGGAGCAGAAATTCTGACCACTGATCCCTGATCACTGACCACTGTGCGGAGCACAAAATGGCAATTTCAAAAGCGAAGAAGAACGAGAAGGTCAAACTGCTGGCCAGCGAACTGTCGACCTCGACCACGGCGATCATCGGCACGTTCAGCAAGCTGACCGTGGCCAAGGACTACCAACTGCGCAAGGTCATCCGCGAGGCGGGCGGCAAGTATCGCGTGGTCAAGAACAAGCTGGCCGCGGTTTCCGGCACGGGCACGCAGGTTGAGGCGGCCCTCAAAGGGCTCAAAGGCGTCAACTCCGTAGCTTTCACCGCGGGCGACCCCGTGGCGCTGGCCAAGGTTTTTGCCAAGTGGGCCGGCGAAAACGCCGCCGAGTTCCAGTTCAAGCTCGGCATCATCGACGGCAAGCTGCTCGATGTGAATGAAGTCAAGGCGCTGGCCACGATGCCGGGCAGGGAAGAGCTGTTTGCGAAGCTGCTGTTCCTGATCAACTCGCCCGCGCAGCGGCTGGCCACGGTCCTCAACGCCGCCGGCCGCGATCTGGCCGTGGTCCTGGGCCAGGGCGTGGAGAAGGAAAAGTTTTCTGGAGAAGCGGCGGCGTAAGGACGCCGACAGCCTCCAGTCGTCAGTCATCAGTAGCCAGTCATCGACACGAGAAAAACTGTCCGCTGTTCACTGACTGCTGTTTTAAGGGTTTTGGCTGCGATTCAAGCTGAAAGGGCGCGGGTCTGGCGCATCGGAAACTTTCAGGTCTCGCTGAAACAGCCGGGAAATATCAATTCAAAGTTTCGATTGGAGAAGAAAACATGGCGGATCTCGCGCAGTTGGAAGAGCAAATCGTTTCGTTGAGCCTGCTGGAAGCGGCGGCTCTGGTGAAGAAGCTGGAAGAGCGCCTTGGCGTCTCGGCAGCAGCGGCAGCCCCTGTCGCGGCGGCCGGCGGTGGTGCGGCGGCAGCTCCGGTTGTTGAGGAAAAGACCGAGTTCCAGGTCATCCTCAAGGATGCCGGCGCCAACAAGATCAACACCATCAAGGCAGTGCGCGAAGTCACTTCGCTCGGCCTCAAGGAAGCCAAGGACCTAGTCGACGGCGCCCCCAAGGCGATCAAGGAAAACGCGACCAAGGACGAGGCCGAGGCCATTCGGAAGAAGTTTGAAGGCGTCGCCACCGTCGAGATCAAGTAACCTCGCGGGACTTGCAAACCGGCCCGGGACGCGTTACGATAGAGGTTGCGCGTCTTTTCGGCTCATTCCGGTCGTCGTTCGGCTTTGAGACGGAGCGGCTGGCGCGTTCATTTTGAAATCGAGGATAGCACGCAGGCGACCGTAATCGGGCACACCCAAGCCCTGCAATCCGACGGTCCCTTGAAATATAAGTGCTTTCGTGTCAGTGGTTTGCTTGATGTCAGGCAGGCAGGGCATTGACGTGGGTAGTGGCTGGCAAGCGGTAGAAGCGAGTATTGGGATCGGCGAGATCAAGGCACAAGCATTTGGTAGTGGCACAGGCGATGAGCCGCGCTCGTGAGGCATTGCGTCCTTGCGAGCTTTTCGTGTCTCCCTCATTTGAGGGACTTCATGACTTTTTTGTGCCTGCTGTGTGCATCTTGCCCTTTTGCGGTTTTTTGCCTCTTCGGGTTCAACCGTACCCCTCGTTTCCTCCAGTTGTGCGCAGTCTAGCCTATCGGCTGGATTCATGGCAATGCCCGCCACGTACTTGCTTGATTAAGATCTTGCGAACCCTCCTGGCATGGGTTCTTTCCGGCTCTCCGGGGCTTGCCCCGGAACAGCCGGGTTTGCTTGCGTGGTGACTGGATTCAAGGTCCGCCAGTCTGGTTTTTTCGCTTTATCTACCGTAATTCGCCGGCGCCGACGAGACTCGGGCGCCGGCACGGCGACCAGTGGCCGCCGGTGTGACGAGGCTCAGGAGTGAACATGCCCAACGAGAAGCGCGCGATCCGCAGCCGGCTCGATTTTTCCAAGATTCCCACCGCAACCCAGATTCCCAACCTGATCGAAGTGCAGCGGCGTTCCTACGAGCGCTTCCTGCAGATGGACAAGCTGCCCAACGAGCGCGACGACTCGGGCCTGCAGTCGGTCTTCGTCTCCGTTTTTCCCATCACCGACTTCCGCGGCATCTCGCAGCTGGATTTCGTGGATTTTTCCATCGGCAACTGGGAATGCAAGTGCGGCCACTTGAAAGGCCTGCATCACCTCCGCACCGCATGCGTTCATTGCGGCGCCATGGTCATTACCGACCCCTTTCTGCCTGGCGACGTACTCTGCCAGAAGTGCGGCACCTACAACCGCAACATGCCCGACTTCTGCAACAAGTGCGGCGACCCCGTCAGCCTGCAATTGAAATACGACCAGCAGGAGTGCGAAGAACGCGGCATGACCTTCTCCGCGCCCCTCAAGGTCACCGTCCGGCTCACTATATACGATAAGGATCCGGAGACCGGCAACAAGACCATTCGCGACATCAAGGAACAGGAGGTCTTCTTTGGCGACATTCCGCTCATGACGCCGAATGGCACCTTCATCGTGAACGGAACCGAGCGGGTCATCGTCTCCCAATTGCACCGCTCGCCGGGCGTCTTCTTCGAGACCGCCAACAACCGCACCTACTTCCTGGGAAAGATCATTCCTTACCGCGGCTCGTGGGTCGAGTTCGAGTACGACCAGAAGAACACCCTCTACGTGCGCATCGACCGCAAGCGCAAGTTCCTGGGCACCATCTTCCTGCGCGCCCTCGGCCTGCGCTCCGACGAGGACATCCTCAAGACCTTCTATACCGTCGACCGCATGCATATCGCCGATGGCAAAATCTTCTGGGCTGTTCCTGAAGAGGCCAAGACCGGCACTCACTTGCTGGGCGCCAAGCCCGCGCACGCCGTCGTCCATGGCGGGGACGAGATCGCTCATTCCGGCCGCAAGATCACGGCCCACACGCTCAAGGCCATTCGCGCCGCCGGCATCGGCAAGATTGAAGTTGAAACCGCTGAGCTCGATGGCGCGCTCACCGCGTCCGACGTGGTCGATACCGCCACCGGCGAAGTGGTCGTTGAAGCCAATGTCGAGCTGACCGCCGACCGTCTCCACAAGGTGATTGCGTCCGGAGCAACCAGTTTCGAAGTCTTCTTCCCCGATCGCGACGACGTGGGCAACATCATTACCAATACGCTCAAGCGCGACTCGGTCCACAAGCCTGAAGAAGCTCTCATCGAGATCTATCGCAAGCTGCGTCCCGGCGACCCGCCCACGCTTGACACCGCGACTGCGCTGTTCGAGGGCATGTTCTTCGATGCCCGCAAATACGATTTCTCGCGCGTCGGCCGTCTCAAGTTCAACATCAAGCTCTACGAGAACCAGGACGCGACGCACCTCGATCACCGTACCCTGACGCCGGAGGATTTTTACTCGACCATCCGCTACCTGCTCAAGCTGCGCAAGAACGTCGGCATGGTCGATGACATCGACCATCTCGGCAACCGCCGCGTCCGCGCCGTCGGCGAGCTGATGGAAAACCAGTTCCGCATCGGCCTGGTGCGCATGGAGCGCGCCATCAAGGAAAAGATGAGCGTCTATCAGGAGCTCTCGACGGCCATGCCGCACGACCTGATCAACGCCAAGCCCGTGATGGCCGCCATCCGCGAGTTCTTCGGCTCCTCGCAGCTGTCGCAGTTCATGGATCAAACCAACCCGCTGTCCGAGATCACGCACAAGCGCCGCCTGTCGGCTCTTGGACCGGGCGGTCTGTCTCGCGAGCGCGCCGGCTTCGAAGTCCGCGACGTGCACCCCACGCACTACGGCCGCAT
>Ga0182013_10007264_pt1 | contig 12277 bp, 15 predicted proteins | sample 612S2MmetaG_FD_120487 | JGI IMG/M metagenome (GOLD analysis project Ga0182013, IMG submission 120487) | Permafrost microbial communities from Stordalen Mire, Sweden - 612S2M metaG | ecosystem: Environmental > Terrestrial > Soil > Wetlands > Permafrost | place: Sweden: Stordalen | collected...
CCTTGGATTTTGGAAATCTAATCTTGTCGTTTATCAAACCTGAATCGAAGCCGATTGCTAAACAATTTTCAACTTCGGTAGATCCTGCGAATCTACCAAGCCGACCGGCTCCTGCTTCGCGTTCACCACAATCAAGTCGTCAATATTCCGCTCGTTGAAAATTTTCAGCGCTTCGACCGCAAGCGCGTTTTCATAGATGCAAATCGGCTTAGGCGTCATCACTTTTTTTAGCGGCTGGGAAAGCAGATTGTCACCGCCAGCCATATGACGCCGGAAATCGCCGTCCGTAAAAACCCCCGCCAGTTTTCCACGTGCGTTCACCACGCTCAAGCTGCCGGACTTCGCGCGCGTCATCACGAGCAACGCTTCCTTGACAGAAATGTTTTCATCCGCAATCGCATTGCGATTTCCCGTGCGCATGATGTCGCCGACGCGCAGGAGCATCGCGCGGCCGATTGCGCCGCTCGGATGCAATTTCGCAAAATCCTTCTGCTTGAATCCGCGCGCCTGCAAAACCGCCATCGCCAGCGCGTCGCCCATGACGAGCATCGCCGTAGTGCTACTCGTCGGCGCGAGGTTGAACGGGCACGCTTCCTTCGGCACTTTGACGTTGAGCGAAATGTCGCTGTGCTTGGCGAGCGACGATTTCAAATTGCCGGTGAACGAAATGATTTTGACGGAAAAACGTTTGAGCGCGGGCAGCAGATTCAGCAGTTCCTCCGATTCGCCGGAATAGCTCAACGCGAGAATGATATCGCCGTCATTGACGATTCCCACGTCGCCATGCAGCGCATCCACGCTGCTCAACACAACACTCGTCGAGCCGGTGCTGGTGAGAGTCGCGGCGATTTTTTGCCCCACGTTTCCGGATTTTCCGATGCCGACGATGATGATTTTCCCGCGACGCTTGACCGCCTCGACAATTGTTTCAACCACGCGATCAAAAGATTTGTCGAGCTGAGCGCGGACGGCTTTGAGCGCGGCCAGCTCGATGTCGAACACTTCGCGGGCTTTGGCGAGATGATTCACAACTTCAAGATGCAGGTAATTTCAGTTCGTTTCAACCAAGAAGCAAAATTGTTCGCGCAGCTTCTGTCTTACCTGCTGGCTGTGAATTGCTGTGTGAGGCGGTCGAGGCGTTTGTTGTCGGCGCGGATGCGCGCAGAAAGGGTTTTGACCGTGGATTGCAGGAACGGCGCGGCGAGGTCGGGAGCTTCGCGCATAAGACGTTGAAACGAGAACGTCGAAAGTTTCAGCGCGGTGCTATCCTTGTTGGCGACCACGTCCGCCGAGCGCGGCCCATTGTCAAACAGCGCCATGTCGCCGAAAAAATCGCCAGGCCCGAACGTCGCGAGAATCGTTTCCTTGGAATCGGTCATTATCCGCGCACGCAACTCACCGTCTATGATGAGATACATCGCGTCGCCGGGATCGCCTTGCTTCACAACCACCTTCCATTGCGGCACGCGTTCCAGTTCCATGAATTGCGCCAGATGCGCAAGCTGCGCATCGTTCAAGCTCGCCAAAATCTTTATGCGCCGCAGCGAGCCGGGCTTGATGCCTGCGGACGAAACGGCCGTGGCGAACTCCGTCGCCGATATCGGCTCGAGAAACACCTTAAGTTTGACAAGTTCGGGAATTTCCGCCGCACGCAGCCAGCTTCCGGTGGCGCTTGTGAAGACCCACGTCTCCGCCAGCACGCGACCGTCCTTGATCCACTCGACGAGCGTCGGCAATTCCACCGGGCCGTAGGCGGCAAGGTCAACTCCCCAGATGAAAAACTCATTGGCGGTCGCTGATTCTGACATAACTCCTGGCGCTGAAACTATTCCGTGTTTGGATAAGAGCCAAGCACTTTTACAAAATTACAATGCTTGCCGAGAATCTGGATTGCGCTCGCAACCTTCTTGTCCTGCGCGTGGCCGTCGCAATCAATGAAGAAGAAATATTCCCACGCCTTGCGCTTGCTTGGACGTGATTCGATTTTCGTCAGGTTTATTTTGAACTTGCGGAACGCGGCAATGGCCTCGTGCAGCGCGCCGACCTTGTCGGAAACACTCACCATCAAACTCGTGCGGTCGTCACCCGTCGGCGGGCTGCATGTGCGGCCGAGCACGAGGAAACGCGTCGCGTTCGCGGCATTGTCCTGGATGTCCTGCTCCAGCACGCGCAGCTTGTATTTTTCAGACGCAAGGATTCCCGCGATGGCCGCCGTGTTCTTTTCCTTCGCCGCCAGCTCCGCCGAACGCGCGTTGGACGACGTTTCAACAATTTCCACGCGCGGCAGATGGTTTTGAATCCAGCCGCGGCATTGCGCGAGCGATTGCGGATGTCCGTAAAGCTTTTGGATTTTCGCGCGCGGTGAATTGCTTAAGAGACATTGCTGCACCTTCAAAACGATCTGCGAAACGATTTTCAGATCGCTGTCCACGAACATGTCGAGCGTGTGCGTGACGACGCCTTCCGTGGAATTTTCCACCGGCACCACGCCGTAATCCGCGCGGTTTTTGGCAACCTCGGTGAAAACGTCCGCGATGGTTTTTTGCGAAGCATAGCGCAGGCTCGAACCGAACCGGCGGATCGCCGCCTGATGCGTGAACGTCGCCTCCGGGCCGAGATACGCGATGGTCATGGTCTTTTCGAGCGCGAGCGCGCTGGACATGATTTCGCGGTAGATCGCGCGCAACTGCTCGTCGGTCATCGGCCCGGCGTTGGACGCGCAGACGCGCTCGAACACGGCGCGTTCGCGATGCGGTGCGTAAATCTCCTCGCCCGCCGCGAGCTTGATGTCGCCGATGGCCAGCACGTGGCGCGTGCGTTCGTTGAGCAGCCGGACGATGTGCGCATCCAGCTGGTCAATCGCCTTGCGATGTTTGGGAATGTTCAAGCGAAGGTAGAATGCAGAATCTACAATGAAGAATCAAACCTGTTTCGCGCCCGCTGCCCCGCACGGCGAAATGGAATCAAAGCCCACGCGGACACGCGTATAAGCTTTTTTTAATTACGCATTAAACATTTTGGCCTGCGCAACGATTGTATTCTATTCAAGTGCTCTGCATCCCAAGCATCAGAAACAATCGAATCGCCCATCATGATAAGGCGCATACATCCCCGACAAGACAAGCCACGCCGAGGAGAGCGTAAGCCCAATAACAAAGCAGTTTGCAAAACGGGCGTCTGCCTTCTGTTATCGCATAATTTTGTCAGTTGGGTGCAGATCACACGGCAACCACGTGAGGCCTGTAGTTTTAGATAATCGCCTGATGGGAGGTTATAGCTATTTGAAGTTCCCACTGAAACGAAAACTTTTTCGGGCGTCAATTTTTCAATATGCTCTTTGAAGTCAGGCTTTTTACGATCTATTGGGCCGCCATGATGAGGTCCGTGGAGCAAGTGCGGCAGCGAATCGGCGCATTTTTCACCCACAACCTGCATCGGTGCATCTCCAGACCACACGATTTTAATTTTATCTTTGTGAAATAAACATAAAACAGCAGATGTTTCATTGGGTCGGCTTGCTTCGACGTTTTCTGAAAAACTTGGATAGACCACTTTAAGTAAAGTTTCTCCGCTTTGCCAAACAACGGTGTCTTTGGATAGAATTACCCCGTTTGGGAGACCTCCATTGCTGTTTGAAAAACTATACAAGTTCGTAAAACCTGTGCCATCCGTATTGACCTTGAATACCGTGCCACCATAAGCAAGGAGTCCGTCTGTCGTCCCATAGAGGGTGTTGCCTGATAAAATCACGGAATTCGGAGAAGATCCGTCATTGAAGCCATTAAAACTGTGTAGGATTGTAATGGTCTGTGAGGCGTAAAGGCCAGTAGCGGTCGTGATTCCTCCATTTATCGTAACAATTTGATTGGTGGGAGTTGTCCAACCGGTGATCGTGCTAAAACTAATTGTATGATTGCCCACCGATAGATTGGCAACTGTCGCACCGCTGTTTTGCCATACACCTCCGTCAACCTGCCACTGCGCCCCGACTGGGGGCGCTGACACAGGGCTTATGGACACTTGCAACGACCCCGTCTGCGCTCCATAGATGCTGATGGCCGTAGCCATTGAATTGACACTGATGGAAACTGTTTGATTGGTGGGCGTTGTCCAGCCGGGGACGGTGCTGAAGCTGACTTTATGATTGCCAACCGACAGATTGGTAACCGTAGCGCCACTGTTCTGCCACGCTCCATTATCAACCTGCCAATGCGCCCCGGCACTAACCGCCCCGGACGGTGCTATTGTTACTAGCAATGAGTCGGGCACCAACATCATGGCCGGAATACCGAGATACGTCGCCCCCCAGCCCGATGTTCCAGGCAAGTAATAAGCAGTCGCATTGGTGTCACCGTCGAACACACTTGTCTCTGCGGAGGAGGCGTTACCTTGAAAATAGATTGCTGTAAGGCTGGGGCAATCAGCGAACGCCACACTCTCAATGGCAGTTACACTGTTGGGGACCGTGACGCTGGTCAGGCTGGTGCAGCCTCCAAACGCCCCGTCACAAATGGTAGTGACGCTACCAGGAATACTGTAACTTTCGTTCGTGCTAGCCGGAGGATATTGAAGAAGCTTCGTCTCGTTAATGTCAAACAAGACACCATTCAAACTGATATAAGCGGGATTGCTTGCAGCCACTGTTATTGACGTCAGGTTGGGACAACCGCCATCCATTTTGATCTTTCTTTAACTTGTCGGCGCTCATCAGATTTTTGGCCAGTTCCTTCAGCTCATCCCGGTGTTGAGCCAAAGATTCATTGAGCAGTTTCTCCCTTTCAACAGTTTCAGATTCAGCACAAGTCCTGGATATTTTTGCGTGATTGTTTTCAGTGACGGGGAATTGATTCAACAAGCTTCGCAAACACTCCCCCTCTCTCCGATTAAGTTCGTATTGAAACCCATTCTTGTCGTGCTTGAGCAATTTCATTCCGCCGGCTCCATCGTTGCGTGCAGTTTGTAATTCTGGAGTTGGTGGACGTAAAACTCGGCCTTTTCCGCACCTTCCCTGACCAGAACACTTTTGCCTTTCTCGTGAACCTCCATCATGTGTTTCTCTGCTGTGCTACAAGCATTATATCTATGATGCAAGAGTCGTGTGCGGCCTCTTTTCCTTTTATAATCGAGAATTGCTTCAATCACCCCACCACGGCTTTTCAAACATGTCCCGGTCAATCTGCACAGGCTCAATGCAACGCGGATCATCAGTCTTGTTGGTGTTGACGAGAGTGCTGACTGGATAAATCTTGAGTGGTTCTTGCTCAGGATTCGCCAAAACCGTCACATATAAATTGCTTCGAGGTTTATTCTCCAGCCACCACAAATAATGCTCTGGTTGCACAATCACTGGCATTCGGGTAACCGGCACCGGCGGCAAAGGACACGATGCCGTCGCATTTTGCAGCCTTGCGGCCGATTTGGGCTATCACGCGATCACCTTGATGTATCCTGATGACGTTCCGGCAAGTGCATGTGCGAACGATTTCAATCCGAAATCATTTGAAAACTTTCGAATGGCAATCATCCAAGGTGGCAGTGCAACTTATCAAGTTGGCCGCAAAGATATTTCAATCAATCGTCCAGAAAGCATCGAGAACCGGCTTGTCAAATTGCTCCTGTTTTTGGAAGCAAAACGGCCTAAAGAAAATTGGGGGCAATTTCTAAACAAAGACGGTAATCTAAAATGGGAGACCATTGCGGTTGCGGGTCAATCTCAAGGTGGTGGACACGCCGTCCTGATTGGCATCAAACACGAAGTTGCCCGCGTTTTGTGTTTTGGATCGCCCAAAGATTTTAGCAAAAGACTGAATGCACCAGCGGCATACTACCGGGAAGAATCTGCAACACCAAAAGCTCGATTCTTCACATTCAATCACCTTCAAGACCCAGTGGGTTGCACGCAGCAACAGCTATCAAGAAACATGAAAGCACTGGAATTGGATGCCTTTGGCCCGCGAGTTGATGTCACGACTGAAGATGCGCCGTATCAACATACGCGAATACTTACCACAAGTTTTCCTGTGGTGACAGAAACCAGTGAATTGATGACTCCTGATGGAAAGAATAGCGAATGGGCAAGCGCGGCGCACACGTCAGTGATTGCAGGTAAATATGCAGACCACTGGAATCAGGTCTGGACATATATGCTGACTGAAAAGACGCCCTAATCCCCACCCCACCAAGGCTTTTGGAACATGTCCCGGTCAATCTGCACCGGAGCGTTTAACTGACTCCACCCAAATGCGCCACCCACTTCGTTGCGGTTCTGACCTGTGGCAGTTCTTTTTCAAGATCGGAGCGGACGGCAGCAAACAGCGAGATGTATTGATTCAAAACCCGCAAAGCATCCTCGCCCATTTCCTGACCACCAAACAGTTCTGGTGCCGTCTCATTAAAATTCAAGCCGAGCTGCAATTCTTTGGCTGGCACCGGCGCTCCCAAATCGTAATTCGTTAGCAAAAGGCGTTGCTTCGGATGTGATGTGGCAGTGCAGCAGTCCAGGAACCAAGTCGGGCTGTGAAAGGGATCTGCGTGCAATAACTGCATCAATTTTTTCTCCAAAAGCCAGAGCTTGAGTTGCGTGTCTTCCGTAACGCCAAATGTGCGGAGGGCGGTCAGTTTGCGAAGGAAAACGAGGTAAGCATCAGAATAGCCCTGACCATCAAACGCCGGCAGTTCAAACCGTTTCTGCAAGCGTGACAGATTTACCGTCGAAATATTCAATAATCTGGCCATGTCGCTGAACGAATGCATAATCAAATCCTGAAGCAGCTTATTTTGATTCGAGAGCTTCGTCCAAAACTTCCATCACGAACACACTCACACCCGAATTTCTCCAATTTGCACGGCAAACGACCTGAAGATTGAACCAGTTCAATTCCTCGGAAAATGTTTCGCGAGCAGTTCGCCTGCTTTTCTGACCCCGTGAATGACGCCTTCGGTGAATTCTGATTTACGAAAGTATTCCGTCATGGTTTTGGCCAGTTCCCGCCAAAATTCATCACCACATTTTGCATGGACGCCTTCATCGCCAATCACGGCAAACTTACGAGTGCGCGGAGCCACAAAAATCAGAACGCCATTTTGTTCGGGAGATTTGGCCATGCCCAGACGGACAAACTCCTTTTGCGCGGCAGCCACCGGATCTGTCACTGATTTGTGGCTGATCAAAACGCGGATCTGACCCGAGGTTTTTTGTTCTGCTTCCCGTATCGCCGCGACAAGCGTGTCGTGAGGCATTTGTTTTATGAATTCTTTTGGATGCATAGTTACCATGATCCTCCGGCACCTCCGCCACCAAAACTTCCACCACCACCTGAAAAACCACCTCCTCCTGAGTATCCACTGCCACCGCCGGAAAATCCGCCGCCGCTTGAAAAACCTCCGCCACCCCAACCACGTCTTGAGCCGCCGCTGGAGAGCAACAACCAAGGTAAAAACATCCCAGAACTTCGAGCGGAAAAGATAATGATGACGAAGATCACGATGAACACGATGTCGAAATTGGACGAGCCTGATCCGTGCGAGGTTCGATTGTCTGCCACCGTGGTTCCTGTTCCCTTATATTCGCCTTTCGTCGCAGCAATAATTGACTGAACACCCGCAGTCAGGCCGCCATCAAAGTCGCCTGCCTTGAAACGGGGAGAGATTTGCTCGTCAATGATCCGCTTGCACAGCGCATCGGGTAGAACACCTTCCAACCCGTAGCCGACCTGTAAAAACATCTTATGGTCTTGAACGAAGACAAAGAGCACTGCTCCATTGTTTTTGTCCTTTAAACCCACCTGCCATGAACGCGCCACCCGCACGGTGTAATCTTCAATGGATGAATCCGATTGCATCGTCGGAAAAATCGCGACGAGAATTTGTTCGGAACTCTGCCTCTCATAATCTTCAAGAGTCTGGTTCAGTTGCGATGCAGTTGCGGTCGTGACCGCGTGGGCGTAGTCATTGAAATACTGCGCCGGTGCCGGTGGAATCACTTCACCTGCCAAAGCGCGGAGGCCGAATGCAAAGACAAGAATAGCCCAAAAATGTTTCACAAATCAGGGCTTGTTGGTGGCGGCATTGACAAAGTCAAATTGGACTTTCGGAGGGGTTTCCGCTCCCGGCGCGGCACTGAAATAGGGTTTTGGTTGAAAGCCGAATGCGCCGGCATAGAACACCGCCGGGAATGATTTGATGGCCGTATCGTAGTTTTGAACCGCCGTGTTGAAATCCCGGCGTTCAACACTGATGCGGTTTTCCGTGCCTTCCAATTGCGCCTGCAAATCACGAAAGTTCTCGGTCGCAGTCAAAGTGGGATACCGCTCGACGACTACCATCAAGCGTGACAACGCGGAAGAAAGCTGTCCTTGAGCCTGCTCAAAAGCCGCGAGTTTGGCCGGATCGCTCGGTGCTGCATTGGGATCGATCTTCACCTGACCGACTGACGCGCGAGCCTGGGTGATTTCCGTCAACGTCGATTTTTCAAAGTTAGCCGCGCCGGAAACGGTGGAAACAAGATTGGGGATCAAATCGGCCCGTCGTTGATACACGTTTTGCACCTGCGCCCATTGGCTGTCCACGCCTTGGGAAAGTTTGACCAGACGATTATAGCTTCCGGCGGCGATGGCGATCAGAATTAAAATCAAAACCCCAACCACCGCCAGAACTCCAAAAATAATGCCGAATTTTTTCATAATTTGTTCAACGGTTACAGTCTAGCGTTTACGCACGGGGCAACAATTATAAAATATCAGTTAAATTATTCTGGCTCCATCTGGTGTCGTTCATGCGGGCTTTGGATGACCCTGATCTGAAGCCTTTGTGGAATCAAATTTCGGTGATTTGATTGGACCGGCTTGCTTCCACTGCGTTGTTCTGCCTATTTCAAGATTTGACTTTGAATTAGGCAGAAGGTTAAATTGTCAGGCGTTATGGTAAATCGTGATGTAGAACCTCGGCTAAAGATTTTGGCCAGGCAGTTCCCGGCCATTGTTTTGACCGGCCCACGGCAAAGCGGCAAGTCAACCTTGTGTCAAAAGGTGTTTGCCCGTTTACCGTATGCCACACTGGAATCCCCTGATGTGCGCGCGTTTGCTTTGGAAGATCCGCGCGGCTTCCTCAAGCAGTTTCCGAAGGGGGCGATTCTGGATGAAATTCAAAACTGCCCGCAGATCACCTCCTATTTGCAAGAGATCATTGATAGGGAGCCAGCTTCTGGCAGGTGGATTTTGACCGGGTCGCATAATGTTTCAGTGATGGAATCGACGAGTCAGTCGCTTGCGGGACGCTCGGCAGTGGTGCATCTGTTGCCGTTGTCACGGCATGAAGTGGTGGAATTTTCCAATCATCCCAAGACATTGAACGAGTCACTGCTGACTGGTGGTTATCCGCGGATTTTGGATCAGAAGTTAAGGCCGTCGGACTGGCTTTCGTCTTATGTGGCGACGTATTTGGAGCGGGATGTTCGCTCCCTGTCAAACATCGGTGATCTGGTGACATTCCAGCGCTTCACACAATTGAGCGCAGGACGCATCTCGCAACTCCTTAATTTATCATCACTGGCCGCAGACTGTGGCATCTCGCAACCGACCGCCAAAGCCTGGGCGTCGGTGCTGGAGGCGAGTTTTATTGCCTTCCGGCTGCCCAGCTATCACGGGAATGTTTCCAAGCGGTTGATCAAGATGCCCAAACTGCATTTTTATGACACTGGACTGGCTGCCTGGCTGCTGGGCATCCGTGACGTCGCACAACTGGACGTGCATCCACTGAGGGGAGCCATCTTTGAATCCTGGGTGGTTTCAGAAATCATCAAGCAACGTTTCAGCCAAGGCGAAGCCAACGGCGTTTATTTCTTCCGGGACAAGGCCGGCCTGGAAAGCGATGTGCTGGTGCAAGGCCGCAAGACCTTGAAGCTCGTCGAGGTCAAGGCCGGTCAAACCATTTCCTCTGACTGGGCGGCCAACAATCAGAAAATCATGGGATTGTTTGCCAGGACAAAACAACCGGTATCTTGCGTGGTGGTTTATGGCGGAAGCGAAAGGCAAGAACGTAACAGGGTCACCTATCTGCCGTGGCACGCGATTCAGGATTATTCGTGGACGGAATGATTTTTGGCTGTCTATGTAAAATATTCAGAATTTGTGTGGCTGGGTCAGAATCGTTATTTTGCAGCAAATGAGTGATGGCAAGTTTACAACCCAAGCCGCTGTTTTATGGGGTGCAATTCCGTTAGCAGCACAGAAGCGAATCCTGGCAAATGTGTTCTGTGTAAAATGCCGAGGCGCAGTTCAAATTGTCAATTTTGCCGGGGACGTTGAAAAGAATGGCGACGTCATTCTAAAAGGCTCATGTGCTGTTTGTGGCCATGAAGTTGTGCGCGTATTGGAAACTTCAGAAAACCGGAACGAGAACAATTAGCTCAGAATCCGAAGATCATGACTGGCTGGCGTAGCCTATCTGCTGGTCAGTGGCCAAATCTTTCAACATTGTTCGCACGCCCTTTCCAGATCACCTGAAACTTTCCGAACTGGTTCATGATTCCAAGACATTCGTTGGCCAGAGCAAACATCCTCTGGCTACTTGGATATTTTTTGAGAATCACGTTTTTCACCACCAGCCGGTTCCTGACGATGGTTGAATCCGTTTCGATGACCAGTGACAATGACTTCAGTTCGATGGCTTTCTCCTGGAACCATGCGTCCGCCTCATCCAGCGCCAGTTTCAGGGAATTGAATTCAGCCTCGTTATTTGTGCCGAATCCAAAATCAACCCGACTGCGCTTAACGATTTCCTTGCCGTCCAGTTTGACTTGAAAGGAGCCATATTTCTGGCCGGGATTGCCGAGACATCCGCCGTCAAAAAAGATTTCCGCCTTGCCAGATGTTTTGATTGGCTGTGACGCTGATTTCGGCACATCACCAAACAGGCTCATCGTCTGGTGTTCACATTTGCTCTCGTCGAGTTGCATATCAAAGAAGGGATTTTACGACGGTTTGATGGAGCTGGTTTTTGACTTCCATTCGCTCCGGGATGACGCTCGATTTCACAAGGGTTTTAAGAAGTGAATCAATCCATTCACGCGACACCTCAATTGCGACTATTTCAAACACAGGGTTTTTGCCGTCTTCTTGAATGAGCCTGTAATTTGAAAGCCTGATCTGAACGCTCTCTTTTTCTCCGTTCAAATCCAAATCTGCGCTGATTGTCTTGTTTTCCTTGTCAATTTCCAGTTTAGTTACCTTGCCATATTTTTTCAAAAGGCCGCTGTTGATTTCGGCTCTGACCTTTTCGATTTGTGCTCCCCTCGGCAACATTCTAAAAAAGACAATTTTAACCGAATCCACCAAACCACCTCCGGCACTCAAGAAATCACTAAATTGCATGTTTCAATATGAGTCCGGTTACGTGGTGCTGCAAGTTCTCTATTGGAACTGCGGATGAAATTAAGCTTATGAAGACTGAAATGGAGAATGGCTAGTGTGGGCGTATTTTACCGACTGACCGACTTCAGACACAGCAACCGATTCTGCCTGCTACCGTCAACTGCACTCACGTCCACACCAGCCAATTTTAAGGTCTGCCTGTTTAGAGGGGTGTCAAGGTGGTCGGGACAAAATGAAATATCCTCAACAAATGCTCGGTTTTATCTTGGCTCGCAGTTCCTGAATCGCTTTAATGTGCCGGTAAACATTAACCATCAACAAAAAAACGAACTGACTAAATTATGGCCAAAGCCCTGAGCAAATCCCAAATCGCAGCTGAAATCGCAACCAAGAACAACATCTCCAAGAAAGCGGCGGTGGAGATTCTTGAACACCTCGCAGACCTCGCTTACAAGAACGCCAAAAACACTTTCACGATCCCCGGTCTCGGCAAATTGGTGCTGGTCAATCGCAAAGCCCGTGTCGGCCGTAATCCTGCAACTGGTGAGACAATCCAGATCAAAGCTAAACGAGTTGTGAAGTTCCGCGTAGCCAAAGCTGCCAAGGACGCGATCCTGGGTGTGAAGAAATAATTTTGTTACCAACTTCCAAGGCACTCTGTTTATTCAGGGTGCCTTTTTTTGCTTTCGTTTCAAAACAACGCCAACTGCTGCGTCGTTGGTTCTCTCAAATTGCTGACCCCAAGCCCGAGCAGACGCAGAGGTCGATGAACGAGCTTTTCCCTGGCTAAGGAGACGCTGATTTAATTTTTGGTTTTACTGATTTTAATGGAGACGAGCTGAGGATGAATTTCTAAACTGGGAGGCATGACCCACCAGCCGAGTTTTTCCCAGGCCGAGTTTGCCGCC
>Ga0182013_10007266_pt1 | contig 12270 bp, 7 predicted proteins | sample 612S2MmetaG_FD_120487 | JGI IMG/M metagenome (GOLD analysis project Ga0182013, IMG submission 120487) | Permafrost microbial communities from Stordalen Mire, Sweden - 612S2M metaG | ecosystem: Environmental > Terrestrial > Soil > Wetlands > Permafrost | place: Sweden: Stordalen | collected...
TAGTATATGAAGGAAAATAGTGCCTTGAAAAAACGTGTCGGCATCTGGATTCGGGTTTCAACCGAAGACCAAGCCCAGGGCGACAGCCCCGAACACCACGAGCAGCGCGGCCGCGAATACGCCAAATTCAACGATTGGACGGTTGCGGAAGTGTATGACCTTGCCGGCGTGTCCGGCAAAACCGTCATGGAAAATTGCGAAGCCAAGCGGATGATTGCCGATGTGAAGCGCGGCCACATCACCGGCCTCATTTTTTCCAAGCTCGCCCGCCTTGCCAGAAACACCAAGGAACTTTTGGAATTCGCCGATTTCTTCCGGCTGCACAATGCCGACATGGTTTCGTTGCAGGAAAAAATTGATACGTCGTCGCCCGCCGGACGCCTTTTCTACACCATGATTGCGGCAATGGCGCAGTGGGAACGCGAGGAAACGGTTGATCGTGTAAAGGCTTCGATTGCCGTCCGCGCCAAAAATGGCAGTCCGCTTGGCGGCCCTGCTTCATTCGGGTATGAATGGAAAGATAAAAAGCTGATACCCCATCCCAAGGAAGGACCTGTCAGGAAACTCATGTATGAGCTTTTTTTGAAGCACCGCCGCAAAAAGACCGTTGTGCGGCTCTTAAACGAAGCTGGCTACCGCACTCGCAAAGGAGCGCACTTCACAAGCAAGACCGTCACGCGGTTGCTTCAAGACCCGTCGGCCAAAGGCATTCACCGAGGCAATTACACCACTCGCAACGGACAGACCAATCAATGTTCCATGAAGCCGGAAAGCGAATGGTATTTGCATGAAATTGCACCGCTCGTCAGCGACCAGATTTGGAATGAATGCAACAAGCTCATTGACGCATCTTACAGCAAACAAAAACGCCCCGCGAAAAAGCCTGTGCATATTTTCTCCGGCGTTCTCCATTGCGAGTGCGGCCAGAGAATGTATGTGCCGTCCAACAGCCCAAAATACATCTGCCGGGGTTGCCGCAACAAAATCACCATTGCCGACCTCGACGGGATTTTTTGCGAGGAGATCAAGGGCTATTCGCTTTCGCCCGACGCCATCGCCAATTATTTGAAAAGTTCCAACGAAACGGCCAACGGGAAAGAACGTCTCATCCCCGTCCAGCGAGAAGAATTGCAGCGCGTTCAGAAAGAGATGCAACGCACCTACGATTTGTATCAGCAGGAAAAACTGGACGCCGACGGATTCGGCAAATTCTACACCCCGCTTGAAGAACGCCGGAAACAGCTTGAGGCGGAGATTCCCCGCTTGGAAGCGGAAGTGGACATTCTCAAAGTGAGCAACCTGTCAGCCGAGGAAATCGCTTCCCAAGCGAGCAACCTTTACGACCACTGGCAGACGATGCAGCCCGAAGAGAAGCGGGAAATCATTGAAATAATCACCGACAAAATCATCATCGGTAAGGACGAAATCACCATAAATCTCTGCTATGCGCCATCTTGTAAAGATATGGCAAATAGGTGGCGGAAGGGGTGGGATTCGAACCCACGGTAGGGTTGCCCCTACTCCTGATTTCGAGTCAGGTGCCTTTAACCACTCAGCCACCCTTCCACTCGTTTATTTACAATAACTTATGTCGAATAACAAATTTGCGAATTGACATTCTGATACTGCCATGTGATACTGTTTGCATGATTGAGAGCGAAACAGTAACAGATTCGATTTGGCAAAAGACGCCTTACGCAAATTTGGTTCGATATGAGCCATCGGGGACATATTTCGCACGGTTGCGGGTGCGCGGCAAGCTCATTCGTCGCTCGCTCAAGACGACTCAGATCACCGTTGCCAAGTTGCGTCTCGGTGATTTGGAGAAGGGAGAACGCCAAAAGGGCGAACATCAAACGGCGGTCGCCGATGGAAAGATGACGTTTGGGGATGCCCTGACGATTTACCGGCAACGTTTGAACGGGAACGCCGCGCTGAAACCTCGCAGCAAGACTTATCGCGAAGAGCGGATGGCGGCTCTGCTTAAATCGTGGTCGGGACTGGACAAACTGGATGTCCGCAAAATCTCAAAGCAGGACTGTTTGACCTGGGCGGCGGCGTTTGCTGAAAAAGCAGCGCCTTCCAATTTCAACAATACCGTCGGCACGCTGCGATTGATTTTAGATATTGCGGTGGAAGCTGGCGGCATTTACGACAACCCGGCTCGGTTCATCAAACGGCTACGCGTCCGCCCCAAGAAACTCCAGTTGCCAAACGGGAACCAGTTTTTTTCCCTAATTGAAGCCATTGAAAAATCGGATGGCGGCTGGAAACATCGCTGCGCCGATTTGGTGCGTTTTCTTTCTTATGGCGGATTCCGCAAGGGCGAGGCGGCGAACATCACTTGGGCCGATTGTGATTTTGAAAAAGGCGAGATCACCGTGCGCGGTGATTTGGAAACCGGCACAAAAAATTGGAGCATTCGCCGCGTGCCGATGATTCCAGAAATGCGACAGCTTTTGGAAAGATTACGGGCGGAGCGCTCGGAAGAAATCCCGACAGCCGGGATAATGCAGGTGCGCGAGTGCCAGGGGGCGATTGATACGGCCTGTAAGAAGATCGCAATGGAGCGAATTACCCACCATGATTTGCGCCATTTGTTCGCGACACGCTGCATTGAATCGGGGGTGGACATTCCTACGGTTTCGCGGTGGCTCGGTCACAAGGACGGCGGCGCCCTGGCAATGAAGGTTTACGGGCACTTGCGGGATCAACATTCGGTCAACATGGCGCAAAAGGTGACTTTTGGTATCCAGCGAAAGGCGGCGTAGAAACGTATGGAAGGTGAAAAGGAGGAGATCAGTCCTGAACAACGGCGGCGTGATTGGTTAAGACGGTTAGTGGCGGAATTTGAGAAAATTGAGCCTTTTTCTCCGCAATGGGATGTGCCAGACAAGGATTGTCCGCTTTGGGTTGCAAACGTCGAAAGCAAATTCGGGGAAGCTTCCTTTCCGGCGGCTAAACTGAAAACCAGCAAAGTGCTTACGCCCAGGCTGCTTGGAGCTATTCTCGGCCAGCAGTGTGCTTACGCTGTTTGGCTGATGGAATGGTTGAGTGCGCAAATTGAGGCAGCCAATAATGGGACCGGACGGTTGCTGACGGAGGAAGAGGTTCAGAAAACCGAAGCTTTCCAAGACGCGTTCGTCAAGTGGTATTCAGCTCTCAGACGCCTTGCAAAAATTGCGCTGTGCTCAAGTGTGGACCAAAGCTACGAGTCCATGTCAGAATTCCTGACCGCGTACGCTCAGGGGTTTGCCAAGAAACCGAAAGGGAACATGGCGGCGGACATTGGCGGGACCAATTTTGGGATATACGTTTACCTCTTGTTGTATTGGCGTTCGATAGAAAATTTCAAATCGGTTGCTGAACTTCATTCGACGCTGCGGCAAGTTTTTGGCGAATACAGGACGGGGAATTTGAAACGAATCGAGAAGATTTGCGAGCGCGTCGGACTGCACTTGGGAAAGCGGGGCCGTCCGAAAAAGCCGCGATAATTCAGACACACCCGGTGTCTCCCTGTCGGTATTAACATGCTCCTTCGTGCGCTAGAAGGGGAGCATGAATGCAACTGCTCTTGGAAGTAGCGCAACGCCAAAGCTCGCGCTAAATCGTATCGAGGCCGCTGATGCCATTGGCGTCAGCCCGGCCACAATAGACCGCCTGACCAAGCGTGGTCTGCTTCGTCCCTGTCGCGCAACTCGTCGCCCCCTCTACGCGGTCAAAGAGATTGAGCGCTTCCTGAAAGCAAACACCGTCGCATCGGATTGGGCGATATGAGCGCCCGCGTTGAGGCTGGGATGGTGGGACCAGGAGGGCCGGCAGCGGAGCGGCGCGAAGCGCCGCCCGCTGTCGGCCTTCCTTGTCTATTTGTAACAACTGCATCAAAGGATGAAACACCACCTCTCCCAGGTCCGCGGAAGAAGCAGGCAGAAGCGTTATCGCAGAACATTCAATGGATGGCTGAAACCTTCGGAAAGGAGCAGGTCGGATTCCTCACCCTGACGCTGGGCGACGTGGACGCGGGCGGAAAATACCGCAACCTGCGAGACCGCAAGGAAGCGCAAAGGCGGTTCCATTCGTTGCTGTCGAACGTAATTGCAAAGCGGTATGTGTGCGGTGTCATCGTCACGGAACGTCACAAAAACGGCGGAATTCATTTTCATTTGGCCATCGTCTGCATAGAGGATATTCGCGGGCAGATTGATTTCGCTGCCTGCTTCCCGGCGAAAGACTTTACAGGCAGACCCGTGCAAAAGCCGGACTACTCAACCGCGAACGCAGCCATCAAACGAGAGTGGGTGTTTTGGTGCCGCACTGCCAAGCTGTACGGATTCGGTCGCCATCAACTCCAGCCGATGCGGTCAAATGGAGAGGCAATGGGACGCTACTTGGGAAAATATTTGCTCAAGGATTGGCACCACCGTCTGCCCGAGGACAAGGGGGCAAGATGTGTCCGCTACTTCGGCCACTGGTCAACGAATGGTAAAGGCAAGGGCGAACGAAAAAAAGCGCCGCCGCAAAATGGCCGGTTCGGCTGGCTGACGGCCCGGGCGCGGGCCTGGCGGGAGATGGTTAAGCAAGTGGTGAAGGTGCTAAATCACCAGGAAGCGAAGATCACGGAACAGAACATCAAAGACATCCTTGGGCCAAAGTGGGCTTGGAAAATGGGCAGGCTGCTGGAAGTGGTTTGGTTTGTCGAAGGTGACTGGCAGGACCAAGCCATACGGGAGGAAATAGCTGGCCACAATTTAAAAGTCCAAGTGCGCTGGCTCAACGGTGGCGGCGACCCGGCACGGAAATTTTGGTGGCACGTCACGGAGATTACATTGGATCACCTGCGCCCGTCGCCACAATGGCAAAAAGCGATGGAGGAATTACAGTTGGCGAAAGACTGTGAAATGGCGATTTATCGCGGTCTGGAGGAATTGGCCGAACGTCGCAAGCAGGAAGAGGACAAGCACCGGATGCTACGCGAGTCGTTTCAAGAACTGGCCATTGACTGTCCAGACCCGTTCTGAGCAACACCCTGGGGAAACCCTTCTGATGCTAACGTGAAAGCCAAGGGGGTGGGTTGTCTTTCGCGCCTGGGGACGGAACCACTCAAGCGAAGCATCGTTTATGTTCTGGTTCCGGGCGCGAAAGTCTCAATGTGCTTGGCGAGAATCGCCCCGATGCGTGTGGCTTTGCGGTCCGTCGTGCAAAAGCAGCCAGAACTTGCCTCAAGGGTGCCAGCAATTCTTGCAACTTGGTTGCAAGAATTAACTTTCCTCGCCCGTATAAGAAATGTAAACATCATGTCGCCGCAAAATTGCGGTGAAGGTGTTCAATGTAAAAGAACTAGATTAACAACAATATTGCGTAGCTTTGGCTACCGGGCTGTCCCTTAAAACCGCTAATTTTTTCCAGCCTCCCAGATACCAAGCCGCCACTCGGCGCGGCTTGGCGTACTTTCTGGGAAGGCGCTTAGCGGTGCCTGGGACAGGGTGCGTTGAGTCGCGCCCTTTTAATTCCGGGACAAGGATGCTGGGGATAAATCATGAAAACAACGAAATGGATCGCGGGACTGTTGCTGGTAATAATTGGTTTGTCAGTGCCTAAGCGGGGCTTTGCTCAACCCCCGATGCCTACTCTGCCGGCAGGCGAACTGTTGGACGCTTGGGATTTTTCAGGCACCAATTTTCTAAGCCTTCGCTATTCCGCCCCTACGTCGCTCACGAATGTTTTTCTGGTCCCGACTTGGGCGGGCAACGGCCTGCAAGTGGACGACACAAACGCCGCTTGGATTACCTACGCCGTCGTGGAACCGAGCGGAAAGACAAACCTTGATCTTGCGCAAGGCACATTAGAGACGTGGTTTAGCCCTGACTGGAATTCGTCTGACGGCATCGGCAATTGGGGAACCCTGCTGCAAGTGGGCGCATGGAATACGAACCTTTCCGCCGCAACCGGCGCATGGGGATTGTATATTTCAAGTGATGCCTCCATGCTTTACTTTTCCGCACAAACCAACGGCATGTTTACCAACTACCTAAACGCGCCCATTGCTTGGTACGCCGGAGACTGGCATCAAATTGTTGTGACCTATTCCGCCACCAACAGCGCGTTATATCTTGAAGGCGCGTTTGTCACCAGCGGGCCGGGAATCAGCGTGATTCCGGGGGCGGAAGTGTTGAGCAACGGTTTTTCCATCGGCAGCGACGCCAGCACTGGCCTGCTGCAATCAAGGGGCGTTTTTAACAACCTGGCCATTTTCAATTACCCGCTGGATGCCGATACGATCTCCAACGACTACGCTTACGATTCACAGAATGTGTTTCCGTTGCCTGCCACCGGCTTTGGCTTCGGCGGCTTTCATCCCGATGGCGGCCCATCCAATCCAGGGGGAGCGGGCGGCGGCGGCGGCACTTTCGGCCCGGATTATATTACCCCCTCATACACCACCAACGATTTCTACCTTGAGGTGCTTCCTCTCGGCGTGAATGCGTACACTACCAACGCCAATTACCTCACCATCTTGTTGGAAAACACTACCGCCGACATTGAATATCAACTTCTCAGCACCACCAATTTAAACCCGCCCGTGGTCTGGACGGTGGAGCAAATTCTCATCGGTTCAGAAACCACCAATTTCACCCCGGCCATTGTTTACATGCCCGGCCACCCCACACTTTTCTTCAAAGCCCTCGCGTACACGCTCGACTCTGACGACAGCGGTTTGCCTGACTGGTGGCAGCTAAAATACTTTGGCTACGTTGGTGTTGACCCGTATGCCGACCCGATGGGCGACGGTTATGACAATTTATACAAATTCCAACATGGAATGAACCCCAACATATATTACACGCCCAGCGCTCCCACGGTGAGCGCGATTCTTAACACGAACGGCAATATCGTTGTATCGTGGTCTGCCGCAGCAAATCTCCCAGCCAACGGGGCCGGAGTGGTGACGGGCTATACACTCGAAATTAATGACCCTAATGATGGCACCAATTACATCAATTTTGCCACCAATCAATTAGAATATGCGACACAAGTGGCCCCGTATACATCTCTCTCGGATTATCTTGAGTTCCCAAATTACGACCCGCCCCCGACTTGTGCGCTTAAAATAAACTATGCGAATGGAAGTTCGCAATATTCATCGTTTATCCCGTCTTTTGACCCGACTTGCACTGTCAATGCCGCTGTAATTCGCGGCCCTCAAGGTTCCCTTTATCTTGCGGTGTCCAGCGTGCCAGCTAACGTCGGTGCTATTCGCATCATGTCCAGCGGGGGCGGTCTGTTGTACCCGCTCAATTTTTATGGGTATTTATATTATTACATTTTCGGCGATCTTGAATTCCTGAATGAAAACATCATTAGCCAACCAGGCTGGGTATGCGATTACTTCGACATTCCATTGAGCAGCATCAGCAATGGGCTTTATCAGATACCACCTTCCCAGGCCCCGCTTTTCAGCGCATTCTCTCTGGTAGCGATGGGCGTGGGAAAGAACGGCAATCTCGGCACCCCGGTGCAAGCCTCGCCTGCTTACGATTGGGGCAGTTGGTGGGTATCGGAATATTACGCCTCCCTGAACCTCAATGTGCCCTTTTTGGACGGGCGCACCAATATTCAGCAAAATATAAATATGCTGCTGCGGGGAGCAGGGGTGCAAAACCCCTTCAACTTATATCTGCTTCGGGCTGACCCAGATGTCGGATTTATATGCGATTATGCCTTTTCACAACCGACAAATTATGTTTCGGACGGTTTCTCCGATATTTCAGAAGGCGATACGTTTTCGCCATATCAACAGGATGTGCCCATATATCAGCGCAACGAATTCGAGCCCTTCGAGGAATCCAGTCTGTTTACCAACATGATTTTTAATCTCGACCTGTTTGATTCATCCGGCAATTTTAATAATCAACTGGCCGTGAATGAGTTTTCCAACGGGGATATTGACTTAAATGACCCAACCAAGCTTTTTGACGCATACCTTTATGCAAGTAATAATGCCGCGTATCCCCTTTCGCCGCTGCCGCTTCCCGCGTTGAGTGACGCGACGGAGGCATGGATTTGCTCCCAGCAAAATTATGTTCAAGGGACTGGACCTTACTACCTAGGCTGCTTGCAGTGGAATGGCGGCAATTCATGGACGCTTCCGATAGGGACGCGAAATATCTATGGGCTTCCTATTCTGTCCGTCAAATATTTTGGTGCGGATGCCAATTGGGATACGGTTGGACAGGCGACTGCCTTCAATATGGCAGGTCAAAATTTCTTTCAGTATGTTCCAATTCCGATTTTGTATCCCGCTGGTTATTATTTTGCGCGACCTCAAATTGATCCGGTGCCCGGACAGGGCACTTTTTCTGTCACCAATACCAGTCCGCCGCCGTTCATCATTCCTTTCGGCCAGGAATTTTATCTCACCGCATGGGCCAAACAGTTGGTTTTAAATAGCACCCGGACGGTGTATGCTTACCCGCAGCAATATTTTGACAAGGCGTATTTGGCGGATGCCAATGGCAACATTACTACGAATCAGACTGGTATCCTTTCCGAGTATGGGGACTTTTTTCCCACCGAACCGGGGAAAGTATTTTTAACGACGCTGCCTGATGCAGCCACAGGCACCGTTGGCACTAATGCGGTGAATGTCATCAAATTGCAATTGGATGTAAACCACGATGGCACGATGGACAGTTCTTTTGCCGGTCCTGACAATACTTCCCCGCAACGCCCGTTTCGTTTCTGGATTAATAACGATACGGATATTCCCGGTGAAGAAGGATTAGACGAGGACGTAGATATGCCTGACAATCCAAACTACAGCACCGGCATTATCAATTGTGAAAGGGACCTTGAAGACTTTGCACGATTGTGGATTGTGGGTTTGCCGGCGTTGCAAGCAAGCGGTGACTACGAGGTCACATTGAGTTGGACAAATATCGTAAGCGGAAATCCGAGCATTGAGCTTTTCAATTCTGTGGAAACCAACGGAGGAATCGGGTATTTGACCGACACGAATGTTGCAGCGGCGCAAACGCAATTTCTACCCATCATTGAGGAGTACAATCCGACCACCCACGGCGCTGCTACAAGCATTGGCACCGTGTCAAATACGTTTACATTTCCGGCGGGCTATTTTACCAGCAGCGGCACCAAATATTTACTATTCGAGGGGGCAAGCACCGGCAACGGGCAATTGGTTTTTACAATCTCGCAATCCGGGACGAATGTCGCATCAACGTCGGCATTCATTGATTTGCATGATATTAAAGATTTCTACGATCGTGCTTACACGACGAATTTTGACAGCGCACCGCCAAGCTCGAAGGTGAGCACGTTTGCGATGGAAAATACCATAGAGCCCGATCCGACCGGCGACACGAATATGATTGTTTTCATTCACGGACTCAACACGAGTGATTTCGCATATTACAACGATGGGGAAACAATGTTCAAACGACTTTATTGGCAAGGATACAGAGGGCAATATTCGACATTCAGATGGCCGAGTCCTGTTTTTTCAGCGATCCCGGCCAATACCAATCAAATCAGCTATCTCGGATTCAATACCGGCGAATTCATTTCGTGGCATAGCGGAGCGGCCTTGAAGGGATATTTGGATTCGCTCACAAATCGCTTTTTGGGGTATAAAATCAATGTAGCGGTTCACAGTCTTGGAAATGCCTGCGCGAACGAGGCAATCCGCGAGGGCGCTCACGTTGACAACTATGCTCTGATGCAGGCCGCAATGAGCGCCTGGGCATTTGACGGAAATAATACCAATCTTATTTACAATTATCTTGCCTCAACCGCCAGCAGCAGCCCCGACACCAACTCACTTGGCGGATACCGGAATTGTTTTACCAATGCGCCGCGACGCGTTAACTTTTACAATGATGATGACTTCGCCCTTTATCGTGCCGTAATCTTAGGTGCGACCATTCACACTTGGGAAGCAAATCAATTGGATTATAAACCGGATACGTTTGTTTATATCGGTGGCGTAAATTATAAATATTCATTTGATGGAACCAATTGCTTTTATTCGTTGATGAGCTCAAGTGGCACTGTTTTGTCGAGCCGCACACTGACCGATGATTTTGAGAAAAAATCATACGTCGCCCGTTCACGCACCAAAGCTGTCGGGGCCGCAGGGCTAAAATACACCCCTAATGCTCTCACGGGCGGCCAGATTGCCGCCAATGTCAGCCTGCAAGACACTACTTTGGGATTTGTCGCCGACGCGCAGTTTGGACCGACTCGTCCAGATCATAGTGGCGAATTTAGCAAGACGATCCAGAATGCTATTCCCTTTTATACGCAGTTGTTGCAACAGGGATTCAAAATAACGCCCGCTCCATAATTCCATGAGAAAAAAAGTCATTATTGCAACCGGAATAGCGATCATAATCCTGCTAATCCTATTTTGGTTAACGCGGACACACGACGTTGCGGAAAACATAGAACACGCCGAGACCAACACGACGGCCCAGGTTGCTGCAATTAGGACACCAGCTTCCAATTCATCCAGCGTGTCTCCCAGCACGCAACCCATCAATGAACGCCAGCAGATGCAGGCGAGCATAGATCAAATCAGGCGGAGTGAAGGAGGGGAAATTGCTATGGCGCAGTCTCCCATAATATTTTACGGGAAAGTCATTGATGAAAGCAATCAGCCCATCAGTGGCGTGCATGTTTCTTACATGGCTCAAACGGTCAATGAATTAAAGCAGGACGCTTTCAATAAGGGCGCGGTCACAAGCGATGGGCGCGGCATGTTCAAAATAGATGGGATTAATGGAATCGGACTAAATCTTGAGCTCTCCCACTCAAACTATTACCCTTATCCCGAAAACTCCACTGGTTTTGACAAACGCAGTGTTCCAATGAAGGGGTATTTTTCCGATAGGGATGAAAGGGCCGAGCTATTCCGAATGCACAGCAAAGGCCATCCTGTGCCATTGATATTTCGTAGTGGCGGGTTTCACGCTCCAAACAATGGAACGATTGCAAACTTTCCACTAAGGGGGAATACCCGCGCTGAAATCTTGGGGCAATTGCAAGTTCAAGGCTGGACCGGCCTTCATTCGGCAACCTACCCTTACGATTGGAAAGTTCAACTTACCATACCGAATGGAGGCATTATTGAAGCCACGAATTATTTTGATTATGTTGCACCTGAAACAGGATATTCCGATAATACTACTATTGAAGTAAGTGGAAGTGAAGGAGTCAGAAAGACGTTTTTTGTGAAACTGCCAGCGGGCTACATTCGTTACAAATTAGAAGTGATTATGGGCAAAGATATGTTTATTTCAGCGGATTATTACTTTAATCCCGATGGCTCACCAAATTTAGAATCAAGCCAGGATATGCACCCAACTCAATGAAGTTGCGCCCCAAAGAAAAACTATTGGCTATTGTAATATTGGCCGTCTTGCTATGTTTCCTTTTGTTTAAATGGCGATCGGCAGAGCCGAATGGAATTAGTATTGAAAGCGAATCAACATCAAGCGCGAAAACCACCAACGAGTCGGAATTCCCTGTGTCTCACACTAATGCTAATCCTGGGTCTGCCATTAGTTCGGCACAAAACCTACAGAAGGAAATCGCGCAAAAAAGACAGGAAATGCAGAGCGCGTCTCAACTGTGGCGAACACCAATTCTTTACTATGGCAAAGTCATAGGTGAAAGCAATCAACCGGTTTCTGGCGTGCAGGTTTCATACAGTGCCGGTGCCTTGAATGACTCCAGAGAGGAGATTTATAATAAGGGAACTGTTACAAGCGATGAACGTGGAATGTGTAAAATTGACGGAATCAACGGCGTTGGGCTAATGCTCCAACTTTCTCACTCAAATTATTATGCTTATCCGAGCAACTCCACTGGTTTTGACAAGCGCAGTCTTCCGAAGAAGGGTTATTTTTCAGATAGTGAAGAAAAAGCGGAGTTATTTTGTATGCACAGTAAGTCACCGCCATTGTGACGCTTCCAATGTCGCTATGCACGTCACTTTCAAGAATGCAAACACGCGGGTGAAGGCATCGGAAGGAAGATGAGCGACGGTCGCGGTAAATAAAATTCTGGTGGTGTCGGCGTTGGTTCAGAATTGCGAGGGGATGGGGGCGCAAGGCTGAACCAATGGGTCCCGTCCTGAAATAGGTTGTCAGGTATGACAACCAAAACGAGCGAGAGACGAGTAGAGATTCGGTATAGCGAGGCCTTCAAAATGGAGGTGGTGAGGGAACTGGAAGAGGGTGGACTTGCCTTTGA
>Ga0182013_10007271_pt1 | contig 12266 bp, 13 predicted proteins | sample 612S2MmetaG_FD_120487 | JGI IMG/M metagenome (GOLD analysis project Ga0182013, IMG submission 120487) | Permafrost microbial communities from Stordalen Mire, Sweden - 612S2M metaG | ecosystem: Environmental > Terrestrial > Soil > Wetlands > Permafrost | place: Sweden: Stordalen | collected...
GTTTGCAGGAATCAAACGGAGTTTTGTTCGGCGAACAAAACGGTCCGGTCACCGTGAATCTGAACGGGCTGAAATTTGAAACCGATTTGGTCGGCGGCCACAAGACGGGCATGTATTTGGATCAGCAGGCGAATTATCAGGCCGTGTCCCAGTTCGCCAAAGGCGGGCAAGTGCTCGACTGCTTCAGTTTTCTCGGCGGGTTCGGTTTGCACGCGGCGCGAGCGGGCGCGGCACATGTTCACCTGCTCGACCAAAGCGAAGATGCGATTGAAGCATCCAAACGAAATGCGGTGACGAACGGCCTGGCGGACAAATGTTCGTTCGACACGATCAATGTTTTCGACTGGCTCAAGAACAACACCGCCGTCAAGCCGCACGAGCGCGTCATCCCGCGCTTTGATCTCATCATCCTCGACCCGCCTTCGTTCACGCGCAACCGCGCGTCCGTGCCGGATGCGTTGCGCGGCTACAAGGAAATTCATCTGCGCGCGTTGAAGCTGTTGAAACCCGGCGGCACGCTGGCGAGCTTCTGCTGTTCGCATCACGTGGACGCCGGTCTGTTTCTGGACTCGCTGCTGTCGGCGGCGTTCGACACGCGCCACATTTTGCGCCGCGTGGCGACCTATGCGCAAAGTCCCGACCATCCGATCATCCCGATGATTCCGGAGACGGAATATTTGAAGGGCTTCGCGTTTGAAAAGGTGCGGTGAAAACTATTTTCGTTTGCAGAAAAAATTTTCGGCCTTTTTTATATCATCAATTTTCCCGGTCTGAAACCATTGACCGTTATGCGGCAGGCAGAAAAGGCGGTTTTGGGCGAGAGCCTGATGCCAGAGGATTTTAACCGAGAATTTCCCATTGGGTGCAGTCAGCAGAACGCGCGGATGAAAAATTCCAATTCCGGCGACGATATAAGGCGCTTCCTGTTCATTCCAGTCAATCGTGTTTTCACGCTTTACGAAAAGATGATCCTCGCCTTTGTCATGTCCGACGGCTTTGGACTTGGATTGCGCGAGCAGCAGGAAATCCATTTTTGAGCCGTCCCAATTTTGTGCCAGACGTTCCAACGCGGTCTCATTTTCATCGAACCAGAGGATGTCGCTGTTGATGCTGAAGAGCGGTTCAATGCCAACAAGCGGCAGCGCCTGTTTCAAACCGCCGCCGGTTTCGAGCGGTGCGGCCTCCTCGGAAATTTTGAAGCTCAAGCTTTTGAACTTGGACAAATAATCCATCAACTGTTCCTTATGATGAGAGACATTGACGATGACTTCTTCGATGCCGTAGGCGAGCAGCCGGTCGAGCGCATACTCGATCATCGGCTTGCCCGAGACCGGGACGAGCGGCTTGGGCATTCGCTCTGTCAACGGCTTCAACCGCGTGCCGTAGCCGGCGGCGAGCACCATTGCTTTTTTAATCTTGCGGCGCATATCGGTCAAACCATTGTTTCACGCCGCTCAGCATGGGATGACGGAGAGCATCCTGCAACAGCCGTCGCACACGCGGCGAATGAAGTTTTTTGTAATCCGGTTTTCCTTCGCGGCTCAACTTTTCAAAAACTGCCAGCACGCGTGCGTGTCGCAATGCCGACAGAATCGCAAGCGAACTTTCAAATGCTTTTGGATCGAGGTTCGGAAAATGAGCAAGGTAATGCGCGAGCATTTTCTCCTTAAGACCGGGCGGCAAATCACGTCGTGCATCTTCCAGAAGAGAAATCAAATCGTAAATGGCCGGCCCTCGATAGGCGTCCTGAAAATCCAGCAGCCCGGCGCGGCGGACGCCTTCGCGCCCGGGCAGCAGCATCAGGTTGGCGACGTGATAATCGCGCAACAACAGAGACGACGGGACCCGATGTGCGAGTGCCAGCGCCTCAAGCCAGACGGTTTTGAATTCCGCGCTGCCCTTTTCTGAAACGGGATTACATTCCAAAAACAATTCCACGTCATCCAGCATTTTTTCAGGATTATAAACACGCAAACCTTTTGGGACGGCCTGCGGATGTCTGTGCAGTGCAATCAATACATCCGTGGCGAGCGTAAAAAGCTTTTCCGGATCAGACTGATTTTCCAGCAGGCGCGCGAATGTTTCGTCGCCGAAATCTTCCAGCAGTAGAAATCCATTTTCAACATCTTCCGCAACAATCTCCGGCGTGCTCAAGCCAATCTGGCGAAGATGTTCGTTGATCTGGAGAAATGGTGCTACAATTTCCCGGATACGCGAAGCGTCCATGAGAATGGCGGTCCGGCCGTCTTTTCTCAGGCGAAAATATCTTCGGGCCGAGGCGTCGCCCGTTATTAGTTCAAGCGCCGAGTCCTTCCATGCAGTGATTTTGAGAAACTCTCTTGTGGCGGTCATTTGAGCAATTCACGCTGCCAGTTCATCAATTCTGACGAATGCTTTTCCCAGTCTCGGGACAAATCCCCGAGCGTCGCCTTGCTGGCGATGAGTGTCGGGTCTATGCCGAGCTTGCGAGCGTGCGCGTCGCGGATTTTTTCCAGTTCGCGGAAGCGACGAAATTCCACCTCGCTGGGACGATGAAATTTATGCCGCAGCACTTGCGGTTGATTGTCGGCTGGAACCTTGATCCCGGCGCGGACGGCTTCCATCAAAGTCTCGCGGCGACGCGGGGACATTTTCGGAGGCAGGATGTTTTCAAACGGCTGGCACGCGGCGGCGGCATCGGAAATGTCCACCATGCGTTCGTGGTTCAATACAAAAAACGGCGGACGGCAATAGGCGATGGCCTCCTTTTCACGCCATTGCCACAGCTCGCGCAAAACCGCGAGCGCGGGGCGGTTCAAAATGGAGCTGCCTTTGACGCGCCAGATGGAATCCGAATCTGCAACGGACGGTCTCGAACATTCTTCTATCAACCGGGCACAGGATTCCTGATGCCACGCGAGACGCCCTTTGGCTTCGAGCTCCGATTTCAGCTTGTCGGCGATTGGCTTCAAATAATGCGTGTCATTGCGAGCGTAAGTTTCCATGCGTTCGGTCAATGGACGTTGCGCCCAGTCGGCTTTCTGCGAGCCTTTGTCCAGCTTCACGCCAAGAAATTTTTCGACGAGAGCGCTCAAACCGAATTGCAGCTCGCCCAGCAAACGCGCCGCGAGCATCGTGTCGAAAATGGCGGTCGGTCTGAATTGATGATGCTTCTCCAGCAAACGCAGATCGTAATCCGCCGCGTGAAAAATCAGTTCGTGTGAGTTGAACTCCTCGAACAGCGGTTCGAGGTTGATTTTCGCCAGAGGATCAACAAGCAGATCGCTGCCGGTGATGCTGATCTGGATCAGGCAGACTTTTTCGGGATAGGCGTGAAGACTGTCGGCCTCGGTGTCGAGCGCGATCCATGGAGCGGCGCGGAGTTTTGGGAGCAGCCCGGCAAGTTTTTCGTTGGTGTCAATCAAGCCACCATTTTTAACCGCAAAGGCGCGACGGCACAAAAGTTTTTTGGAAAATCTTTGCCAACGACTTTTGATTTCCGTTTAATCCCCGCATGAACCTCGCCATCGCATTCTCAATCTGCGCGCAGAAGAGCGCGCCGAAAACCGCCATCTTTTACGGCGAACGGGAAATTTCCTACGCCGAACTGATGGAGCAATCGCTGAAAATGGCGGCGCACCTGCAACACGGTCTTTCCGTAAAGCCCGGCGACCGCGTGGCTCTCTGGCTCAAGAACTGCCCGGAATTTATCGCGGCGGTTTTCGGAATCCTGCACACGGGTGCGGTCGTCGTGCCGGTCAACAATTTCCTCAAACCTGCTGAAGTCTCCTACATCCTGAAAAACGGGGGCATTGACGTTTTGATTTCAGACGCCGAATTAAGCGCGCATTTTCCAGAACTCTCCGCCGCGAGGCCGCAATTGAAAGTGCTCAAGGTCGAGGAATTATCAGACCTTAAAATTCAAAAATCAGAAGTCCAAACATGCTCGCGCAGCGAACAGGATCTGGCCGTCATCATCTACACTTCCGGCACGACCGGCAAACCAAAAGGAGTGATGCTGTCGCACGGCAACCTGCTGCACAATGTCAACAGCTGCCGGATTGTTTTGGAATCCGTGCCGGATGACTGTTTTGCCGTGATATTGCCGTTGTTTCACACTTACATGATGACCGTCGGCATTTTCCTGCCGTTCACCATGGGCGGATCAATCGTGCTGGTGAAATCGCTGCATCCGCCGCGCGCAATGTTTCAGGAAATCTTTTCGCGCCACGCAACGATTCTGACCGCCGTCCCCACCTTTTACCGGATGCTGCTCGGCGCACAACTGCCCAGTCCCCTGCCCATCCGCATTTTTATCAGCGGCTCCGCGCCATTGCCGATGCAGACGCTGAAGGAATTCGAGGAGAAATTCAAAGTGCCGCTCATCGAGGGCTACGGACTGAGCGAAGCCAGCCCGGTTGTTTCCAAGAACCCGCTGCACGGCGTGCGCAAGGCGGGTTCGATTGGCATTCCGATTGCCAATGTGGAAATGAGCTTGCAGGACGAATCAGGAAAATTGCTCGGCGCGAATGAGACCGGCGAAATTTGCGTGCGCGGCGGAAATGTGATGATGGGCTATTGGAACCAGCCCGAAGAGACCAGAAAAGTCTTTCGCGACGGCTGGCTGCTGACCGGCGACGTGGGCCATCGGGACGCCGACGGCTATTATTACATCACCGACCGCAAGAAGGACATGCTGCTCGTCAACGGCATCAACGTCTATCCGCGCGAGATAGAGGAAGTGATCTACCATTTTCCGGGAGTGAAGGAGGCGGCGGTCATCGGCGTGCCGGACTCGCGGCGCGGCGAGCAGCCTGTGGCGTTCGTCTCGGCGGCGGAAGGACAGACGGTGGACGAAAGGACGCTGCACGAATTCATCCGCAGCAAACTGGCGGATTACAAGGTCCCGAAACAAATCATCTTCCTGGCCGCGCTGCCAAAAAATGCGACGGGGAAAATCTTGAAAACGGAGTTGAGGAAACTGGCTGCTTCTAACCGGACGAATTGATTTAATTGGTTTCAAATTATGGCACAAGGTTTCCGCCAAATAAGATTCCTGCGAGCCGACGAACCAGCGTTACCTTTACAATTATTGCAAAGTAAAAAGCAAGGAATGTTAAGACGCATGGAAATCATTTGCCAAACTTGTCCAACGTGAAAAGAGCCCCAAAACAAATTTCCGGCCTGAAGAATGACGGTAACATGTTGGGCATACACGACATGACCCAACACCATAAGGCGGAAGAAGAATTAAAGTCTTCATTAAGAGAAATTCACGATCTCAAGGCCGCACTGGACGAACATGCCATTGTGGCCATCACCGACCCGCAGGGGAAAATCACCTACGCCAACGACAAGTTCTGTGTGATTTCAAAATACTCGCGTCAGGAATTGCTTGGGCAGGATCATCGCATCATCAATTCAGGCCATCATCCGAAGGAATTTTTCCGAGATTTGTGGGCAGTGATTTCCAATGGCAAGGTTTGGAAAGGTGAAATCAAAAACAAGGCCAAAGACGGCACGTTCTATTGGGTGGACACAACCATCATTCCGTTTCTCGAAGAAAGCGGCAAACCGCGTCAGTATGTGGCCATCCGCGCCGACATCACCGAAATCAAGCTCGGCGAAAATCAATTGAGGGCTTCTCTCAAGGAAATTGGCTACCTGAAAACCGCGCTGGATGAACACGCGATTGTCGCCGTCACCGATCCACAGGGAATCATGACCTATGTCAACGACAAGTTCTGCGCCATTTCACAATATTCCCGCGAAGAACTGCTTGGACGCGATCATCGCATCATCAATTCAGGTCATCATCCAAAAGAATTCATCCATGATTTGTGGACAACAGTCACCCACGGCAAAGTTTGGAAAGCTGAAATCAAAAATAAAACCAAGGACGGCTCATTCTATTGGGTGAACACGACCATCGTGCCTTTCCTGAACGAAAACGGCAAACCATATCAATACGTTGCCATCCAGGCCGACATCACCAAGCGCAAGCTGATGGAGGAAGAACTCCAACAAATGAACACCCTGCTCGAACAACGCGTCGCCGGGCGGACTGCGGAATTGGAGCATTCCAACCAGGAATTGCGCGAGGCGCTCGAAAGCATAAAAACATTGAGCGGGCTGCTGCCCATTTGCGGCAGTTGCAAGAAAGTCCGCGACGACAAGGGCTATTGGAACCAGATCGAAACATATATCGCCAACCGCACTGACGCCTCCTTTTCCCATGGACTGTGCCCGGAATGTTCAATCAAATTTCTGGAGCAAGGCGGTCTGCCGGTGTCCGACAAGTTGCGTGAAGCCGCCAAAAAGGCGTAGTGAAATTTTAGCGCATTCGCAGAAGTAGCAAGCTCCGAAGCCGGTTATATGTAACTCAATTTTTACTCCACAAAAAGGCAGGCGCCTCCTGCCGCAAGCCGTATTTGCCCTCGACATAATTAATTGAACTCCAACTGGTTTCACCGATTCCCTTTCCGAGTTGCGCTTTGCATCTGGCTTTGCTATTATGCTCACGCCGTTCGGGCATGAAGCGCGGGCGGTAAAAGTTTTTATGGCAGAAGGATATTGCGTCAAATGCAAGGCCAAGCGCGAAATCGCAGATGGCGTCGAGGAAACGATGAAAAACGGGCGCAAGGCCATCAAAGGCAAATGCCCGACTTGCGGCACGGTGATGTTCAAGATTCTTGGCGGCAAGGCCGCTCCAACCATAACAATTAATCCCCCGGCCAGCTAATTATGTCACAACAGCTCGCCTACGTCATTCTAACCCCTTATTCGCTCTATAAATCGCGCAACGGCGGCATCCTGAGCCGGCTCATCTCGCGCACGAGCCTGGACCTGGCCGCCATGCGCATGTTCGCACCCAGCGCCGAGCTGGTGAAGGAATATGCCAACAACATCGTTTCCGCACCGGACAACCACGACCGGAAAATACAGGAGCTGCTCCGCGATTATGTCCTCCTGAATTTTGCACCCGATCCGAAAACAGGCCGTCGACGCCGCGTGATGATGATGGTTTTTCGCGGCGATGACGCAGTGCGCAAAGTGCGCGCGGTCGTCGGCAACCTGAGTCCCGACCGTCGCGGCGGCGAAACCATCCGTGACACCTACAGCGATTTGATCATGGATGAGGACGACGGTCGTGTCCGCTATTTTGAGCCTGCCGTGCTCGCCGCGCCGAACGAGCTGGAGGCGGAAACAAAATTAAAGCTGTGGGCGCGCTATTCCGACAGTGACGGAGGTCTGCTGGAAAATGTCATCGCTTATCCGCCGGGTGAAAAGGGCGAGCGCACGCTGGTGCTCATCAAGCCGGACAATTTTAATTTTGCGACGGGCCGCCCCGGCAATGTGATTGATTTCTTTTCGCGCACGGGACTTTACGTCGTCGGCGTGAAGGTGCTTCACATGAGTGTGGCCCAGGCGATGGAATTCTACGGCCCGGTACGCGATGTGCTGCGCACAAAACTCAAGGAAGGCGTCAGCGAACGTGCGAAGACGGTTTTGGAAAAGGAATTCACCTTCAAGATTCCACCTGCCGAGCAAAAGTCTCTTGGCGACATCCTCGGTCCGCTGCACGGCGACAATCAGTTCGACGTGATCATGCGCTTCATGTCCGGACGCATACCCTCTGAATGCACGTCGGAAGAAGACCGGCAAAAGCCCGGCACGCAAAAATGCATCGCGTTGGTTTATGAAGGCGTCGGAGCCGTCCGAAAAATCCGCGATGTGCTCGGTCCGACCGATCCATCCAAGGCCCCCCCTGGCTCGATCCGCCGTGAATTTGGCTCGAACATCACGGTCAACGCAGCACATGCCAGCGATTCGGTGGACAACGCCCAGCGCGAATTCGCCATCGTCAAGCCAGGCGAAAACAATTTCAAGCAGGTGGTCGAGGAGTCTTATGGAAAATTGTAGGCGCGCAATTTCTCCAGCAATTGCGCATCCGCAGCAGGAAATTCAAAGCCGCCCAATTCCTGCCTGTCAATCCATTTAAAGGCCGCGCAGCCGAGCGGTTGTGGATCGCCCCAAACCAGTTCGCAAACAAAGAACTTAAGGTGGACGGACTTCTCGGGATAATCGTGGGTGATTTCCTCGAATAGTTTGCCGGGTGAAACTTCAACTCCGAGTTCCTCCCGGATTTCGCGCACGAGGCATTGCTCGAAAGTTTCACCGGTTTCAAGCTTTCCCCCGGGAAATTCCCAAAGTCCTCCCAGATGTGCATCTGTTTGGCGTTTGGTGATGAGCAGTTTGCCGTTGTGGAAGATGAGCGCGGCAGAAACTTCAGTCAAAGTGTGGGGTGAGAAGTTGGAAGTGCGAACCGAAGGCGTTTGCTTGTTCATACTTCAGCCCTCTCACTTCTCAATTCGGATTCATCTTCCGACGCTCTTGTAAATCCAGCCGAGCCTTTCCATTTCGACAGGGTCAAACAGATTGCGTCCGTCAAACAAAATGGGATGCGTCAGCCCTTTTTTGGCGCGGTCAAGGTCGAGCTGCTTGAATTCTTCCCATTCCGTTGCGACAACCAGAGCGTCGCATCCTTCGGCCACGGCGTTCATGTCGTCAACATAGGTCACGTTCGGCAAAAGCGACATGGCCTTTTCCATCGCCTTCGGGTCGTGGACGCGGAGCGTCGCTCCGTCCTTCAACAAGCGCTGGCAAAGGTCAATCGCCGGCGATGAGCGCACGTCGTCCGTGTTCTGCTTGAACGCGAGGCCGAGCACGCCGATTTTCTTGTCCTTCAACACCCAGAGCGTGTCGGTGATCTTTTTGACGAAGCGGTCCATCTGGTCGGCGTTGATTCGCTGGACTTCCTTGAGCAGTTTGAACTCATAGCCGACCTGCTCGGAAATCTTGATGAACGCGCTCAAGTCCTTCGGAAAACAGCTGCCGCCAAAGCCGATGCCCGCGTTGAGGAACCGGCGCCCGATGCGCTCGTCCAGACCGATGCCCTGCGCGACCTCCTGCACGTTCGCGCCGGCGGCCTCGCAGACCGTGGCGATGGCGTTGATGTAAGAAATTTTCAGCGCGAGAAACGAATTCGCCGCATGCTTGATGAGTTCGGCGGAATTGATGTCGGTGACGATAATGGGCGCCTTGAACGGCGTGTAAATCTCGGTCATCGCCGCCACCGGCCGCGGCGAGCGGACGCCGATGACCACGCGGTCGGGATTCATCAAATCGCCCACGGCAAATCCTTCGCGCAAAAACTCCGGGTTGCTGACCACGTCGAATTCCACCTTTGCGGCGCAATATCGTTTGATGGTCTCGGAAACCTTCTCGCCCGTCTTCACCGGCACCGTGCTTTTGTCCACGACAATCTTATAGCTCGTCATGGCGGCGGCGATGTCGCGGGCCACCTTTTCAATGTAGCTTAAATCCACCGAGCCGTCCGGCTGCGGCGGCGTTGGAACGGCGATGAAAACCACATCCGAATTCTGGACGCCCTCGGCGGTGCTGTTCGTGAACAAAAGGCGTCCGGCGGCCACATTTTTCTTCACGAGCTCTTCAAGGCCCGGCTCGTAAATGGGGATTCCCCCGCCCTGCAACTTTTTGACCTTGGCCGCGTCGTTGTCCACGCAGATGACCTGATGCCCGACCTCCGCAAAACACGTTCCAGAAACTAGACCAACATAACCCGTGCCGATGATTGTAAGCTTCATTTTCTCAGTGGCTCAATTGAAACGGCACGTTGGCGGCCGGCAGGGACACAGCCGGACCCGTGGCTGACGCACCCGTGGCTGATGACGACTTTGCATTCAGCTCCATCGCCCGCACCGAAGCTTCAGAGCCAAGCGCCCCGTTGGGATTCGCATGCATCACCTCGCCGTAAAGGGCGATCGCCTCCTTGAACTTCCCCTGCGTCTCATAAATCCGGGCGATGGCCAGCTTTGCCACACCCGTTCCCTCCGCATCAGACAGGCTGCCGATGGCCCGCTGATAGGCGTCCACCGCCAGATCCGGTTTGCCCTGCGCGTCAATGCACGCCGCCACGCCGAGCGCCGCCTGGCCCGAAAACGCGCTGTCAGGATGCTGATCGAGAAAATTTTGGAATTGCGTTTGCGAGTCGGCATACCGGCCCGCCTCAAACAACGAAGCCGCCGCCTGCAGCAACGCGCGCTGCCCAGCGAGCGTGGACGGATGGTCTGCGGCAATTTTCAGGCAGGCATCGGCCAGCTGGCTCCCCTCCGTGGATATCATCACGGATGTCAGCGCCTGACCGGCATCCACTTCCCCCTTGCTCTTCTCCCATGAGACAAAGGAAAAAATGAAAATGGCGGCAATGATGATGCCGACACCAATGATGATCCGCTTCTTGTTGGCCTCAATCCATGGCCATAGTTTGAAGAAATAAACAGCCGTTGCGTCTTGTGCTTGCATAATGGGGGTGCAATGTTTCGTTTGAGGCCGGAAAACGCAAGCCTGAAATGTCAAAATCCCGGCGGCGGCGGACATTCTTCCAAAAAACCACCCCTGGTTTGCAAATAAAACAGCCGGAACAATTGCTCGTTCCGGCTTGATGATTTTATTTTTGTCCGTCCACAATGGCGACCACTGCGTAAGCAGTGGCCGACCGCAAGGATTTACATGCACATGTGGGAAATGGGATCGCTCCAGTCGCTGTAACCAGTCAGGCCGCCCACCCCGCGGGCTATGAGCGTATAAACAATGCCCGGAGTGAGTCCCGGAACACAATGTTGCGACCCTGCGTGGAATCCACCGTCTTTAACACCTTGCCATCGGGGGTCGAAACCTGGACTTGATAAGAATGGGCGTTGGCCACCGGCGGAATATGGGCGATCAGTTGGCCGGAAATGCCGTTGTCAACTGTAAGCGTCGGCGTGTCGAGTTGCGATTGCGCGCGGTTGGTATTGGTCTGCACATAGCCCGACGAGAGAAGCATGGAAAGAGTGAGTCCAAGAATGGATTGAACATAGGCCGCATTAACTCTGAGCGCGTTTTCGAGCGGAAGACGCGCCTCGGCCTTGGCCGCAGTATGGTCGGTGCCGCCATGACCGGTGGCAAGCAGCGCCGCATGAAATGTTTTTTGAAGCGCATCCACTTCCGCCGGTTTTACCGTGGGATTGGGAAACGCCGCATTGTTGGTCATGCAGGTGACGTGCTGTGCGGCAAAGTTGTCAAACTCTGGATCTGGCAGGCCCACAAAGGCGAGAGAAACTTTTATTATGTCTGGCATGAACCGAGTTTCTCAGGAAATGAATTTTATGTCAATATAAAAATTAGATAAATATTTAATTTAATCATTAAATAGAGATGATAACTTATGTCTATTATTTAGCAATAAATGGTTAAACAAACACTTTTCACCGAAGCAGATTTGTCAGTTTTAGATGAGCCAAAGTGTCTCACTGAACACCAGAAGCCATTCTTCAAGTGTATAAAAAGAACCATTTTTAAACCTTTGTTTATGACGAATAAAGGTTTGTTCGTCTCGGACAAAGGTTTGTTTATGACGGATAAAGGTTTATTTGAGCCAAACAAAGGTTTATTCGGCTCCAATAAAGGTTTGTCTGTGAACAAAAAGGTTAAAATAATGACCGATTTAAGGCTTTCAACGGCTGATTTAGCCATTTTTCTGGCACACACAATCTGCAACAACCACCGCAGCAAACACAATAAAACCCCGTTCGATGGCAAAATGGCATATCCCCATTTTTCGCCGCCGAATATCTGTTAGACGCCGCTCGCATATAGCCTTTATGTTGCTCCCTCCCGTCGATGCAACCCGTTTTCTAACAGCATACAAAGCGATGCTTGAAACTTCCGCACACCGGTCGCTACGCGGCGCACACCACTACGCCGAAGCCCGCAATGTATTCTTTGGGAATAAGAAAACGCTTAAGAACCCTCCAACCGCAGACACGGAATTGCTTAAAGCTCTCGGAACGGCATCGTTCGGCCAGTTCATGGTCTGCCGTCACATGGCACGAGGCACGGAAATGGTTGGACCGAGATACCAAATCTTTCGCGTGAGAGGCGTCACTACCGAGCTGCGCCACTTGATGGATCCTTGGGTCATAGTTCGGACAGCTATCATGCAGTTTGCAGGAATTTGGATCTGTGATGGCCTTATCCAGTCCGACAACATCCACATTGGCCCCAACATGAGGAAAGATCTCCTTGCAAAAATCCGCGTTGCCTAACACCTATCAAGCCCGATAGGTCAATAGGAAAAAAGCATTCACGCCGGAAAAGTTACCTATTCCGTTTTAGCGTCCAACGAACGTGCGTTCCCGCTTAATTTCAATTGGCAGCTCGGA
>Ga0182013_10007273_pt1 | contig 12264 bp, 12 predicted proteins | sample 612S2MmetaG_FD_120487 | JGI IMG/M metagenome (GOLD analysis project Ga0182013, IMG submission 120487) | Permafrost microbial communities from Stordalen Mire, Sweden - 612S2M metaG | ecosystem: Environmental > Terrestrial > Soil > Wetlands > Permafrost | place: Sweden: Stordalen | collected...
ATCAACTGCCGAAGATGGGTCACGGGGAACCTCCTGTGACCCGAGGCTTACACAGCCGACAATGTCCGGGGAAAGCCCACGCCGCAGCGTCCGTCGCGCCAGCGACTTAGTTCAAACGCCGATTCCGCCAGGAAGGACACTCGGTTGTCGCCTTCCCATTCGGGAAACCCAGATGCTGGAGAAGCCTACTTCGTACATCTTCTTCATTCCATGATATATATCGCACGGTATCACGCATCCCATTCCACTGTTTCTGTTCTGGAGGGGCGACGTGGGCGGCGGGCCAGGGCAATCTCATTCGATCTCAAAGTCTCCCCGGCGACGCTCTGGAACTACGCGGCGCTGGCTGTGTTGCACATCGCGTTCCTGCGCAAGGTCTCTGCCTTCGACTCGCGCCCATGCCTCGGCGCGCTGTGCGCTCCTGTCGTGCTCTCGGTCGCCCGTGGGCCAAAGACGGCTTCAGCGGTGCGCTCCGCGTAGTTGGTCCAATTGCGGTTCTCAGCCTTGCGCCCCTGGCTGGCGTTTTCCTTCAGAGCTCGCGTGATTGCCTGTTGATCGTGGCCCGTTACGCGCATTCTTACCGCAATCATCCAATCAAGCTGTGATGCGTTCCGCACCTCGATACGGTTGAGGATGTCGGTTTTGTGCAACTGATACGCCATGCTCGGCGATGGCATTCCAGCCGGAATTACCTGAACTGGGCGCCCCTCGCTGGGACCGCGAACGATCTCCCGGCGCAACTCTGGATTGGCGATCTTGAATCCATGTTGCGCGGCAAGCTGCGCGCAGAGTTGCTTGAATTCGTTGGGGCCGGCGATGGTCAGTGTTCCCCACTTCTGTGCGCCCAACTGGAGCGCGGCCAAGACGGCAGCCTCGTCCTGCGCGTACCAGACATCGATACGCTTTCCACGATCCGTAAAGCTGACGTGGCTTGGATCGGAGCGCGATGAATAGTGAATCTCATTTGCCAGCGTGTGCGGTGACGGACGCACCTGTGCGGTGAAGTCGCGGATGTCGCGCTTGCGTGGTATATCGTCTTCGTCTCCAAGAATTGCAGTACCGGGCGTCTCCGTATCCCGATACCTCCATTGCTCCGCGAGCTGTGGCTCTCCCTGCTCGACAAGAAACTGCTCGAAGGTCTTGCGCCGGCCGAACCGCATGCGGAGAGTGTCACGCTCGCGCTTTTGCCGCTCCATCAGCTCGGCTCTGCGCTTGGCGTGATCGGCGGCCAAGAGGCTCCTGGCCACATTCAAGGCATCGCCGGACCACTTGCCGCCCTGGTAAAGCGCGAACCGCTCTTTGCGGAACTCCGCGGATTGCATCTCACGCGCGGCGTGATGATCCATGCGCTGCTGGATCTGGGCAGCCTCCTTTTGTCTGCGATTTGCTACGAGTGTCCTGCGATACTCAGCCCGGTTCGCTGGCATATCCGGGCGAAGAGGCTCGGCTGTGCGCGGCAGGGGCGCCATTGTATTGCCGCAGCTATCAGGCTGAAATTCGCCCAACCGCTCCTCCATCCGTGACCTGCTGAATTCACGTCCGATGCAAGAGGCCTTGAGCGGCTGGTCTCCGACCCAGAGCATTTTTCCTTTAGACGCTGCTTTTCCGTTTCAGTTACTCTGCGGCAACCGAAGGTTACCGCACAGCTCCCGACTGGGGGAGACGTGTCCCTATACTCCCGACGCCGTAGGCGGCGTTGTTCTTCGGTGGGAACGGCTCACTGCCGTTTACAGATGTAAACACGGCAAGGCCGCCCCGGAAGGCGGCTCGCGGTTGCTGCACTACACCGGCTAAGGGAAAACTCTCAGCGCTCTGCTGCGGGAACTTCCACGCGATAGCACACTAGACTCTCGACCGGACCCAACGGCGTAGCGCGATGAGTCTGGTTCAGCAGGAACGTACCCGATCCCTGAAGCGCTTGTTCTGATTCGGCCTGGCTAAGGATTCGTGGATGCGCTTCATCACAAGACTTGTCTCGAACTGCGCGCCCTTGGAAGGGCTTCTCGCCGTCCAAAACGTCTTGACTCAATTGGCTCTTGCCAAATCCCTCGAAAACCACTTTGACAAGCGGTTGCGGATTTCCCGCGCTTCCGAGGTCTGCTACTGTCACCTCAAGATTCTTAACGAACGATGCCTGCTTCAAGCCGTGATACATCGGGTCGTACGCGATGATGGTTCCCCTAAGATTTCGACTTCTCCCAAGGGCGTAGATCGTTGGCAAGCCGAGCACGAAGAGGGCGATTACAGGGATGAACTGCCGCGCATTCTTCATTTGGGTTTCTCCACGCTGACCGGATACCCGGCAGCATTCATGCCCGAGTGAACCGACGCTGCTGGAATCGGCGAGACAAAATTGATTCTCATATTCTCGGTCGTACCTGTTCCGTGAACTTGGAACTGCTGCGTAAAGCCAAAAGCCATCCCAGTTTGGGCGTTACCGTAAAGCCCAGTGATTCGACCTGGATCAAGCCCTGGAAAGCCCAGGCCAGTCGCCCAGTTGTGGCTAGCTTCAAACCCCCAACCTTGCGATTCTCCGTACCCCTCAAGGGTTTCGTGACCAATGAGGCCAGCAGAGGTCATCCCCCCGGCGTTCTTGGGGCTGTCTAGGAGTCCGGCTTGGTCAAACGCAATGGTGTGCGTTCCTGTGTGATTCCCATCTGATCTGCCGAAGAAGACAGACGAATCTTTGCCACCGTCGATGGCGTTGATCGTCACGTGATTTTTTGTGTCATCGATAGCCTTCAAGAACTGTTTGTCGCTCTTGGAAAGGTCTTTTTTGTCGATGTCACCGACCGTCTCGACCTTTCCGTTCTTGTCGTAGTCGATCTTGAAGGACACGTCCTTTTGCAGGGCGCTCAGATAGTCCGCGCATCTCGTCCCGCCGCAGGTTATATCCAACCCCGTTGGATCGGTAACTGTCAGCGGATTATTCCTGGCGTATGCGTAGAGATTCAACTGCTGAGGATCGGCCAGACGGTGCATCTCCAGATACATCGGGTCCGGACTCATGAATCGGCCCATTGACGATGCATAGTACCTTGCCCCGAAGTAGTCGTTGCCGGATTCGGAGTCTCGTTCTTTGCCGGTAAAGTGGTGCTCGGTGGCGTCTGTGCCGGGGCCCAAGCAATTCGTGACGCGGGGGTTACCCAGGTCATTGCCGAAGGGCAGGCTCATGCAACTCAACTCCGTCTCCCCCGTTCCCGGTCCCGTTGGCGTTACCTGCACCCGCATGGTACCCAGCGGATCGGCCAGCGCGAAGTGCAACCCGTTCGGAGCGTTACCGCTGAAGTCATAGGTAGCCAGCAACTTGCCGCCCGTGAAGACGTTGGTGTGCTGTACCTCCCCGGAAGAGCTGTTCAACTCCGTTACCTGCTCGCCGCCCAGGCCGACCAGATATTGGAGAGTAGATGTGAATTGGTTGGCCGACGTAGGCGCGTTGCAACTTGAAGGCAAGGACGTCAGCGTCCCCTTGCCTATGCGGGCTCCCGAGGCATCGTAAAGGTACTGCTCGTAGAGTGTTCCGCCGCTGCCGCTTGGGTAACCGACAGCGCAAAGGCGCCCCTCCGCATCGTAACGGTAGTAGTTGGCATCTAGGTTGTCGTAGAGCACATTGCCCGCCAAGTCATAGGTGAAGCCAGAAACCTGGTTGCTGGAAGTCGGTGTTGTCACCGTCCGTTGCAGATTGCCATTGGGCCCGCTGGCGCAAGGCGTGGGAGCGTTGTTGAACGTCTCCAGAGTTCGGTTGCCGAAGCCGTCATAGGTCCAGCAGCCAACCGCATTGATATACTGAGGGGCTATGCTCGTGGTCGCAGTATTCTGGGCCGTCGTGAGCCGGTTCAGGGTGTCGTAGTTGTAGTTCCAGTTCCCGATGACCAAGTCCTGGTAATACGTGAGGTTCCCAACACTATCGTACCCTGAACTGCTCCCGTTGAGAGCCGCGAAAGAGTAGAACGGATCATCTGTTTCCGTGATGATCCGGTCGCGGATGTCGAAGTTGCGGCTTACCTGCATGACGGGTGTCCCTGAGCCAGGCATTATAAGACCCAGTTGCCCGTTGACCAGGTGTCCCCATGGGTCATAGGCGGCCGGGCTGGTCCCGTTCGCTTGCAGCAGGACCGGCGGGTAGGTTGAGGTGATCCAGCCAAAGGGTTGCGGGCTTGCTTGCGCGACGGACAAATGCTGGGCTCCGTCGTAGGTGAACGAGAATCCCAATCCCAGGCCAATCGACTGCGATGCGAGGCCATTGTCATGCCGGGATAACCAAGATTACTGCAACTGCCGTCAGTCGCGAGGCCGAAAGCCGTGGGCGGGGCAATCGTATTGATCTTTTCGTCAACCGCGGTGATCTCGCGGATGGAGTTGCCTCCAGCGTTGGCGAGTCCAACGGTCCAGAGATAGATATTGCCTGATTGATCGATGGCTATGTTCGTGACGCCATAGAGGGAGGCGTACGTGGCCAATCCGCCGTCACCGCAGGTATACAAACTCACAGCCAGGTTGCAGGTGCCTTTGCCGTCTGTCGAGTCGTAGGTTTGGTAGGTGAAGTTCTGACCGGCAACGGAGGTGATGATCCCGGTGATGGTCTCGGTACGGCGCATGGTTGTGCACCTGCCGCAGTCGTTTCCGTTTCTGGCGACCTTCCGGCACATGGCCATGGCGCTGGGAGCTTCGCCGGGGTAGAACGGCCTCGCTCCACCGAAAGACATCCCGATTAACCTGAGGCAACCGACAGCACAGGAAAGCCCTGTCCAGAAACCGCTGCCCCGTCGCCGCCAAATGCCAGCCAGGCGCGTCGACACGTCCTGCATCGACAAATCACGCCGCCCAAAGCATTTTCGGCAATCTCGTGCCGCCTAAAAAGCAATTCGCTATGCGTTCATGAATAATGCAGGCTAGGCCTCGCGCATGATGTAGATGGCGATGGGTGTGTGCAGTGGTGCGAAGGCCTTGTAGCGATCCATCTCCTCAATCAACGCGGGAGTGATGCGCTGGTTTGTCTGAACTGTAGGGCCGCCCGAAACCATTCGGTGGCCGATGGCCGACGGTGCGGGGAAGTCTTTGGAATGCAGCGCGTCAGCCACCAGCTTGAAGGCAGCGGCGCGTGTGGGTAGAGGCGGGGACTCATCGACCAGCTTCTTCCCTTTGGCGTCCTTGATCCAGAACTCGCCCTTATCGGTGCCAATGCCGTCGACTGAGCCCTCGTGGAGTTTCGACGGCTCACCGTCGCCGGTTCCATACACGGAAAACTTGATCGAGGAGGAGCCGCTGTTCAAGACCAATATAAACAAGCCCGCCATGAACACAACCCTTCACTGATAGCTTCAACCGAAAATGTCGACGCCTCTCGTTGAAGTAGTCGACTTAGCACCTCTTTTCTAAATAATGAACAGTCAGTGTTCTGGTCACAATTGATCGGACTCCCGGTTGTGTTCTCTCGGATAGTGGTCATGGCAGCCCCGCGATAGTCTGCCACATCTGGGCGTGCTGAGGAGTGGACCATGAACGCAACAGCCGTGTCAATCCCATCGAGAACTCGTTCCTCTATGTCGTTCCTCTGTACTTGAAGGCTGAAGGTACGAATTTTCCCCAACTGAAACGAGTGATTGTTGCGACGGGAGATAAGGTCGTCATGGAACCGACGCTCGACGAAGCGCTTGGCTCGTTGTTTGGGACAGCACCTGTGCAATCGGGGCCGTTGGCGGGGAAACAAGCTGGGACGCAGGCACCGTTGTCGAAGGCGACGCGGGATCAAGCTGAGGCTCAACTTGCAGAGGCGCAAAAGGCGCTCAACGCGCTCAAGCAGTTGCTGGCGAACCCGGCTCAATAGCCTTCCAAGGCGAGAATCCCTGAGCAGACAGACTCCGATATCCGGAGTTGGAACAGGAAATGAGGAGACTCAAATGAATTCGCAAATGCTGAGAGATACCGCACAGGCCCTTGTCGCAGACGATAAGGGCCTGCTAGCGATGGACGAGAGCACACCGACCTGCAACAAACGATTTGCCAGCCTGGGGATTCCGCAGACCGTCGAGGCACATCGCGCGTATCGGGAGATGATTGTCACAACTGCCGGGTTAGGAGAGTGCATCAGCGGCGCCATCCTCTACGACGAGACGATCCGTCAACAAAAGAGCGACGGCACCCCTTTTGTCAAAGTCCTCATCGATGCGGGAATCATTCCTGGAATCAAAGTGGATGCCGGCGCCAAGGCGTTGGCGGGACATCCCGGTGAAAAAGTGACTGAAGGCCTGGACGGATTGCGCGACCGCCTTGCTGAATACGTTGGCATGGGCGCGCGGTTTGCCAAATGGCGCGCAGTTATCACCATTGGCGACGGTATCCCCAGTTGGGGTTGCATTCATGCCAACGCACATGCACTGGCCCGCTATGCGGCGCTGTGCCAGGAAGCAGGTCTCGTCCCTGTCGTTGAGCCTGAAGTGCTGATGGATGGCGAGCATACGCTGGACCAGTGTCGCGAAGTTACGGACGAAGTGCTGCGAACTGTGTTCAGCGAGCTGTTTGCGCAACGGGTCATGCTGGAAGGAATCATTCTGAAATCTAACATGGTGCTTCCTGGATTGGCCTGCCCCAAACAAGAAGCTGTGGAGGAAGTAGCCGATGCGACGGTGAATTGTCTCTTGCGAGCCGTTCCCGCTGCCGTTCCGGCAATTGCGTTCTTGTCAGGCGGCCAATCCGCGGAGTTGGCCTCGGCTCGTTTGAATGCGATGAATGCGAGATTCAAGGCGCGGTTACCCTGGGCGCTGGCATTCTCGTTTGCGCGCGCCATCCAGCAGCCGGCCTTGGAGCTTTGGAAGGGGCAGGAGGCCAATGTATTGGCGGCACAGCAGGCTTTGGTTCACCGCGCACGTTGCAACCAGGCTGCGCGCCGCGGCGAATACTCCGCGGCGATGGAACGGAGTTGACCGAATGCATCCAAACACCTGTCTGCAACTGAGAGTTGGAAGATAAAGCATGAATCAAATGCCGTTGTATCCCTTGCGCTTCGCGCCTATCTATCAGTATCGGCTGTGGGGCGGCAGGCGGTTGTCCAACCTGCTAGCCACGCCGCTTCCGGGTGACGGACCCGTCGGAGAAGCATGGGTGCTCAGCGACCGCGACGATCATCAAAGCCAGGTTGCCAACGGACCGCTCAAAGGGCAAACCATCGGTGAATTGATGGAAAACTTTCGCGACCAACTGATGGGGCGGTCGGCCTCTCGCTTCCGCCGCTTTCCGCTGCTCCTCAAGTTTCTTGATGCACGCGAAATGCTTTCAGTGCAGGTGCATCCCAGCGATGCGCACCCAGACCTGATTCCAGCGGGGGAATCCGGGAAGACCGAAGCGTGGGTTGTGATTGAAGCAAATAAAGGAAGCCGCATCTATGCGGGCCTGAAACCGGGTACGACTGCCGGCGATCTGCGGCATTCACTTGCCACCGGGACAATCGCGGACCACCTCGTGAGCATCGTCCCGAAGCCAGGCGACAGCGTTTTCATTCCTGCTGGAACGGTTCACACTTTGGGCAACGATGTTGTTGTCTTCGAGGTCCAGCAGAACAGCGATGTGACATTCCGCCTCTACGACTGGGGCCATGTCGACGCGAAGACGGGGCAGCCACGGCCACTTCAGGTCGATCAGGCGTTTGCCAGTATTGATTTTGCAAACTGCAACGGTGGCCTCGTGACTCCCGTTGTGGTGACCACCACGCCTGTGGAGCGCGAAAGACTCTTTGATTGTGAGCATTTCCTGTTGTGGCGCCTGCGCGGAGAATCACCGTTTAGCGTCGGCGCCGCGGAAATGCCGCGCGTGCTCGTTTGCATTGAGGGCTCGGGGTGGATCGAAGACGGCGGCTCCGCATATGGCATCGACAAGGGCGAAGTATGGCTCTTGCCCGCGGTGGTCGGCGCATGTGAATTTCACCCCAACAACGCAGTGACCTTGTTGGAGATCGCGCTGCCCGAATCGTCTTAAACGGGTCAATAACCAGAGAGTCAGAGTGACCGGAAACTCCGATTGAGACTGCATGAAGCGAGAGGTGGATGAATGGTGAAAAAGCTGATTGTCTTTGATCTCGACGGAACGCTCGCCGCAAGCAAATCGTCACTCGATGCCGAGATGTCGAATCTCCTCCATGACCTGCTCGGTGTCGTCAAGGTTGCGATCATCTCCGGAGGCGCTTGGCTACCCCATCGAATAGGCCGACGGAAGGAAAGCCGATGAAAAAGGCAACTGGGATCACATGCATATTTCTGGATATTGGCGGTGTCCTTCTGAACGATGGGTGGGATCATCTGGCCCGGAAGCGGGCAGCGAAGAACTTCAAACTGGAGTGGGCCGAGATGGAGGATCGCCACGCCCTCACGTTCGAGATCTTCGAGGAGGGCAAAATCACATTGGAAGAGTATTTGAGCCTCGTGGTGTTCCACAAAAAGCGGAGCTTCACACGCAGCCAGTTTCGGCGTTATATGTTCGCGCAGTCGGAGGCCTTTCCGGAAATGATCGAACTTGTCGCTCACCTCAAGCTGAATCTGGGGTTGAAGATAGCGATCGTCAGCAATGAAGCACGTGAGCTGAATGCATATCGGATTCAGAAGTTCGGCCTGGACAGGTTGGTTGATTGCTTCATATCGTCCTGCTTTGTCCACATTCGCAAGCCCGCCGCGGATATCTTCAGGCTTGCTCTGGATATAGCTCAGGTGCGGCCCGCCCAGGCTGTCTTCATCGACAATACCCCGATGTTCGTTCAGATCGCTGAGGGTCTGGGAATTCAAGGCATTCTTCATACAGACTGCAAATCCACGCGTGCCAAGCTATCCCACCTCGGACTGAATGCCGAATGAACCGTGGGTTGTAAGGCTCGCGTAGTTTTGGTAGTGCGCTCTGCAATGGAAGTTCCTGTGTCTCGCTGGTGTTCACTTCTTGCTTCCCGGCATGACGACCCGCTGCATCCAGGAGTTTCCGCGCCCGTTCACGATTCCGAGATTGTTTATCAGCGTTGCCAGACAATCTGGTCAGCTTCGAGCGGCACGAAAGCATTGGGGTGGTGGGGGACGATGCGCGCGGTGTAGTCGCTGGCGGGGCGCGTTGCGGATACGTGGGTCGAATAGGTCAGCACACCCGGTGAATCGGGGCAGGGTTCCGGTGCAGTCATTACTTCAATTGAAGGCATACCTCCGTGCATTGAGTCTGCATAAAGTTCGACTTGTAGTTGATCGCGCGTGAGGGCGCCAGGAGAAATCTCGGCCTGAAAGAAATGCTCGCCATCGTGCGTCTCGCTTTTCACTGAACCAAAACGCACCGTATTCCAATGCCGGTCAAGGTCCTGCTTCCAGCGGAGCAGACTTAAGCCGAGCGCACCATCGTCCGCTGCACGATCGCGATAGCCCGACGCTGCAGGCAGATAATGATCCTCGGTGTATTCACAGATAGCGCGCGTCGCAGAGAACTCCGGCGTGAGCCGCGCCATGCTTTCGCGGATGCGCCCCAGCCACTTCGATGGCATGCCCGACTCATCGCGCTCGTAGAACTCCGGAATCACTTCATTTTCCAGCAGGGCATACAGACTCTCTGCCTCTTTGGCATCCCATGCTGGGTCATCGCCATGTTCCTGCCCGTCCCCAATGGCCCAACCAACCTGGGGCGAATAGGCTTCTGCCCACCAGCCGTCCAACTCGGAGAGGTTTAGACCGCCATTGACGAGGACCTTCATACCACTGGTCCCGCAGGCCTCCCACGGACGCCGAGGCGTGTTGATCCAGAGATCGATTCCCTGGACCAACTCCTGGGCCAGCATCATGTCGTAGTCGTTGAGGAAGACCACGCGTTCCTGAACCTCGGGGCGCTTGATGAAATCCTTCCATTGCCTGATAAGCTCCTGTCCAGGAAGATCCTGAGGATGAGCTTTTCCGGCGAGGATTAACTGAACAGGGCATCGTGGATTGGAGAGCAGCCGCACCAGCCGCTCGGGATCGTGCAAGAGAAGATTGGGGCGTTTATACGTGGCAAAGCGACGCGCAAATCCGAGGGTCAGTACCTTTTCATCGAAAATGCCGGCAGCATTCGACGGATTCGCGCCTTCCGCGGCGAGCTGGCATTGGTTCCGCTTGCGCATCTGCTCGATCAGGCCTTTTCGTCCTGCCGCGCGCAATTGCCACAGCCGCTGATTGGGGATCTGGCGGATGTCATCTTCGGACGGACGATCCCCACGCCAACGCTTCACGCCGCAGGCAGAGGTCCACAGCGCATCGGCTTCTGCAGAATCCCAGGTGGGCACATGAATGCCGTTGGTTACGGACCCTATTGGGACTTCCTCCTGCGGCCAGCTTGGAAACAAGGTTTGGAAAATCTGCCTGCTCACTTTCCCATGGAGCTTGCTGACGCCATTGATCTGACCGCTGCCGCGGACCGCGAGATAAGCCATGTTGAAGGGTTCCGAATCATCTTCCGGATTCTGCCTTCCCATGGCGAGCAGATCATCCACGGAGACATCGAGTTCATCCACTGCATAGTGGCTCAGATAAGTGCGAATGAGCCTGGGATCGAATCGGTCAAAGCCGGCACTCACGGCGGTATGCGTGGTGAATACATTCCCGGCTCGCGTGATGTTCATGGCAAGATCGAATGGCTTCTTATGGTCTTCCATATAAGAGCGGGCCCGTTCGAGCACAGCCAATGCTGCGTGACCTTCGTTGAGGTGACAGACCTCAGGCGTGAGCCCCAACGCTCGCAACAATCGCCAACCGCCGATGCCGAGGACGATCTCCTGCTTCAGGCGCATCTCTGCGTCGCCACCATAGAGTTCACTGGTGATCCCGCGGTGAGCCGCGGTATTGGCAAAGTCGTTGGTGTCGAGAAGATACAACTTTGCTCTTCCCACTGACACCTCCCAACAGCGGAGCCAAATCTTTGAGCCGGGAAGTTGAATTTGCAATCGTAACCACTCGCCATTTGGCTGTCGCAGCGGGCGGATCGGCAACTGCCCCGGATCGTTGACTGGATAGAGTGCCTGCTGCCGGCCTTCCGGATCGAAGTCCTGGCGGAAATATCCCTGGCCGTAGAGCAAGCCGACTCCGACAACCGGGACACCCAGCTCGCTGGCAGCCTTCATCTGGTCGCCGGCAACGTTGCCGAGTCCGCCCGAATAGATGGGCAGCGCTTCGCTCAGCATGAACTCCATGCTGAAGTAGGCGACCGTGGATAGCACGGCGTCTGGATGCTTGTGTTGGAACCATGCGTCGGCCTGATAGGATTCACGATTCTTCCGAACAAGACTGTCGAGACGGCCGCGGAACTCCGGCGCGTCCAACGCAGCCTTGATCTTTTCGCGGGAGACCGTTCGCAAGATGACCCACGGGTTTTGCGTGGTAGCCCAGAGTTCCTTGTCGAGCGCTTCCCACAACTCGTCCGCGGCATGGTTCCAGGACCAGTGAAGATTGAGCGCCAACTCAACCAGCGCATCAACTCCATCAACCTTGAACCAATCAGATGGCGCCTTCGGATCGTTCAATATCTCCCCCTGCGTACCGAGTCGAAGAAGCGGAGACCGCTATCGCAATCCTTAGGCGATGGCGGCCTCCGCGTTGAGTTCAGCGAGATGGAGCCTAACTGTCGGTGAACATGGCCTTCTGCGGATGCCCCTTGGCCAGTGGAGCCGGAGCGGCTGCATCGCTGAAGTCCTTCGTCCACTGCCAATTCCTGATCTCAGGCATATCCTCCAGGTGTTCGCGGATATAGACGTAGTGGCGTTGCAACTCCTGATTGAAGAAGTTGATTGCATCTTCAGCCTGCAGACGGAGGCGAGGGATATGCTTCAATGCGTCGAGTGCAAGATGAAAGCGGCTCATTTCATTGAGAACCACCATGTCGAATGGCGTGGTGGTTGTTCCGTAATCCATATAACCGTGCACGTGGAAGCGAACTTCATTAGAACGCCCGTGCACCAGCGTATGAATGAGCCATCGATTGTTGTGAAAGGCGAAGACGACGGGTGCCTTCTCGGTGAACAACGCGTTGAACGACATTTCGTCCATCCCGTGCGAATGCTTGTCTGGGAACATCAGAGTCATCAAGTCGACAACATTGACGACGCGCACCTTGATGCCCGGGACATGTTTTTGTAGCAGCCACGATGCCGCGCACGTTTCGATGGTTGGCACATCTCCGGCGCAGGCCAGCACAACATCCGGCTCATCGCCATTATCGTTGGTTGCAAACTTCCATGTGGATGCACCTTTCGAGCAATGATCAAGAGCCTCGTCCATATTG
>Ga0182013_10007274_pt1 | contig 12264 bp, 9 predicted proteins | sample 612S2MmetaG_FD_120487 | JGI IMG/M metagenome (GOLD analysis project Ga0182013, IMG submission 120487) | Permafrost microbial communities from Stordalen Mire, Sweden - 612S2M metaG | ecosystem: Environmental > Terrestrial > Soil > Wetlands > Permafrost | place: Sweden: Stordalen | collected...
AGTTCGTCGGCTGCAGTGTTCCCGGAGGCAACGTCACCACGTCGAGCTTTGACGGCAAGGCCACCGGCACGGTCGTGTTCCCCACCCAGCAGTGCACAACCCTGAACGCCACCAACGCCGTCTCGGGCAGCCTCGCCATCGTCTGGACGGGCAAGGCCGGTAAGGCGAAGTTGAACGCGAGCACGCTGGCGTTCACCTCGCTGACCGGCGTCCAGTCCGGTCAGAACGGCAACGTCGGGTTCACCTTCACCCACCAGACCGCGACGGGTTCGTTCGGTGGTCCGCTCTCGGGTGAGCTCGACTCCAACGCCAGTGCGGCGACCTTCAACGGGACCGGCAACCACGAGTGTCATGCGCCGGTGCAGGCCAAGGGTGTCAAGACCCTCAAGGTCGTCGCCGGCAGCTTGGCCACCGGCATCGCCATCGCGCCGGAAGGGTCGTGCGAGGGTGCGGGATCGTTGGCCGCCCAGGTCACCGGAACGAGCGTCGTCGCCTATGTTCCCAAGGGCAACTGGCAGACCAGCACCACCGGCATCGACGTGGTGAGCGTGGAGGGCGCCAGCATCCACAGCACGACGATCCCGACGGATCAGGCGGTCAACTCCTGTGCATCGAACTCGATCACCGGACAGACCGTGTGCGTCAGCAACGGCAACGAGGTCTACGTGCTGAAGGGCACCGGACTCGACCCGAGTGTCCCCACCAACCCGTTGTCGGACAGCGCCTCCGGCAACCTCGGCTTCTCGGGGGGAGGCCCGTCGACGGTCGACGTCTCGATGGATGCCACCCACAACCGGGCGCTGATTCCGATCAGCGTCGGGGGCACGGGGGGATTCCAGTTCCTGAATCTGGCCACGGACACCTTCTCGACCCCGATCACCACGCAGGATCCGTTCGGAGACGTCTCTGAGGACCCACTGATCGACCCGGTCCACAACCTCATCCTGTCGGCATCGGAGGACAACAACTTCGAAGCTATCGATGTGACCAATTCCGCCTCGCCGCAGTTCTACGAGAATCCGATCGCCGGGGTGAGCGGCGAGCTGGACTCCACGTCTGAGGACTGCTCTACCGGCATCGTCCTCGCCCCGGCCGAGTTCTCCGATCCGTCCCAGGTGGCGATCGCCGACATCAGCAATGCCGGCACCGCCCCCGAGGCCGTGTTCACCCCCGGATCCCCGGGGTCGTGGGCCGCACCGGAGCAGGTGCAGTCGCCGGCCGGTTCCAGCCTGTCAGCCGGACCCAGCGGCTCGGCGGTGGCGCAGGGGACCGACACCGGGGTGATCTCCGGGGAGTTCGGGGGCGACGGCCTGACGGCAGTGGCACTGCCCACCGACTCCGGCAACGGCGCGGTTCCGGCCATCAGCAGCTGGAATTCGTGCGAAGTGGGGAACGGATTCAGCATGGGGGACGATCCCCACACGTTGACCGCCTACCAGAGTCCGAATTCTGGTGACGCAATCGCACTGCTTGCCGATGGGGCAACCAGTCAGCTGGCGGTCGTGGACCTCACCCAGATGTTGAACCCGACCGCCGTCCCGTCATCCGGGAATGTCTGCACGAGCGGCACCCTGCCTTCGGGCGTGGAGAAGATCATCACACTTCCCTGACCCAACCGGGGAGGACGTAGGTCGTAGGACCGTGTCATCCCGATCTTGCCGAACGGGCGGATCGGGATGGCACGGTCTGCGCCGGCACACGATCGGCACGGACACAGCCGTCGGCGCATCCACCTGGTGGGGCGGCTCAGATCCGTCCGGCCAGTACCGGGACTCCGTCGCCGGTGAGCCGGTCGAGCATCACCGCACGACCGCACAACGCGCCGCACAGCGCCAGCGCCGGGCCCCGCACGACCGCTCCGCCGGTGCCGAACGAGCGGTCGAGGTCCGTGGCCTCGAACGCCAGCCCGTCGACCCGGCCCCTGGTCACGAACCCCTTGGCCCGTCCCTGCGCCAGCCATCCGAGCGACGTGGCCACCGCGTCAGGGGCCGGCTCGACCTCGTGTCCGAGCGGCACCAGCATGTCGGACCCGTGCACCAGTACGTCGGTCAGCGGCGCCTCCGGCCCGGAGCCGGGCGGGGTGAAGTGCGAGCCGGCGTGGTCCCGCAGCCCGGCGACGCAGGCCGCCGGGTCCAGTCGACCGGCGACATCCCGCGCCACCCGGTCGAGCCCGCCGGAGAAGCTGAGGGACCGGGCGATGGCCACCATCATCCCGGGGATCGACACCGTCCACGGCGCGTTGAGGTGGGCGGCCACCACGTGGACCGACCAGCCGGCGCACAGGGACGGCGACTCCCAGTCGTCGGGTCCGAGTGGAGCGAGCGCATCGGCCAGGCGGAGACGCTCGGCGGCAATCAGGTCGAAGGTGTCCATGGGTTCCCTCCTAGGGTCGTGAGGGGCGGGCATCCGTGACATCGGGCAGCCGGTCGGTGACCGGCCGACCGCCCTGGAGCACGGCGAGCAGCGCAGAAGGGTCCTGCAGCACGTGGATGTCGGCCACCGGGTCGCCGTCGACGACCAGCAGATCGGCCAGCTTGCCGGCGGTGACCGTGCCGAGTTCGTCTCCCCGGCCCAGCACCTCGGCGCCGTTCCGGGTGGCCCACGTCAGCACGTCGGTGGAAGGGATCCCGACCTCGTCGACGTAGTAGGCCAGCTCGTCGGCGTAGGGTCCGTGGGGGAACCCGATCGCCCCGAAGTCGTCGCCCAGCACCAGCCGGACGCCGGCGGCGTTGGCCACCGGGAGGATCTCGGCCATCGCCTCGATGTCGTGGTGCACGTCGTCGGTGAACCCGAGCCCACCCCCGCCCATCGACTCCAGGAACCGGGCCGGAAAGAGCATCGACGGCACCACCGGCGTGTCGGTGGCGAGGAGCCGCTCGATGCACTCCTCGTCCATGCCGTCACCGTGGTCGACGATGTCGATGCCCCGGTCGAGGGCCAGGAGCAGCGCCTCCTTGTTGGCGATGTGTCCCCGGACCCGCACGCCGCGCAGGTGGGCCGCCTCGATGGCGGCGGCCAGCTCGTCGGCCGTGAGCTCGGTCATCTCACGGGGGCCCACGGTCCCATGTCCCCCGGTGACGAAGAGCTTGATCATCTCGGCACCCTCCTTCACCTCGAGCCGCACGTTCCGCCGGAACTCGTCCGGGCCGTCGCTCCGGCGGATGGCCCCGAGCGCTCCGACCTCCCAGTGGGGGGGGAAGCTCCGGTCTCCGGCGTGCCCGGTGGTGCTGAGGTCGCGGCTGCAGGGCACCAGACGGGGCCCGGGTATCAGGTGCCGGTCGATGGCGGTCTTCATGGAGGCGTCGATGGCGAAGGGCGCCCCGGCGCTCACGGCCCCGGTGAAACCGGCCGACAGCAGCCGTTCCAGGTTGCGCACGGCACGGACCACCTGGAGGGCCATCGGCTCCTCGAGCCCGAACGGGGCCGGGACGGCGCCGAGGTTGTGATAGGTGGCGTGGAAGTGGCAGTTCACCATCCCGGGCATGACCGTGCGGCCGCGCAGCGCGACCGACCGGTCGTCCGGGCGCGGCGCCCCCACCGGTCCGGCCGCCTCACCGTCGGGTCCGACCCAGGCGATCCGCTCGCCGTCGACGACCTCGGTGGTGGCCTCCCGTACCGTTCCGTCGCCCACCACCACCCGGGCGCCGGACAGCACCAGCCGGCTCACGGACGCGACCCCGGGAACGGCGGTGTGCGGTCGGCCACCCGGGGCACCGGTCAGCCCTCCAGGACCGAGCGTCGGCCGCCGATGTCGAGCACGTGCGCGTCCGCCCCGGTGATCCGTGACACGTGCTCGGCCATGAACGCGACCTCGTACGGCTGGGCCTGGTGGGCCTCGAAGTCATCGAGGGTGGCCCAGCACTCGAAGAAGCGGAACCGGTCGGGGTGCTCCACGTCCTCCGCCCACCAGTAGTCGATGCACCCGGCGTCCCGGCGACTGCGGGCCGCGACTTCACGCAGGGCGTCAAGGGTGAGCTCGCGCTGGCCGGGCGGGAACTCCAGGTAGCCGCTCAGTGCATGCATGGTGAGGTTCCTCCCTGGTGGTGACGGCGCCGGTCGGATGACGGTGCCGGTGGGGCGGCCGTGCCGGCAGGCACGGGTCAGTCGGGTGGTCCGCCGCGGGTCACGAGGACCGTGCACGGCGCGTTGCGGATGACGTAGTCCGACACCGATCCCAGCAGCGCCCGCTTCAGTCCGCCACGTCCCCGGGTACCGATCACGATGGCCCGGGCACCGAGTTCGTCGGCCAGGCCGCAGATGGCGGCAGCCGGCTCGCCGGCGAGTACCCGCACCTCGACGTCGTCGAGCCCGAGGCGCGCCTCGGCCTCGGTGAGGACCTGGCGCGCCGATTCGTGCGCGTGCCCGACGGCCAGGTCGAACTCCTCGGCGGACATCTCCGCCCCGGCGTGCCCCGTCCCGGACAGGACCTCAGGATCGGGTGCGTCGGCCACGGTCACCAGGACGTAGCCGTCACCGGGCCCGAGGAGCCCGAGCCCGGCGGCCAGCGCGTCCAGCGACTCGTCCGAGCCGTCGGCACAGAGCAGGATGGGTGGCGGCATGGCGCCACCGTAGCAACGGGCCCCGGCGGCGGCCGCGCCCGTTCCGGTCCGGCCGTCCGGTCAGCGGCTGCGTCGCTCCTCACGGCGGTCCAGGCGCCGGTCACGGATCATGCGTTGTCCCACGAAGTCGGCGGCCGCCGTCGTCACCCAGATGATGAGGGTGGCGAACAGGTAGGTGGTCGCACCGTGCACGTGGAGCCCGGGAACGATCAGGTTCACCACCACGAGCGACACGATCGTGGAGGCGATGGCCAGGAGCCCGGCCAGGGCCACCGACGGTTGGCGGATCAGGACCCGCAGCGCCAGGAACTGGACGACGAGGTGGACGATCCAGAAGATGACGGTCGCCTCGATCAGCGCGGTGACGCTGATCGACAGTCCCGACAGCGCTGCCGACGAGATGAGGAGGCCCACGGCGGCGCCGGCGAGCCCCATCCCGATCCGGATGGCCCAGCGAACGAGCACGTGCGACACCTTTCGTCGTCCCGACCGGCATCCCCCGGGGGTGGGACGGGAGACCCCGGGACCCCGACGCTACTCGCCGCGGGGTTCCGGGCCGGGCCACTCCGGCTCCGCGGGCGGGTGGTCGGGACGGCCTCCGTCCCGCCGTATCTGGGCCGGGTCGGACCGTCCGGTCCGGAGCGGGTGGCGCCGCGTGCCGGGACCGGCCGTCCGCCCGCGACACGTGGCGTCGACCGGTGGTACGTTGATCCACGCAGCACGAAGTACATGGCAGTTCTTGGGGAAGCCGGTCGAAGTCCGGCGCTGGTCCGCAACCGTGGGTGCCGAGCAAGTCCGCTCGTCACAAGTCGGGTTACCGGGAACTGTCAGGGAGTCCATATCCGTCGAGACACGCGGTGGGACTCGGACGGTCGGGGCCCCACAGGTCATCGGTCCTCCGGGTGTCACCGGAGAGGAAATCCGATGAACGTCCACCGACTCGCCGTATCGGCCGCACTGGCCGCCGCACTTGCCGCGCCACTCGCGCTGGTCCCCGCCGGCCCCGCCGGAGCCGCCACCCCACCGTCGCTGCCCCAGACGGCCGCCGTCGGGTCCGCCGCCTCGTGGCTGGCCGCACAGATCGGGCCGGACGGCTCGATCCCGTCGACCACCACCCCGGGCTCCCCGGATCTGACGGCCACCGCCAACGCCGCCCTGGCCCTGGCCAGCGCCGGACCCGCGGACCACGCCACGGCCCTGTCGGCCCTCACCTTCATGGAGGGCCACGTGTCCGACTACGTGGCGGACGGCGGCACCGACGGCCCGGGTCAGCTGGCCCTGCTGATCCTCGACGCCCACGCCCTCAACGTGCCGACCGCCACGTTCGGCGGCACCGACCTGGTGGCCCGCCTCCTCGCCACCCAGCAGGCGACCGGTCCGGATGCCGGACTGTTCGGTGCCCAGGACGCCACCTTCGACGGCGCCTACCGCCAGGGACTCTCCCTGGCGGCTCTGGCGGCGGTGGGTCGGACGGGCGGTGCGGCGGAGACCGCCGCCGAGTCGTGGCTGACCGGCCAGCAGTGCCCGGACGGCGGATGGACGAGCCTCGTCACCACCGCCAATCCGTGCAACGGCAAGCCGGCCCAGTACGCCGGCCCGGACACCAACTCGACCGCCCTGGCCGTCGAGGGACTCGAGGCCCAGGGGGCGCTGACCCCGGCAGCCGCCTCGTCGGCGCTGCACTTCCTCAAGCGGGCGGAGGACCCCGACGGTGGTTGGGGTTACGAGCCCCACTCGCCGGGGTCGACCGATCCCGATTCGACCTCCCTGGTGATCCAGGCCCTTCTGGCCCTGGGCACCCCGCCCTCGTCGACGGCGTTGACCAGGTCCGGGATCGACCCGGTGGCCTCACTCCTGGCCGACCAGGTGACCTCGGGACCGGGGACCGGCGGGATCGCCTTCCCCGGGATCAGCGGCGCCGACCTGCTGGCCACCTATCAGGCCATCCCGGCGCTGGCCGGCGTGACCTTCGCCTATGACCTCGGGACCCCCGTCGTCACCAAGGTGTCGCCCGCCCGCGGCCCAGGCGCCGGCGGCACGGTGGTGCACCTGGCCGGGACGTCGTTGACCGAGGTCACCTCGGTGTCCTTCGGGGGGGTCCCCGCAGCCAGTTTCACCGTGGTGTCGTCCACGGTGGTCACCGCCGTCACGCCACCGGGTGCGGTCGGAACCGTCACCGTCACCGTCGCATCGCCGACCGGAGCGAGTTCGCCGACCACGGCGGACCGGTTCACCTACCGCTGACGTGCGGCCGTCGCAGGCCGCCGGGGACCGCCGGGTACGCTGGTGCATCCGGTCGGGGCCTGCGGTCGCCGGCCCGCGCGGCCGGTCGGACCCGACCATCCGGGAGTCGTCCCATGGCAGCTGAGCAGTCCCAGGGGCCCGCACGGAGTCCGCAGGGCGCGGACGGGGTGCGCCGTGCCGGCGGGTCGGTTCCGTTGTGAGCGCCACCACCGGACGGGGTCCGGCGCCGTCCCGCAGGACCCGTGCCGAACTGCGGGCACTGCTGATCGAGGCCGGACTCGAGGTCCTCCGCGAGGACGGCCTGGGGACCGGGGCCGAACAGCTGACCTTCAAGCGGGTCTTCGACCGGGTGGCGGCCACCGACGGCGTGCGGGTCACCAACGCGTCGGTCATCGGCCGGATCTGGAAGAACCAGGCCGACTTCCAGAGCGCGGTCCTGGCCACGGTGGCGACCGACGAACTCGATGAGCAGGGCCGGTCCGTGCTGGCCGCCACCATCCCCTTCGTGGTGACCGTCGACCGGTCGACGCCGGCGGCCCGCCGGTCGGCCCTGCGCGAGGTCATGCGCCTCGCGGCCGGGGCCAACCTGGTCGTGGGCACGAATTCACGCAATTGGGCGACGGTGATCGGCGTGTGGGCATTGGCCTCGGGTGCCCGGGGGACCGGGACCTCCGACGAGATCTACGAGGCGATGCGGGCCGGTCACGCCGCGGTCGAAGCGCGCAGCGTGGCCGCCGCCGACGCGATGATGGGCCTCCTCGGCCTGCGGATACGCCCGCCGTTCCACGTCCGCCAGTTCTGCGCGGCGTGCACGGCACTGGTCGAGGGCTGTGCCCTGCGCGACCGGGCCGAAGCGGGCATCCGGGGAATCGTGCTCCCGACCGGGCCCGACGGGGCGGACCAGGACTGGACACTCCTCGGGGTGGGGATGGACGCACTGGCCGACCAGTTCTTCGAGATCGATCCGGACTGGCCGGCCGGGGCGCCGTCCTGACCGCAGCGGACAGGATCGATCGGGCACCGGCCCGGCACGGTCGGACGCGGGCCGGGCCGGGCACGGCCTGTAGGATCGTCCGATCGTCACCCGCTCGCAGTCGACGGCCGACACCAGGTGTGGCGGAGTGCGGAGGGCCGGGTCGTGATGCGCACAACGATGAGTCCGGACATGCACACTCCCTCGACCGGCCCGCTCCGACCGGGCCCTGATCCCACCCTGCATACGGGACGCCGACCCGGGGTGCGGACGTGAGGATCCGGGCCTCGCAGCTGGCCGAGGTGCTCGGGGGTGAGCTCCGCGGGCCCGACGTCGACGTCGACGGCGCCTCCATCGACTCCCGGACCATCGCCCCCGGACAGCTCTTCGTCCCGGTAGTGGCCGAGCGCGACGGACACGACTTCGTGGACCGTGCGCTGGCCGCCGGTGCGGCCGCCTACCTGACGTCGCGGGCCCCGGCCGGCGGCACCGCCGTCGTCGTCCGCGACACGGTCGCCGCACTGTGGGCACTCGGGGCCCACGCCCGGGACCTCCTGCCCGACCGCGTGGTGGGGATCACCGGATCGGTGGGCAAGACCACGGTCAAGGACCTGGTCGCGGGCGGCCTGTCCGCGGCCATGGCGACCCACGCCACCCGTGCCTCGTTCAACAACGAGCTCGGCGTCCCCCTCACCCTCCTCGGCGCCCCCGACGGGGTCGAGGCGGTGGTCCTCGAACTGGGCGCCCGGTTCCCCGGTGACATCGCCCGCCTGCGCCAGCTGACCCGGCCCACGGTGGCGGTGGTCACGTCGATCGGCTCGGCGCATCTCGAGTACCTGGGCGGCCCCGACGGCGTGCGGAGCGAGAAGGAATCGCTGCTGGACGATCTGCCCGGTACCGGTCACGCCGTCGTGCGCGATGCCGACTGCCGGCCGGGGACCCGCGCCCGCACCCGTGCCGCCGTCATCACGTTCGGGACCGGAACCGGCGACGTCCGTGCCGCCATCGTGGGCCGCGACACCGAGCTCCGGCCGACGGTGCGGATCGACTCGCCGTGGGGGACGGGGGAGGTCGAGTTGTCGGTACGGGGCGACCACCAGGCCGCCAATGCCGCCGCCGCCGTGGCCGCCGCCGTATGCGCCGGCGCCGGGTTCGAGGCGGCCCTGGCCGGGGTGGGCCGGGCCGAGGGAAGCCGGCTGCGGGGCGAGCTCTGGCGCACACCGTCGGGGCTCCGCGTCCTCGACGACTCGTACAACGCGAACCCCGACTCGGTGGCAGCGGCCCTGCGGGCGCTGGCCGAGCTCGACGCTCCCCGGCGGGTCGCCGTGCTGGGGGAGATGGCCGAACTCGGCGACGCGTCGCGGGCCGCCCACCGGCAGATGGGCGAGCTGGCCGACTCGCTGGGCATCGAGGTGGTGGCGGTCGGGACGGCAGCCTACGGCGGCACGGTCGTGGCCGACCAGGCCGAGGCGCTGGCCGTCGTGTCCGCCCTGCCCACCGACAGTGTCGTGCTGGTCAAGGCCAGCAGGAGCGTGGGACTCGACCGCCTGGCCGGCCGGCTCCGGGGCCGGGAGGTGGGCGCCCGGTGAAGGTGCTCCTCTTCTTCGGCGGCCCCAGCGAGGAGCGGGACGTCAGTGCCGGCTCGATCAAGCCGTGGGTCACCTACCTCCAGGCCGACCCGTCCGCCGAGCTCACGGTGGTCTTCGTCGACCGGGAGCTGCGGGCCTACCGGTTGCCTCCCGTCTACTACTACGCCAACACGTGCGCCGACTTCGAGACCCAGCTGCGCGCACTCGACCTCGAGTTGGATTGGGACGAGGTGGCGGAACTGGCCCGCCGGCACGACGTGGCCGTCCCGCTCATCCACGGCGAGTTCGGCGAGGACGGCGCACTCCAGCGCCGGCTCGACGCCTGGGGCGTCCCCTATGTCTTCTCCACGCCCGACGCCCTGGAGCGGACACTCCACAAGGAGCAGTGCTACGACGTCCTGGCCGCCGCCGGTTTCCCCGTGCCGGCCCACCGCACCGTCGGGCGTTCCGCGTGGTCGGCCGACGCCGCAGGGCTGGCCGCCGAGTTGGCCGATCTCGTGCCCCTGTTGTCGGGGCAAGAGCCGGAACCGGGAGCCGTGCGCCTGGTGGCGGTCAAGCCCCTGGCCGGCGGGTCGTCGTTCGGGGTGGACGTGGTCCCGGCGACGGCGGCGGATGTCACCCGGGCGGTGGAGGTGGCCCTGGCCACCACCGGGGGCGACGTGCTGGTCGAGGAGTTCATCACCGGGACCGAGTTCTCGGTGGTGGTGCTGGACGGTCCCGGGGGCCGGCCCATCGCGCTGGCGCCCACCGAGGTGGAGAAGCCCGCCGGGAGCAGGGTCTACGGGACCGAGGAGAAGTACCTGCACGGGTCGGGTGTCATCCACCACACCCCGATGCGGGTCGAGGACGCTGTCCTGCACGGGATCCGCCACCGTGCCGCCGAGGCCTTCGCCGTGCTCGGCCTGCGGCACATGGCCCGGATCGATGGCTTCCGCACCCCGGACGGGACGGTCGTGGTCACCGACGTCAACGGGATCGGCGGCATGGGGTTCTCGAGCTTCGTGTTCCAGCAGGCGGCCATGGTGGGGCTGGACCACCGCCGGCTGATCATGGGCCTGCTGGGTGCGGCTCTGGGGGCGCCGGACGTCACAGCCCAGGACGCCACGGCCGCCCCGGGCGGGGGACGTCGGATCCCTGTGGTCCTGGGCGGCCCGACCAGCGAGCGCCAGGTGAGCCGGCAGAGCGGCTGCTTCGTCGGACTGTCGCTGCTGGCGACCGGCAACGACGTCCGGTTCGTCCTGATGGACCTGCAGAGCCGGTACACCGACATCGGACTGTTCTACGTGCTCCACCACGACGTCGAGGAGATCCAGGCACTGGTGGGCGACCCGGTCCGGAGGGCGACGATCGAGTCGGTCAGCCGCGTGGTGCGGACTGAATTCGCCATGGAGGACGCCGCCGCCGAGGCCGCACTGGCGATGGGTCGTCCCACGTCCCTGTCCGACGCCGTCGACGCAGCCGACTTCGTCTTCCTCGCCCTCCACGGCGGCCCCGGCGAGGACGGGCGGCTCCAGCTCGCGCTCGAGCAGCTGGGACGGCCGTACAACGGCTCGGGTCCGCGCGCAGCCGACCTGGCCGGGGACAAGGCGGCCACGGCCGAACGGGTCCGGGCCCTCGGCATGCCGGGGATCGACGCCCCGGCCCAGCGCCCGGTGGACGTGTTCGAGCTGGGGGAGTGGCTCGACCGGATGGACGCCCCCGGCGCCGCCGGGACCCTCTACCGCCAGCTGTGCGACGAACTCGGCGCCGCCGTGCTGGTGTGCAAGCCGGCCGCCGACGGCTGCTCGACCGGGGTCAAGATCCTCAAGCGCCCCGAGGTCATGGAGCGGTTCTTCGCCGCCATCGTGTCCGAGCTCCCCGAGTTCGTGAGCGACGAGGCGCGAGCCGACCTGCGGGGACGGACCCTCTCCGTGGCCATGCCGGTGCCGCCACCCAGGCGATGGCTGGTGGAACGGGCCTTCGTCGAACCGGTCCCGGTCGAGCTCCCGGCGGGCGACCTCAACCTCGAGACGTTGCGGCCGTGGTTCGCCGCCAAGCGCTACGTCGAGCTGACGGCCGCGGTGCTGGACCGCCCGGGTCACGGCCTGGTGGCCGCCGTGCCGAGCGTCACGGTGGCGGCCGACGAGCTGACGCTCCAGCAGAAGTTCCAGCAGGGGGTCGGGACCAACCTGGCGCTCGACCTGTTCGCGCCGCCGGTGGCGGTCGAGTCGGTCCGCAACCGTGTGGAGCGGATCGCACGGGAGTTCGGAATCGAGGGTTACGCCCGGCTCGACGTGTTCTGGGACAAGGACGATGACGTGGTCCACCTCCTCGAGATCAATTCACTGTGCGGACTGACCGAGGCGACCGTCTTCTACTCGCAGTGGCTGGCCGACGTGGACTCCCAGCCGCCCTGGGCCGTCCTGGGCCGGATCGTCGATGCCGGACTGGAGCGCTCCGCCCGTTCCGACGGCCCCGCCCGGGCGACCCGGGCCGGCTGAGCGGGTCGCGGTCACCGATGATCCACCTCGACGACCTGGTCGCCGCCAACCCGGGCCTCGAGGTCCGGGGGCCCCGCCACGACGGCCGGTACGCCCGCTTCTGCTTCGATTCGCGCCTGGTCGAGGACGGTGACCTGTTCGTGGCCGTGCGCACCGAGCGCGGTGACGGCCACGACCACGCGGCCGACGCCGTGGCCCACGGCGCCCGGGCCGTCCTGGCCGACGACCCGGCCGCCGTGCCCGATGACGTGCCGGTGCTGCTGGTCGACGACGCCGTCGGCGCCATGGAGCGGTACGGGGCCCATGTGGTGCGGGCCTGGGCGCCCCGGGTGGTGGCGATCACCGGGACGGTGGGCAAGACGGGGACCAAGGAGCTGGTGGCCGACGTCCTGGCCACCCGGTTCACCGTCTTCCGCACG